>ERZ827088.3773-NODE-3773-length-13496-cov-4.155122_pt1 | contig 13496 bp, 14 predicted proteins | sample MGYA00519922_ERZ827088 | MGnify/ENA primary metagenome ERZ827088 (study PRJEB31778, sample SAMEA3449254) | human gut metagenome | biome: human gut; feature: human-associated habitat; material: faeces | place: United Kingdom | collected 2010/2012 ... | reverse complement strand
TGACTCGGTGAAACTCCGGGACCAACAGTTACAGTCTGGATGGAAGAAGATGAGTACGGGAAAGCCGTGCGTTTTGTGCGCGCTCCTTTTTCGTTTGTTCACCTTGGAGAAGTCAAAGCATCCAGGGTGTTTTCAAATGAAAAAAGGAGTGTATTTTTTATGTCTGAACCCAATGCCAACGCGATCCCCTCCACCCGTGCGGCCAATCGGAGCCGCACCCACAAGCTGACTATTTCCGCAATGCTCTCCGGCGTGGCTTTTCTGCTGATGTTCATTGAATTCCCCATCCCGGCTCTGATCCCCTCCTTCGTAAAGCTGGACGTGTCCGATCTGCCGGAGCTGTTGGCCGCCTTCTCTCTCGGCCCTGTCTACGGCATCGTGGTCACCTTCCTGAAGAACCTGCTGTTCTCCGTGCTCCACGGCACCTCCTCCGCCTATGTAGGTGAGCTGTTCAACTTCGTGATGGGCAGCGTGTTCTCCTTCTCCGCCGGTTACATCTATGCCCGGAATAAGTCCCGCAAGGGCGCTTTGATCGGCGCTGTTGTCGGCGCCGCGCTGATGGCAGTCCTGTCTGTACCCTTCAACTACCTCCTGGTGTATCCCGCCTATGTGGTGTGCTACGGCCTGCCTCTGGACGCCATCATCGGCATGTATCAGGCCATTCTCCCCTCCTCTGACAGCCTCATCAAGTGCCTGACCATCTTCAATATGCCCTTCACCTTCTTCAAGGGAATGCTGGACGTGGTCCTCTGCTTCCTGATCTACAAGCCCCTCTCTCCCCTGCTGCACAAGTAAACTGATCCGCACATATCGATCCTCAAAGCCGATGCGGTCCCTTTCGGGGCTGCATCGGCTTTTTGTTATGCGTCTTGAAAAACTCCAAATTACCTGATCGCTGGTCTGCGCTGCACCACTAAATATATAAGTGCCACCAGAACGGCAAAAGCCGCATACAGAAGGGCCTCTGCCTTCACTGAAACGGTCACCGCCTGCGGCTGATCCACCCCGTTTCCGCTGTCGGAACGAATTCTTACCTCTTGCGCGTTTTTTTACCGAAATTCAGCATTTTTGATCTCAAATTCCATAGTTAACCCCTTGACAAAGGCGGGTATCTGTGCTATTTTACCAGTAGAGTTTCGGATATTCGTTATGTGTTCATATATCCGAACAGTAAAAGTTTTTTATCCAACCACTACCGCCTTGCGGAACACAGCTCTGAAAGATTGGAGTCCACCTTCATGGAATATCACAATCCAACCCTGCGGGTCCTCCGGATTCTGGAGCTGATCGACGCCAATTCCGGCGGTCTGAGCCTGTCGGAGATCGCCAATCTGCTGGACCTGCCAAAGGGCACCATTTCCCCCATTCTGAAAACACTGGCTGCCACCAATTACGTTGTGACGGACGGCAGTCTCTACAAGATCGGTCCCCATACCTTTGAATTGGGGCTGTCCTACGCCAGCGGCCAGAACGCTCTGTCCATTATCCGCAGTGAAATGCGCAGCATCGTCTCCCAAGTAGACGAAGTCTGCCAGATGGGTGTGCTGGTAGGGCAGGACGTGCACTACCTCTTAAAAGAGGAGGGCCACGCCATCATCTCCATCATCAGCGATGTGGGCCGCCACCTCCCTGCTCATGTCACCGGCCTGGGCAAAGCGCTTCTCTCCGGCCTGACGGACGATGAGGTCCGGCAGCTTTACGCGGGATACCGCTTCTTCCCCTACACGCCAAACTCCATTATGGATCTTGATACCCTCATCGCGGCGCTTCAGGACATCCGCAGCGCCGGGATTGCCTATGAAAGCGAGGAATCCACCGCTGAGATCTGCTGCGTGGCAGTCCCGCTGGCTGAAAACGGTCAGGTCAAGGCGGCCATCAGTGTAACCACTCCCAAGTTCCGGTACACCGATGAAAAAAAGCAGCAGATCACCCAGCTGCTTCTGAAAAAACGGCAGTTGATCGAAGAGAGCTGCCGTATTCAGAATTGCAGACTGGTTTTCTGACCTTCATGTGTTACCATCTGCGGATGGTGCCTATATATGTAAAAACAGCATATTCAGATAAGAAAGATAGGAAGGATCTTGCGTATGAAGAAAAATTACGTAGTCATGGACGGCAACACGGCAGCCGCGTACAGCGCGTATGCCTTTACCGAGGTGGCGGCTATCTACCCCATCACCCCGTCCTCCCCCATGGCGGAAAAGGTGGACGAGTGGTCCGCCAAGGGCAAGAAGAACCTGTTCGGCTCCACGGTGGACGTGATCCAGATGCAGTCTGAGGCCGGTGCTGCCGGCACCTGCCACGGTTCCTTGCAGGCTGGCGCCCTGACCACCACCTTCACCTCTTCTCAGGGCCTGATGCTGATGATCCCCGCCATGTACGCCATGGGCGGCCAGTTCCTGCCCAGCGTCATGCACATCGCGTCCCGCGTGGTGACCTCCAACCATCACTCTATCTTCGGCGACCATACGGACTTCATGACCTGCCGTATGACCGGCTATGCCATGCTGATGTCCTCCTGCCCTCAGGAGGCAATGGATCTGGCCGCCGTGGCTCATCTGTCCGCCATCAGCGGCCGGTATGCCTTCATGCACTGCTTTGATGGCTTCCGCACCTCTCATGAGATGCAGCGGATCGAGGCTCTGGACTATGAGGATCTCCGTGGTCTGGTGGACCAGAAGGCCCTGCAGGAGTTCCGCCATCAGTCCCTGAACCCTGAGCATCCCACCAACCGGGGCAACAACGTCAACCCTGACATCTACTTCCAGTGCAAGGAAGGCGCCAATGTCAAGGCCAATGCCCTGCCCGACACCGTCCAGCACTACATGGACGAGATCAACAAGCTCACCGCCAAAAACAACCGCTGGACCAAGAAACTGAAGAACCCGCCCCCCTATAAGCCGAAAAAGCAGAACAATATGCTGCAAAACGCCCTGAACCAGCAGCAGAAATAAAGAATCATTCATGAGAGCACCTGCATGGTGCTCTTTTTTGTGTTTACATTACGGTACGGCGGGAGCACCGCACCCTACAAAAAAGTTTTTACAAATGCAGGGGGCGATGTGGGCATCGGTCGCACACTTTTATCTGCCCACATTTTAGAATACACTTGCCAAATACTGCACACCTGTCCTGCAATTTTGCCAACATTGGCTGCAATTTGTACGATATTGTTAATGCTTTATCAATCTATCGGCTTTTTTTACAAAAATCAGCGGTTTTGCTTGACAAAAAGATGAACAGCCGTATAATGATATATACACGATTTGAAATCCAAAGGAGATATTGACTATGGCAAGAGTATGGAATTTTAGCGCAGGACCGTCCACCCTGCCGGAGCAGGTGTTACAAACCGCAGCCGCCGAAATGATGGACTACCGGGGCAGCGGCCAATCCGTTATGGAGATGAGCCACCGCTCCAAGACCTTTGACAAGATCATCAAAGACGCCGAGGCACTGATGCGGGAGCTGTACCAGGTGCCGGACAACTACAAGGTGCTCTTTTTGCAGGGCGGCGCTTCCGCCCAATTCTCTGCCATTCCGCTGAACTTTATGAACGGCAGCGGCAAGGCGGACTATATCATCACCGGCCAGTGGGCCAAGAAAGCCTATCAGGAGGCGCAGAAGTACGGCGATGTGCAGGCCGTAGCCTCCTCTGCGGACAAAACCTTTAGCTATATTCCCAAGACCGCAGCCGCCGACTTCCGGGACGATGCGGACTATGTGTATATTTGTATGAACAACACCATTTACGGCACGGTATATAAGGAGCTGCCGCCGGTGGGTGACAAGGTGCTCATCGCCGATGTGTCCTCCTGTGCTCTGTCCCAACCGCTGGACATCAGCAAATTCGGCATGGTGTACTTCGGCGCCCAAAAGAATGTGGCGCCTGCCGGACTGGTGGTGGCCATTATCCGGGAGGATCTGCTGGGCAACGCAAGCCCCACCACCCCGGTGATGATGAACTATCAGGTACAGGCAGACGCGGACTCCCTTTACAACACACCCCCCTGCTGGTGCATTTATATCTGCAAACTGGTACTGGAGTGGATCAAAGCGCTGGGCGGCCTGGAAGCGATGGAAAAGCGCAACCGGGAAAAGGCAAAGTTGCTGTATGACTTTCTGGATAATTCCAAGCTGTTCCACGGCACCGTGGTGCCGGAGGACCGCTCCCTGATGAATGTGCCCTTTGTCACCGGCAACGCCGATCTGGACGCCAAATTTGTTAAAGAAGCGGAAGCCGCCGGGCTGGTAAATCTGAAAGGGCACCGTACCGTGGGCGGTATGCGCGCCTCTATCTATAACGCCATGCCTTTAGAGGGCGTACAGGCGCTGGTGACCTTCATGCAAAAGTTTGAGGAGGAGAACTGCTGATGTTTCATATTCAGACCTTAAATAAAATTTCGCCGGTGGGGCTGAACAAATTTGACCCTGCCAACTACACCGTGGACGCACCGGAAACGACGCCGGACGCCATTATGGTGCGCTCTGCCTCCATGCACGATATGGAAATGCCGGAAAGCCTGCTGGCCATCGCCAGAGCCGGTGCCGGGGTTAACAACATTCCTGTGGCCGACTGCGCCCAAAAGGGCATTGTGGTGTTCAACACCCCCGGCGCCAACGCCAACGCGGTAAAAGAACTGGTGCTGTGCGGTATGCTCCTGGCCAGCCGCAAGGTAACCCGCGCCATCGACTGGTGCAAGACCATTAAGGACGAGGGCGACAATGTACCCAAAACGGTGGAAAAGGGCAAGTCCGCCTTTGCCGGTCCGGAGCTGAAGGGCAAGACCTTGGCAGTGATCGGCCTGGGCGCCATCGGCCGCCTGGTGGCCAACGCCGCCGTGGATCTGGGCATGCAGGTGATCGGCTACGACCCGTTCTTAAAGGACGCCTCTGTACTCAAGCCGGGCGTAACCGTCAACAATGATCTGGATCAGGTGTTCCCCCTGGCAGACTATATCACCGTGCATGTGCCGCTGACCCCGGACACCAAGGAGCTGATTTGCGCCGAAAGCATTGCCAAAATGAAAGATACGGTGCGCGTGATGAACTTTGCCCGTGGCGACCTGGCCAATGCGGACGATGTGGTCGAGGCCTTGGAAGAGGGCAAAATGGCCGCGTATGTTACCGACTTCCCCAGCGCTAAGCTGATTGATGTGGACGGCGTGATCGCCATTCCCCACCTGGGTGCTTCCACCCCGGAGAGCGAGGAAAACTGCGCCTCTATGGGTGCCGAAGAGTTGATTGACTTTTTGGAGCACGGCAATATTCAAAACAGCGTAAACCTGCCCACGGTACACATGGGTCCCAACGGCGCTGCGCGCATGACCGTGGTGCACAAGAACCAGCCAAACATGATCGCCACCATTACGGACACCATCAGCAAGGACGGTATGAACATTGCCGCCTTTACCGATAAGAACCGGGGCGAGATCGCTTACAGTATTATTGATACAGACACCGCTTACAGCGCCAGCGTGGTGGCGGATATTGAAAAAATCGACGGTGTGATCCGGGTGCGCGTGATCCAGGATTGACAAAGGCCCGGCGCCGCCGTATAATAGAGTTGTTCAAATCAATAAGTCAGGGGTGCCGCAAGGCTGAGATCATACCCTTTGAACCGTACGCTAGCACGCACGGCAGAGACGATTGCTTAGATATTTGCAACTGTGCCCCATTCTGCGTGAATGGGGCTTTTCTTTTGACTTATTGCCACCCACCCCGGCGGGCAACCGCCAAAACACTTGGAAGGAGAGTATTTTTTATGAAAGCAAGTGTTGCCATTCAGGTTCTGCCAAAGGCAGACAACGACCAGGAACTGGTGCGTATCGTAGACGAAGTGATCGCCTACATCAAGAGCACGGGCCTGCACTGCTCCGTAGGTCCCTTTGAGACCACCATTGAGGGCGAAAGCTACGATCAGCTGATGGAGATCGTAACGCAGTGCCAAAAAGTGGCCATCAAAGCCGGTGCGCCCAGCGTATCCGCTTATGTCAAGATCGTGTACAACCCGGAAGGGGAGGTTTTGACCATTGACCAAAAAATTACAAAGCACCACCAATAAGCTGGCGCCCATTTTGGCGCTGGCGGTAATCTTAGGTATTTGGTACGCCTGCGCCGGGTTTGAAGTGGTGCCCGCCTACATGCTGCCCTCCCCTACGGATGTGTGGCTGGCGTTTGTGCACAACTTCTCCGTAATGATGTCCCAGGCCAAGGTGACCCTGCAAGAGGCGCTGTACGGACTGGGGATCGGCGTGGCGCTGGCATTTATTCTGTCGGCGCTGATGGATCGCTTTCACTTTTTGTATCAAGCCATCTATCCCATTCTCATTATTACCCAGACCATACCCACCATTGCCATTGCGCCGCTGCTGGTGCTGTGGATGGGCTTCGGTATGGCGCCGAAGATCACACTGGTGGTGATCACCACCTTCTTCCCCATCTCCATCGGACTCTTAGACGGCTACCGCAGTGCGGACCCGGACGAGGTCAACCTGCTGCGGGCGATGGGTGCCAATCGACTGCAAGTGTTTTGGCACATCAAGCTGCCCTCTGCCACCGGCTCCTTTTTCTCCGGGCTGCGCATCTCCGCCTCCTATGCGGTGGTGGGCGCGGTGATCTCCGAGTGGTTAGGCGGTTTTGAGGGACTTGGGGTCTATATGACCCGGGTAAAGAAAGCCTATGCCTTTGACAAAATGTTTGCTGTCATTGTGTTCATCTCCGTCATCAGCCTGCTGCTGATGGCACTGGTGGCACTGGCGCAGCGGCTGGCAATGCCCTGGGCAAACAAAGGAACAACGAAAGGAAAAGAATAAAATGAATAAAGCAAAAAAGATTTTTGCCGGTATGCTGGCCGGCGTAATGGCACTGTCCTTTGCCGCCTGCTCCGGCGGTAAAACAGCGGACAAAACGGACACCACCGCCGCACCGGCACAGAAGACGGACATTACCGTCTGCCTGGACTGGACCCCCAACACCAACCACACCGGTATGTTCGTAGCCAAGGAAAAAGGCTACTACGAGGCCGCCGGGCTGAATGTGAGCATTGTGCAGCCGCCGGACAACAGCACCGCCACCCAGCTGTGCAGCTCCAACAAAGCGCAATTTGCCGTTGACGCACAGGACACCCTGGCGCCTGCCTTTACTTCTGACACCCCCATGGATGTGACCGCCGTGGCTGCGCTGCTGCAGCACAACTCCTCCGGCATTATCTCCAAGGCCGGGCAGGGTATGGACCGTCCCAAGGGCCTGACAGGCAACACCTACCTGACCTGGGACTCCCCCATTGAAAAGGCTATGATGGAAAATATCGTCAACAAGGACGGCGGCGATTGGAGCAAGGTTAAGCAGATCCCCAACCCGCCGACCGCCGAGGCCCAGGATGTGCAGCAGAACCCGGACCACGCCATTTGGGTATTCTACGGCTGGGGCGGTATCAACGCCAAGGTCAACAAAATCGATGTAGACTTCTTCTACATCAAGGACCTGAACACCACCTTTGACTACTACACCCCGGTGCTCATCGCCAACAACACTTTCTTAAAGGAAAATCCGCAGGCTGCTAAGGCATTCCTGGCTGCCACTGCCAAGGGCTATCAGTACGCCATTGACCACCCGGAGGAGGCTGCGGACATTCTCATTAAGAGCGACGATACCGGCTCTCTGAACGGCAGCGAAGAACTGGTTAAGGAAAGCCAAAAGTGGATGGCCGGTCAGTATATCAGCGACGCCAAAAAATGGGGCTACATTGACCCGGCCCGTTGGAACAACTTCTACAAGTGGCTGACGGACAACAAGCTGGTGGAGAAAGACATCAGCAGCAATGTAGGCTTTACCAACGATTACCTGGCATAAGAGATGGACATTTTATCCGCAGAAAACATTAAAAAAAGCTTTGACGAAAAGGTGATTTTGGACGGCGTAAACCTGACTTTGCGGCAGGGAGAGTTAATCTCCTTGCTGGGGGTCAGCGGCGCCGGCAAGACCACCCTGTTCAACTGCATCAGCGGCATTGACCGACCGGACAGCGGCCGGGTGGTGCTGGACGGGCAGGACATTACCGGCCAGCCGGGCCATATCAGCTATATGCTGCAAAAGGACCTGCTGCTGCCCTACAAGAAGATCATTGACAATGTGTCCCTACCGCTGCTGCTCTCCGGCAAATCCAAAAAGGAAGCGCGGACAGAAGCCGGCAGTCACTTTGCCCAGTTCGGTCTGGAGGGCACCCAGCAGCAGTACCCGGCGGAATTGTCCGGCGGTATGCGCCAGCGGGCAGCCCTGCTGCGCACCTACCTGGCCGGTGACCGCGTAGCGCTGCTGGACGAACCGTTCAGTGCCCTGGACACCATCACCAAATCCGCCATGCACCGGTGGTATCTGTCCGTGATGGAGGAGATCAAGCTGTCAACCATCTTTATCACCCATGATATTGACGAGGCGGTGCTGCTCAGCGACCGCATTCTCATTCTCAGCGGGCGACCGGGCAAGATCACCCACCAAATCACCATTGCGGAGCCGAAGCCCCGGCGGCGGGACTTTAACCTGACTCCGGAATTTTTGAATTACAAAAAGCAGGTGATTGACGCCTTGGGTGTGGTGTTATAATGCGGCAAAAGCAACCACTTGCGTAAACAGAATCAACCCATAACAAAGAAAAACGGCATTGCAACCAAAATTGCAATGCCGTTTGTTTTATTTTGCGATCCCCAGGATGGTCTCCGCCTGCTGCACCTGCTCCGGTGTGGGCACAGGTACGCCCTCCAGCGGGTACTTGATCCCCAGGTTTTGCCACTTAAAGAGCCCCAGCGTATGGTACGGCAGGATCTCCACCTTCTCCACAGAAGAAAGGCTGTCGATAAAGTCTTTCAACTGCTGCAACTCTGCCGGGTCATCGGTCAGACCGGGCACCAGCACGCGCCGGATCCACATCGGCTTGCCGATCTCCGACAAGTAGCGAGCCATATCCAAAATATTGGCGTTGTCCCGCCCGGTGAGTTCCTTGTGCTTTTCGCTGTCCGTCTGCTTTAAGTCCAGCATCACCAGATCCGTCACTTCCATCAGCTTTTGGAACTTAGAGAAGAACGGCTCCTTGCGGCTGAATGCAGAACCGCAGCTGTCCAGCGTGGTATGCACCCCGTGGGCCTTGGCAATGGAGAAGAACTCCGTTACAAAGTCGATCTGGAGCAGCGGCTCGCCCCCGCTAACGGTGATACCGCCGTTGGGCTGGCCTTTCTTGGTCCAGTAATTGCGATAACGATAAGCCTTATCAAACATCTGCTGTGGGGACAGGCTCATCTTTTCCGCCGCCGGATCCCAAGTCTCCGGGTTGTGGCAATATTTGCAGCGCATATTGCAGCCCTGCAAAAAGAGCACATAGCGCACCCCCGGGCCGTCTACCAGCCCGAAGGTCTCTATGGAATGAATTTTACCGATCATAAGCGATCAGCCGCTTACATTCTGTCGTGGCAGGTACGGGCAATAACATCCATCTGCTGCTCACGGGTCAGGTCAATAAACTTCACGGCGTAACCGGATACACGGATGGTGAAGTTTGCATACTCTTCCTTCTCCGGATGCTCCATGGCGTCGATCAGCTTCTCTTTACCGAACACATTCACGTTCAGGTGATGTGCGCCCTGATCGAAGTAGCCATCCATCACCTGTACCAGGTTGTTGATGCGCTCCTGCTCGTCATGGCCGATGGCGTCCGGGTTGATGGTCTGGGTGTTGGAGATACCGTCCAGTGCCCACTCATAAGGCAGCTTAGCAACGGAGTTCAGAGAGGCCAGCAGGCCGTTCTGCTCTGCGCCGTAAGCCGGGTTTGCACCGGGAGACAGCGGCTCGCCGGCCTTACGGCCGTCAGGCATAGCACCGGTTGCCTTACCATATACCACATTGGAGGTAATGGTCAGGATAGAGGTGGTGGGCTCGGAGTTACGATAGGTGTGGTGCTTCTTGATCTTAGTCAGGAAGGTCTTCAGCAGCCATACAGCGATCTCATCTGCACGGTCGTCATCGTTGCCGTAGCGGGGGAAGTCGCCGGTGGTCTCGTAGTCAACCACAATGCCGTCCTCGTTGCGGATGGTCTTAACCTTAGCGTACTTGATGGCGCTCAGGGAGTCTACCACGTGGGAGAAGCCGGCAATACCGGTGGCAAAGGTTCTGCGTACATCGGTATCAATCAGAGCCATCTCGGCAGCTTCGTAGTAATACTTATCATGCATGTACTGGATCAGGTTCAGCACATTCACATACAGATCAGCCAGCCAGTCCATCATGCGGTCATACTTCTCAATGACCTCATCATAGTCCAGGTACTCGGAAGTGATCGGCTTGTACTCGGGACCAACCTGCTGGCCGGTCTTTACATCCACACCGCCGTTGATAGCGTACAGCAGGCACTTAGCCAGGTTGGCTCTTGCGCCGAAGAACTGCATCTCTTTACCGGTCTGGGTAGCGGATACGCAGCAGCAGATGCTGTAATCGTCGCCCCATACCGGCTTCATCACATCGTCGTTCTCATACTGGATGGAGCTGGTGCGGATAGAAATGTCTGCCGCGTACTTCTTAAAGTTCTCAGGCAGAGCGGAGGAATACAGAACAGTCAGGTTCGGCTCCGGAGAGGGACCCATATTCTCCAAAGTGTGCAGGAAACGGTAGTCGTTCTTGGTAACCATAGAACGGCCGTCTACGCCGATACCGCCAACTTCCAGGGTAGCCCATACCGGGTCGCCGGAAAACAGCTGGTTGTAAGAGGGAATACGGGCGAACTTCACCATACGGAACTTCATAACCAAGTGGTCGATCAATTCCTGTGCCTCGCTCTCGGTCAAAGTGCCGGCTTCCAGATCTCTCTCAATGTAGATATCCAGGAAAGTGGACACACGACCAACGCTCATCGCAGCACCGTTCTGGGTCTTGATGGCAGCCAGGTAGCCGAAGTACAGCCACTGCACAGCCTCTTTTGCGTTCTTTGCGGGCTGAGAAATATCAAAGCCATACTTCTCGGCCATAACTTTCATCTCGCCCAGAGCCTTGATCTGCATAGCCAGCTCTTCTCTCTGACGGATGATGTCGTCCGTCATAGAACCGCTGCCGCAGTTGGCAAAGTCTTCCTTCTTCTGCTCGATCAGGAAGTCGATACCGTACAGGGCCACACGGCGATAATCGCCGACGATACGGCCACGGCCGTAAGTATCCGGCAGACCTGTAACGATATGGGTATGACGAGCAACCTTCATCTCATCTGTATAAGCATCAAATACAGCCTGGTTATGAGTCTTATGATACTCATTGAAGATCTTGTCATATTTCGGGTTTACTTCAAAGCCGTATGTGCTTGCAGCCTGCTGAGCCATTTTGATACCGCCATAAGGCATAAATGCTCTCTTTAAAGGCTTGTCTGTCTGCAGACCAACGATCTGCTCCAGATCTTTCATAGACTCATCGATATAGCCAGGGCCATAAGCGGTCAGACCGGATACAACCTCAGTTTCGCAATCCAGAACGCCGTTGTGCTCACGCTCTTCCTTCTGCAGCTCCTGCAGTCTGCCCCAAAGCTTATCTGTAGCTTCGGTAGGACCTTCCAGGAAGCTCTCATCTCCATCATAGGGAGTGTAGTTGGTCTGGATGAAGTTACGTACATTGACGTCTACATCCCAGTGGCCATCTTTTTTAAAGCCTCTCCATGCTTCTGCCATGAAAATTTACCTCCTTCTGGTAACATGAAAAAAAATGATAAATAATATCAACAAGGAATCCCTCTTTTATGATTCCCATGCTGTTCTTTATGTACCAATTCTACTTCCCAACGCGGAAAGTGTCAACAGTTTTGCGCAATGTACATTGTTTTATACATTTTCTTTTTTCTTCCTTGCACATTGCCAAAAAACAACAGGAGGAACTGTGCACAAGTCCTGCGTCAGTCCCTCTGAAAAAACATATTATTGTTTAAAATAGCTGCATTTTTGAATGCTTTACAGCTCATCCAGCATTTCCATCAGATTCTCGATCGGAATCCCATGCACCATAGCAGCCTCTTCCAGTGTCTCACCCTGAGAAGCAGGACAGCCAAGGCAGTGCATACCGATTTCCATCAGGACAGATGCGGCATTCATATCGATGCGCAGTACTTCACCAATTGTCATATCCTTATTGAATTTACTCATCCGGCAAACCTCCTTTTTTCTTCCGTCGGCAGTTTTCTGCCGCTTTATCAGCTTTACCAGTATAATACATTCCCATTCATCTGGCAACCGGTCGGTCCATTTTTCTTCCATTCTGCCCCTGTTTTTTCCCGTCCCGGAAATAGTTGTTCATCTCTTACTTGAGTTTGTTTCAACTTACTGTTTTCCCAGTATTTATGCGGGTTTGCGGGTTTTTAAATTTCCGTTTTGTACCCCATTTGGTACTTGTCTATTTTGCCTTTTTGAGCTAAAATAAGAAAAAGAAATTTCAAAGGAGGATTTATATCATGGCATACGTAATTGGTGATTCCTGTATCTCATGTGGTTCTTGTGAAGGCCAGTGTCCTGTTGGCGCTATCTCTATGGGAGAAGGCAAATTCGAAATCGACGCTGCTAAATGCGTTGACTGCGGTTCCTGCGCAGGTCAGTGTCCTGTTGGCGCTATCTCTGAGGGCTGAGTCTAAGCCACACAAGCAAAACACATAAAATAAGCGGAGGTTGATTTTCATCGGCTTCCGCTTATTTTTTTGCGTCTTCCCATTTTCGCGCACGCTTTTTGCGCATACCGAGTTTGTGTCAAGTGTGCGCAGACACAAATCTTTCCCGTCCTTCTACCGTCTCCGTCTGCCCTTTCTTCTTCCTTTCTGGCAAAGCAGCTCGTCCAGCTTCCGGTAATGCTCCTCTTCCCGCTCCATCCGCTTCTGTTCCCGCTCCTGCGCATTTTCTTCCATCTGCCGAAACCGGTAATCCAGCTCTTTTAACACCATCTCATTGCTCTCCTGTACTGCGCGGGAAACGAGATTTTCCAGAAGATACTGAAGTTTTGCAGCCTTGCTGCTGCGTTCATCCAGAAGGATGTTCTCCACCGTATCGGCACCGCCCGGTGTGAGCGCATGCTGCGAATGAAGCGTATCCGAATTGTCTGATGTAAACGCACACTGTGCGTGTTCCTGCTGCGCTGCTGCAGCGCCTGCGTCCCCCTTCTCCAGCATCGACTGCGCCTCCCGCACGATTTCCTGCGGAACGGAAAGTCTGCCATTTTCCGACAGCATCAGGCGGATCGCTTTGAGCTGCATTCCCTGCTCCTTCCACTGGCGGATCCGTTCAAGCAGCTCCATATCCTCCTCGCTGTACTGTCGGTAGCCCTGATCGTTCCTGCTGATTGAAAGCCCCAGCTCTTCCTCCCAGTAGCGCAGCGCATGCGCCTCGACATGAACCTTTTTTGCCGCTTCTTTAATCGTATACATTCCCTCTGCCGTCATCTTAACCTCCATTCCGCAGGCGCTTTGCGCCGAAGGAACCGCGAGTAGA
>ERZ827088.3757-NODE-3757-length-13545-cov-3.509340_pt1 | contig 13545 bp, 12 predicted proteins | sample MGYA00519922_ERZ827088 | MGnify/ENA primary metagenome ERZ827088 (study PRJEB31778, sample SAMEA3449254) | human gut metagenome | biome: human gut; feature: human-associated habitat; material: faeces | place: United Kingdom | collected 2010/2012 ... | reverse complement strand
TGTTCACCGGCTCTATGCCAACGGCGAGGGTGATAAGATCGTTACCGAGCGGTTCGAGGTCATCGAGCAGGTGCATGACTGCCGGGTGCTGTTCGAGCAGCTGCAGGCGAGCCTTTCTTCCGGCTGGGAGCACTATTTCTCTGAGGCGAGCATCTACTATGCGGAGCACGGCAACCTGAACGTCCCGAAACTGTATACCACGCCCGGCGGTCTGAGCCTCGGTGTGTGGCTGGTCACCCAGCGCCGGGTGCGCGAGGGACAGATTCAAGGCAATCTGACCGAGCAGCAGATCGCGCGGCTGGACAGCATCGGCATGGTCTGGGGCAACCGGAAGGAAATTGCGTGGCAGCACGGATTTGAGGTCGCAAAGAAATACCACGACACCTACGGAAACCTATTGGTTCCCGGAAAGTATGTGGACCCGGACGGTTATCCCTTAGGACAGTGGATCATCAAGACCCGGCAGCAAAAGCTGAATGACCGCTTGAAGGAAGAACGCATCGCACAGCTTGATGAGATCAGCATGGTGTGGAACATTTTCGATGCCAAGTGGGAAAAGGCTTATGCGCTGGCTGCGGCCTACTATGAGGAAAACGGCAACCTGAATATCTCACGTTCCTATGTGACAGCGGCTGGCGAACGACTGGGACAATGGGTCGAAAGCCAGCAATGGGCGTACCCGAAAGGAAAACTGACGGAGGAACAGGTCGAGCGGCTCAGCCGGATCGGGATGTACTGGGGCAACCGCAATGACCGCAAGTGGAACGAGGGGTATCAGGAAGCAAAGCGCTATTTTGATGCCCACGGCGACCTGAACGTCCCGGCAGAATATGTGTCACCGGGCGGTTACAACCTCGGAAATTGGGTCAAGCGGCAGCGGTATACTCGCCAGAATCCTGAAAAAAGCTGCGCTGTCCTGACAGAGGAACGGATTGCAAAGCTGGATGAAATCGGGATGCGGTGGGGGAAAAGCAACTCGAAATCTCAAAAATCATGTCTCAAATTAAAAGAAAAGGTAGAACCTGCAAAAGCAGGATGATAGTGTGAGGAAAATATGGAAGAATTGAATTACCACGTTGATTTTGGACCGTTCTATGTCCATTTAACTCAGAAGCAGAAACGATACCTTGCGGTAAGGTCTGTGATTGACCGTGTTTTGGCAGCGCTGGCGCTGGTTTTACTTTCCCCTTTGTTTTTGATGGTGAGCATTGCCCAAAAAATCAGTGCACCGGACGAACCGATTTTCTTTCAGCAAAAGCGAGTAGGTAAAGGTGCGCATTGCTTTAATATCATCAAGTTCCGAACGATGAAGAGCTCCGCGCCTAAAAATGTGGCAACGGGAGATTTGGAAAATCCGCAGATGTACATTTCCAAAGTGGGTCGTTTTTTACGAGACACCAGCATTGATGAGCTGCCGCAGTTGGCAAACGTGGTTCGTGGCGAAATGAGCCTGATTGGTCCACGTCCGCTGGTGTATACCGAACGTGAGATTCGCTTTCTGCGTCGCTGGTACGGGGTGTATCAGGTAACACCGGGCATTACTGGTTGGGCACAAATCAACGGTCGGGACACGGTGGATGTATACGATAAGGTTTACTACGACCGCGAGTATGTCCAGCATGTTAGCTTGAAATTTGACCTGAAAGTCATTTGGAAAAGTATTCAGGTCGTGTTGGGGCGCAAGGGCGTTGTGGATGGAAAAATTGACCCAGAGTTCCGGCGAGAGAGTATTGTTTTATTAAGAGAAAGTAAAATCGTAGAGAGAAACGAGAATCCCTGTGGAGTGAGCGTAGAATAATGTAAATCCGACTACGAAAGTGTGATGAAGTATGAATTTGCGGCAATTCATTAAAGGACATTGGTCGGCACTTATTGGCGGTTGCTTGGTTTTATTGTTAGAGGTCATACAGGAAACGGGCTATGTTATGAACAACGACGAAAAACATTTCGAACACAATGATGCAGACTGCTTTAATGTTCGCGTTCCGCTACCCGGCGCTCCCGGACGCATTTTCCATGTGGGTCTGGTTCTGAATCAGGTGGAGGAATGGGCAAAACAGCATCCGCAGGAGAAAGTGATCGTCTGTATTCTTGAATGTAGAATTGGGCCTTTGCTGATTCCGCACGCCAAAAAGTTGCACAAACTGGGCGCAAAGGTCTACTGCAACCCAGATGGGTTGGAGTGGAAGCGCAGTAAGTGGAGCGCTCCGGCCAAAGCTTTTCTGCGGTATTGCGAAAAGTGTCTGGTCGAGAACAGCGATTTGGCAATCTGCGATTCTGTCAACATCGAGAAATACATCAAAGATACTTATGGCAGTCGGGTGAAGGATATGAAAGTAACGTACAGATGGTGTAAAGATGCAAAATTATAGTGTTTTGATGTCGGTTTATTTTAAGGAGGCGCCGGAGTATTTGAAGCAGGCGATTGAGAGCATTCAAGCACAGACATTCCAGACGAATGACTTTGTGCTGGTGTGCGATGGTCCGCTGAATGATGGGTTAGATGCCATTATTGCTAAAAAGCAGCAGGAGATGGGTGAAACATTAAATGTTGTTCGGCTTGCGAAAAACGGCGGACTTGGCAATGCGCTGAATGAGGGAATCAAGCATTGCAAGAATGAGCTGGTTGCCCGGATGGACAGCGATGACATCAGTGCAGCAGACCGTTGTGAGAAACAGGTCAAACTATTCAAGAAAAATCCAGAACTAGATATAACAAGCGGGGCACTTTTGGAATTTGTAACCAGTCCAGACCAAATAACAGGTGGACGTACAATTCCGTGTAGCAACGATGAAATTATACGTTACTCTCGGAAGAGATGTCCATTCAATCATCCCTGTGTGATGTTCAAAAAAAGCGCAGTTGAATTCGCAGGAGGTTATCAGGAAAAATACCACCTGTTTGAAGATTACTATTTATGGATTCGGATGCTGCAAAACGCTTGTAAGGCGCAAAATCTTCCTGATGTGCTGCTTTATATGCGAACGCCGACCGATATGTATCTCCGCCGTGGTGGAACTGCATATGCAAAAGTGATGCTTCGTTTCCATTGGTGGGTATATAAAAGCGGGTGGGCGAGTTTGGCGGATTTTTGTACGGGAGCAGTACCGCATGCACTGGTGTGCGTGATGCCAAATAAGCTGCGCAAAATAATTTACCAAGTGATTCATTAAAAAGTGTTTTTGGGGAAAGATGAGCAGATGCTGAAAGTCGTATTTGTAACGAATTACATTGTAAGAAATGGCCCGGGAAATGTGATTTTAAATCTCATAAGCAATCTTGATGATGCTCGGTATGAGATATCGCTAATCACTTTATTTGAAGGCAACGATACATATGTGGTGAAAAATCTACGCAACAAAGGTGTGCGTGTATATGAGTGTGTAACACTGAATCGAACAATGTGTATTCTGAGTAGGGCTGCTGAATTTGAGGAAATCGTACAAAGAGAAAATTTTGATGTTATACACAGCCATGGATTTATTGGAGATATACTATCTTCTCGGCTGAATCTGCCAGTAAAGCGAATTACAACAATCCACAACAATATGTATGAAGACTACCTTGATACTTATGGGTACGCCAAAAGCCGTATCTTCATTGCGCTGCACATGACAGCATTAAAAAGGTTGGACGAGTGCGTATGCTGCTCAAAGTCCGTTTATGATGTGATGAAACGTCATCTGCCGAACGTATCATTTATTCGCAACGGTATCGAGCCGGTGCAGGCTCATTCCGTTATAACTAGAGCTGAAGTTGATGTTCCGGAGGATGCACGGGTATTTCTCTATGCAGGTGTGTTGAATTCCAGAAAGAACATCGTATGGTTGATCGAGAATTTTGTGCAATGTCACGAAAATGATGAGTACATGCTTGTCCTTGGCAGCGGTGAAAAAGAAGCAGAGTGCAAAGCAAAAGCGGATGATCATATACGGATGCTGGGATTTCAGGCAGACCCGATTGCTTACATGAACATCAGTGATGTATATGTGTCGGCGTCCAAATCCGAAGGCTTTTCCATTTCCGTGCTGGAAGCGTTGTCTTGTGGCCTGGGGCTGTTGCTGTCGGATATTCCCTCGCACCGTGAAGTTGTGGAGATGGGACAAGATGTTTACCTGGGAGAGGTTTTCTCGCTGGATAATTTCAAGTTCAAGCTGGATGCGCTGAGGAAAAAAAAGATAGATAAAGTAGAAATCAGCGCATTTCAGGAGAAGGAACTGTCGGCCAAAGAGATGACAAAGCAATACGGGAATTTCTATATTAGTTAAAAAATTGCAGCGGAGGTAATGCTGAGGATGGCAGTATATTGGTCAGCATGTTTAGCATCGGTTTTGTTTACATGGTTTGCTATACATGTTAAGCATGAGAAGGAGGGAATACGGTACTGGTTATTAGTGACCTTTGTAGCGGCATTGCCTCTGATTTATATTTCTGCGATTCGATATAATGTCGGAGCGGATTATGCGGCATACTATAAGTATTATAATCGGATTGTACAGGGTGGAGACCGAGAACGATTTGAGATTTTATATTATTTATTAAATAAAGGAATAGCGTTGTTACATATGTCTGCACCATGGATGTTTGCTGCGTGTGCCATGCTTTTTCTAATGCCATTATATAAGATGATTCTATCGGATTCGCCGTATCCATATTTTAGCATATTTCTTTTAATTGCTACGGGATACTATTTCTTTTTTTTGAATGGTACAAGGCAAATGATTGGCGCAGCAATTTTCATGCTGGCGATACCATATATCGAAAAGAAAAATATTCTTCCATTTATAGTGTTAACCCTGTTGTCAACGGGATTTCATACGATGAGTATTGCTTTTATAGCAACGTATGCTTTTTCTATATGGAGGATTGATAATAGATTTCTTTTGATTGTTACGGGCGGATTGATTCTGCTGTCAAATGTGGTAGCAGGATTATTCAATAACATAATAGGGGGGTTAGACTACTATTCCCTTTATCTAGCGTCATCCTATGCACAAAAAGGTCAAGGCCTAATTTCTCTTATCATGTCTGGATCAATTGTTGCATTTGCAACTGTGTTTTATCAAAAAAACAATACAAAATATCAAGTATATTACAATATGCAGGTGATAGCATTTTGGGTGACTATTATGACTGGAAAGGTTGTGCTTATAGAACGTTTTCGAATGTCATTTGGTTTATCTTCAGTCATTTTTATTCCAATGATACTCAACGGAATAAAAAATAGAAAAACCAGACGTATTTGTGGTGGAGCAATAGGCATTCTCTATTTTTTTTACGTTACATATACAATTGGTGTACTGAATGGAAATAGCGTACTCCCCTATCAGACAATTTTTTCTGTTATCTAATGAAGGAAACGCCTATGAGAAATGAATTGACAGTAGTGATCCCGGTTTATAATGTTGAAAAGTACCTGAGTAAATGTATCGAGTCGATACTAAATCAAACGTTGCCAGTGGATGAAATCATTCTGGTGGATGATGGATCCAAAGATAGAAGCGGCGAAATCGCCGACGAGGAACGGGTAAACTTAGAAAACGATGCATTCATTGGGAAGATGAAATGTGTTAATAATTATGAAGCATCTTTGGAGACATTTCTAAACAGTAAACCATTGTTTCATGGCTATGACTCTTTCACAGAGTATGCTTTGAAAAACGGAGGATGAGTTTAATAGAAATTCTTGTGAAGGAAGTTAATCCTATGAAAGCAAGTGTGATTACATTACATACAGTTGATAATTACGGCTCCGTAATGCAGACATATGCAACGCAGCAAATTCTAAAAAAGTGCGGATACGATGTGGAATTTGTGGATTACTGGAGAAAAGATAACCTTCCAGTGAATCGAGCAGAAAAAATGTTGGAAAGTAGCACTCTGCAAAAATTGAAGCCGCTGTGGGGCATAAATGGCTTCACTCGCAAGGCAATGATAGCGATTTTGAAGATGATACTTGAAAACCGGAAATCACCTATGTGGAGATTTTTGGAAGAAAAAGTTCAACTAACAGAGGTCAGATACTGCTCCTATGAAGAACTGGAAGCAAACCCTCCTGTGGCTGATGTTTATATCACCGGCAGTGATCAGGTTTGGAACAGCATTTGGAATCAAGGCATTGACCGTTCATACTTTTTGGATTTTGCTCCGGCTGGAAAACCACGCATTGCGTTCTCGGCCAGTATTGGGCGTGAACAGCTTGATGCAGAAGAAACACCTGAGACAAAGCGTCTGCTGGAAAAATACAGTGCAATTTCCGTCCGTGAGCAGTCTGCAGTAGTACTTCTTGCTTCCATGGACATAAAATCAACTCTTGTTCTTGACCCGACCTTGATGCTGGAAGCAAATGAATGGAGAAAACTTGCTTCAAAACCTAAAATTAAAAAGCAATATCTTTTGATTTATCAGCTGAATCCCAATCCTCAGATGGATCAATATGCGGAACAACTTGCGCAAAAAAAGGAATGGGATGTTATCCGCATTGGCTTTGGACGCTCGGATCGCCGAAAAGGTGGAATGTGTGTTATGCTGCCGTCTGTAGAGGAGTTTTTGGGTCTGTTTTGCGGCGCGGCGTGTGTATTAACGGATTCCTTCCATGCAACAGCATTTTCTTTGAACTTGGGAAAAGATTTCATCAGCGTTCTTCCTGGAAGATTTGGTACACGGATAGAGAGCATTCTGAAATTGACGGGAACGGAAAATCGACTTCTCACACGGTATGATGATTTTGAAGTCGTAGATAAGGTTATTGATAAGAAAAGGGTTAAAGAAATGCTGGAAAAGAAAAGAACAGAAGATATTCAATGGTTGATGCAAGCGTTGAATGTTTGAGGAGGAAATAGGGATGGCATGGTTTTTGTTAGGCGGGCACTTTTCCAATGGAGGTCCTGATAATGTTAATCAGGCTTTGATTACAAGTGCAGATAGAAAAATTTTATATATCAAGAGTAACAACAAGCCTGTTCGCGTTTTGGAAACGTTTTGGAAAATACTGATCAGTGAAGGAGTTGTCGTTTCTGGCGCATGTGCTAAGCGGTACTATGACTTTATGAAAGTATTTCATAAGAAGTTTGTGTATTTAATGCACGGGTGCATGGATTTCGAGAACGAAATCAATAGATTACACCTCTCATCGGATTTCATTGAAAATGAAAGAAACCTGCTGAGAGATGCGAAATGTATTGTATGTGTCTCCGAAGGATACTCTGAGTGGGTAAAAAGTCGCTACCCGGAGTACGCAGGAAAAATCACATTTGTTAATAATGGCGTCAAACTTGAACAGCGAGAGAAAAAGGAAAAAGAACCTTTCTCTGTTGCAGTGGGTGGAGGAAATCGCTGCATAAAGAATAACAATGCTGTAAGTATGGCAGTGAAAAAAATGAATTCTGAGGGAATTCCTTGCAAACTGTATATTTTTGGTCGAAAATATCCGGGTAATGAGGAAATCGAGGAAACGGACTATATCCAGTATTGTGGTCACATGGACAAGACTCCATATTATGAACGACTTGATCATATCAGTTGCTTTGTAATGAACTCAGAGGTGGAGTCCTTTGGACTTGTTGCGGCGGATGCCTTAAATTGTAATTGTTCGCTCTTGATGTCTCAAAATGTCGGAGCAAGGAGCATTATGAAAGCAGAGGATTGCGATATCATTCAACGGCCGCATGATGTAGATGAAATTGTAGAAAAGCTCAAGTATATTTTTGAACACCCAAACAGCAATAGATTATATGAGAGCATTGATGTGCAAGCTTGTTCGGAAAGAAGTTCGTTTCAGAGACTAGATGCGATTGTTGAGGGAGCAATCAAGTGAGAAAAGTATTTGCAAAGTATAGAAGTCTTCCAGAAGCAGTTAAGGCTTCATTATGGTTTACAATATGCAGCATTCTGCAAAAAGGAATATCATTTATAACCGTCCCGATTTTCACAAGAATGCTCGCGACAGAAGAATATGGTATTATTTCGCTGTTTGGAGCATGGCAAAATATCCTGACCATTTTTGCAACGCTGAATCTGTCGAACCAGATATTCAACAACGGCATGGTCAAATATGAAAAAGACCAGGATGGATATACCACTGCAATGCTTGGACTGTCTAATTTTGCAACAGTTCTGGTATTTATGCTTTATCTTATTTTCCATACATCTCTGGATAGGATATTTGAATTGCCGATGAGCGCAATAATAATGATGTTCATCGGTTTCTTCTTTTCAGCTGCGACAAGTCTTTGGACTGTTCATCAGCGGTACAAGTTTAAATATAAACTATTGTGTCTTGTCACGCTGATTATTTCACTTGGATCTGCATTGCTAGGGGTACTGTTTGTCCGGTTGGAGAGTGTTGGACTTGCGAGAATATGGGGAGATACCATTACAATTACAACAGTAGGACTCCTAATTTATGTTTTAATTGTTAAGAAAAACCATAAGTTATTCAATCTGACCTATTGGAAATATGCGTTAAAATTGGATCTGCCGCTAATCCCTCATTATCTGTCTATGACAGTACTGGGAAGTTCCGATCGAATCATGATCAATAGTTTGTGCGGAAAATCGTACACGGCATTATACAGTGTGCCATACAACGCATCCATGATTATGCAGATTGTAACATCAAGCATAAACTCCTCCTTTATTCCTTGGACTTATCAAAAATGCAAAGAAAGAGAGTATAAAAAACTGAACGAGTTTAGCTCGATTTTGCTGATATTAGTCATGGTCATCACCTTGATCCCTTCATTGTTTGCGCCAGAGCTGGTATGGCTGCTCGGCTCAAACAAATATAGCGATTCCATGTGGGTAGTGCCGCCGGTATCATGCAGCGTGTTCTTTATGTTTTTATACTCACTGTTTTCCAATGTTGAATTGTATTACGAGAAAAGTAAAAACATCATGATTGCTTCTACCGGAGCTGCTATTGGGAATATTATACTTAACTACATCTTTATCAGCCTGTTCGGATATATTGCAGCTGCATATACCACGCTTGTGTGCTATATTTTCTTGTCTGTTTTACATTATGTTTTTATGATGAAGATTTGCAGAGAACAGCAAATCACAGAGCCTATATACAATGTGAAACTTATTTTGGCTTTATCCATTTTTCTTATTATATACTCCGTTGGTGTGACAATTTTGTTTGACAAGCCGGTATGGATTCGATATGGGTTGATCATTGTCATCTTACTGGTACTCTTTTTGAAAAGAAAGCTATTGTTAGAAAAATTGGCAATAATGAAAAATAAACATTAAATTGAATTGACAGGAAAAGGAGAAGATAGGATAATGTTGGCAAGCAACTATTGGCTTGCAGATTATACTAAATTGGTTTTAGCAATCATTGTAGTTGCAATTCATTCCGGACTTAGAATGAGCATACAAAACGAGCAGGTGAAGCTGGTTGTGGAGTATGCTGAGTCATTGGCAGTTCCGCTGTTTTTTGTATAACGGGATATCTTTTAGAAGAAAGGCTGAGCCATAATCGTGATGCAGAACGTAAAATAATAGTTGCCAGCTTGATGAAGTATGTGCGGATTTATGTGGTAGTGTCTATTATATATATTCCTCTCACGGTTTATGGAACATTCAAGGAGCTCCGAGAAAACAGTAATTTATATGTAGCAGTTTACAATCTGATTAAGAACTATTTTTTTGTCGGAGAACAATTCTATTCATGGCAATTATGGTACTTGTTGGCCACTATATTTGGAATGGAAGTATTGTTGTTAGTGCCCCATAAACACTGGCATGAATTATTGCTTTATAGTTGTGCCTTCTTTGCACTGGCATATGTCATCAACTGCTTTCAGGGGACTAGAATAATCAAACTTACTATAGTGAATGGCAGATTATTTACTGGACCAAGCTATATTTTGCTGGGAATGCTTGTGAAGCGAGAGCATAAGCCCTTGTCACGAAGTGGTGGAATAATAGCCCCAATATTGGCATGTTTTTGCTCCGTTCTTTTGAAGATACCTTATTCGACCACCAACATTGTGGCATTTTTATCTGTGCCATGGATTTTAGGTATTGTCATGAAGTATTCCAAGAACTGCTATCAAGTAGGGGTTTCAAAGGAATGTCGTGAAATCAGTTCAATTATCTATTTTTCACATATGTACTTTTTCTTTGTGTGGATGTACCTGCTTCCTATCAGAGAAAAAGGGGTTGAATGCTTCATGTTTGTGTCCGGAACGAGTTTTTTGTTTTCTGTGGTGTTCTCTCTGATGAAAAAGAAAATATGTTGTAAAACGAATTGAGGAGGAAATGCAATGCATGAAGATTTGGTGTCCATAATCGTACCGGTGTATAATGTTGAGAAATTCGTTGAAAAATGCGTAAAGTCTCTGATGAATCAAACACACAAGAATATTGAAATTATTCTTGTAGATGATGGCTCACCGGATCATAGCCCTGAAATTATTGATCGGATTGCAGCAGAAGATCAGAGAGTACACGTCATCCATCAACAAAATAGAGGGGTTTCGGCTGCTAGGAATGCAGGATTACAATGCGCATCAGGCGAGTATGTCATGTTTGTAGATGGTGACGACTGGGTCGATTCGGACTATGTATCCTACTTTTTGATGCTTGTAAGTGAGAATGGTTCCTTAATTGGAATGAATAAAAACAACTATTCTACGGGGAAAATCAAAACAAATGAAGAGAGATACGTTGTAAAAGCTGAAACGGCGATTGAATGGATATATTCGGATGAGATATTCGTAGCAGTATGGAACAAGATTTACAGTCGAAGGCTTTTGGTCGACAACAATATTAGCTTTGATCCAACCATTTGGTATGGTGAGGGTATGCTGTTCAATATTCAGTGTCTGCAGTATGTTGATACGGTAGCAATTGGAGAGAAGTCGGTTTATCATCAAACATTTAATCCGGATAGTGCAATGCGAAAGTTTAACCTAAAGAGTAATTTGTGTGGTATCAAGTCACTTGATGTTCAAAAATCCATTTGGAAGAAAGTTACTCCCGCCATAGAGAAGGCATGGGAATATCATAGATATTGTTTTAACCGAAGCATTTCCAGTGGATTGCTCGAATCGGAAATGGTATCGGAATACCCTGACGTGTATAAAGAGTGCATACGCAATATACGAAAAGGCATTATGATGCCGCTGACAAGAGAAAAAACACTAAAAGCAAAGGTTGGGTGGCTTATATACTTTGTGAGTCCCTCTCTGATGGCAAAACGCTCTATATCGTTGCGTAAGAAATTGTTAAGAAAAACGGGGGGGTATAACCTAACAAGCTCTAAAATCCTCGTACCCATGTACACACCAAACGCAGTACATTTTGTGGGGGTGTGCGCATGAATACTGTTTGCGATGTCAACATGTGTGCAGGTTGTATGGCGTGCGTGGATATTTGCCCGCGCAAGGCTATTTCTGTGGTGGACGATATTGAATACATGAATGCAGTGATTGATGATACTTTGTGTATTAACTGCAATATGTGTCACAAGGTTTGCCAAAAGAATCATCCAGCAGATTTACGAAAGCCGCAAAAATGGCTTCAGGGCTGGGGAGAAGAGAATGTGAGAGCAACCAGTTCCTCGGGCGGTTTCGGGCAGGAAATCATGAGGTCAATGCTTCGTAACGGTGGAGTTGTTGCAGCCTGCAAATTGAGTGGTGGAGAGTTTAAATTCGAATTATTTGAGGATGAAAAGCGAATCCCGGAATTCATTGGATCTAAGTATGTCAAGAGCAATCCAATAGGGATTTATCAAGCAGTCAAGGATAAACTAAAATCCGGAAAGAAGGTTCTGTTTATCGGGTTACCTTGTCAGGTTTCTTCTATGAGAAATTATGTGAGAGATGACAGGAATTTATACACGGTGGATCTTATCTGCCATGGATCACCGTCTGTAAAAATCCTGCAGCAGGCGATGGAAGAATATGGGCATAATCTGACTGAAGTTAGGGCGATTTATTTCCGTAGCGCAGATAAATTTGCTATAGAGACACAGCCTATTCGTATTGTTCCTAAGGGAGTTCAGGACCGTTATACAATGGCTTTTCTGAAGGGACTCTGTTATACAGAAAGCTGCTATTCATGTCATTACACTCAGACTGAACGCGTCGGCGATCTTACAATAGGCGATTCATGGGGAACGGAGCTGAGCAGTGAGTTATCTAAGGGTGTGTCTCTTGCACTGTGTCAAACAGAAAAAGGCAAAGAGATGCTTGATATGATGAATTTCAACTTTTATAATGTTGACCTTGAAAATGCAGTTCAAAGTAATCATCAATTAAGGCATCCTTCGGAATTGCCACAAGAACGGAAAAAATTCTTTGAAAATTTACGCAAAGGAAAAAGTTTTAAACAGGCTGTATTCTTTGCATACCCGAAAATCTGTATCAGGCAGAACATAAAGGAACTTCTGATTAAGACGAAATTGTATTCGGGGGGGGGACAATGAGTAGCCCTGTATATACAATTAGCATTGTACCGTATAGTAACAACATAAGCGAAAAAATTTGAGGGAAAAACTATAATGGGAAAATATTTTGGAACCGATGGCTTCCGTGGTGAAGCTGGTATTGATTTGACGGCCGACCACGCATATAAAGTGGGTCGTTTCTTGGGCTGGTATTACAACGCTCTGCGTGAGCGCAACGGCAACAACGAGCCTGCCCGCATCGTCATCGGCAAGGACACCCGCCGCAGCTCCTATATGTTCGAGTATAGTCTGGTCGCCGGTCTGACTGCTTCCGGCGCAGACGCCTACCTGCTACACGTCACTACCACTCCTTCTGTGGCCTACATCGCTCGCGTGGATGATTTTGATTGCGGCATCATGATCTCAGCCAGCCACAACCCCTATTACGATAACGGCATCAAGCTGATCGACTGCTATGGCGAGAAGATGCCCGAGGAGATTTTACTGTTGGTGGAGGACTACATCGACGGCAAGCTCCATGTGTTCGACAAGGACTGGCCGAAGCTGCCCTTTGCCCATCGGGAACACATCGGCTGCACTGTGGACTATGTTTCTGGCCGCAACCGCTACATGGGCTACCTGATTAGCCTCGGGATCTACTCCTTCAAGGGTGTGAAGGTTGGTCTGGACTGCGCCAATGGCAGTTCATGGAACATCGCTAAGTCTGTGTTCGATGCGCTGGGTGCTGACACCTACGTCATCAATGCACAGCCCAACGGTACGAATATCAATAACAATGCTGGATCTACTCACATTGAGGGCTTGCAGAAGTTCGTGGTAGAGAAGGGTCTGGATGTTGGTTTTGCCTATGACGGCGATGCTGATCGTTGCCTGTGTGTGGATGAAAAGGGTAATGTGATCACTGGCGACCATATCCTGTACATCTACGGCTGCTACATGAAGGAGCGCGGCAAGCTGCTGACCAATACAGTCGTTACCACGGTCATGTCCAACTTTGGCCTGTATAAGGCTTTTGATGAGCAGGGCATCGGCTACGCAAAAACCGCTGTGGGCGACAAGTACGTCTATGAGTACATGGCTAAGAACGGCTGCCGTATCGGCGGTGAGCAGAGCGGCCACATCA
>ERZ827088.3755-NODE-3755-length-13557-cov-3.756036_pt1 | contig 13557 bp, 13 predicted proteins | sample MGYA00519922_ERZ827088 | MGnify/ENA primary metagenome ERZ827088 (study PRJEB31778, sample SAMEA3449254) | human gut metagenome | biome: human gut; feature: human-associated habitat; material: faeces | place: United Kingdom | collected 2010/2012 ... | reverse complement strand
GTTTCCAGGGCGTAACCGCAGATCAGGCTAAAGAAGCAGTTATCGCTTACGAGCCGATCTGGGCTATCGGAACCGGTAAGACAGCTACAACTGAGCAGGCGCAGGAAGTTTGCGCAGGCATCCGTGCATGCATCGCAGAGATCTACGATGAGGCAACTGCAGCAGCTATCCGTATCCAGTACGGCGGATCTGTAAACGCAGCTACCGCACCGGAGCTCTTCGTACAGGCAGACATCGACGGCGGCCTGGTAGGCGGCGCAGCTCTGAAGCCGGACTTCGGAAAGATTGTAAATTACAAGTAAGTCTAATAAATTAGGCAAAATAACCAAATATAACGCTATAAAACGTGATAAAAAGCCATTTAATTTAGCTAATATTGCTAATTGAATGGCTTTTTATGATATAAGGGAAAGATTTTATGTTTATAGTGACGGATGATGCCGGAAATTCCTACGAATTTACCTTTGATAAGGAGAAGCCGGAGGGGCTTGACAAGGTGAAGGTCGGAGATATGGTTACGGTGACTTATACGGGAACAGTGTCGGAAGTAGATCCCTTTATGGGAGAGGTGCTTTCTGTCACGGAAGCAAAGTAACGCTACAGAAGCAGAGTGAAGGGGCTGCCGCCATATGGCGACAGTCTCTTTTTGATCTTTAGGAAATACCGTGTTACATTAAAGTGTAAAAGCTATGATTCCTATAGAGCAAAAAGAAAGGGATATTTGCGGTGTATAAAGATTGTATAAAAATGTAAAAATTGATAATCCCTCTTTATTTTGGAAGGTATTATCTGTATAATGTACTTATACGGAAGCGATAGGGGAGGGGCAAAGGATGAAAAAGCATTATCGAATCACTGCGTTAGTAATTGCTATGGCGATAGTTCTTTTGTGTGGAATCAGATTCTACATGCATAGTGCCAGCCGTATAATCTACAGGGAAAATGCCGCTCATTTGCAGGAAAGCTATGTACAGGTGTCAAAAGCCCTGACTCTTTTTATCCAGCGCAACTGGAATGTTTTGTCTGATTGGAGCAGAGAATTGGGCAGGCTCGAGACAGAACAGGAAATGAAAGAAATGTGGGAAAATCTGAAGGAAGGGAAAAGTGATTGGCAGTATAGCGATTTCTTTATGTTTAATGAAGAGAATCAGTTCATTACCGCCGCAGGCAGAAAAGGGACAGCGGACAGTATTACCGGAGCCTTTGATGAGATGTTTCAGAAAAACAGGCGTGTGATTTCTTCATATACGGCATCTTCCGGGATAAAGAAAATCGTACTTGCCGCCCCGCTCCCGAAAGTATTTATATCCGATGACGTAAGCTACACCGGACTTGCAATCAGCTATGATGCGTCTGTTGTGGAGAACCTGATGGCAAGCAATCTGTATGAAGGTCAAAGTGACTGCTATGTTGTGCGTCCAGATGGGGAAATTTTACTTTCTTTGACAGCTAAAACAGAGATACCGCAGGATGTAAATAATCTGATTTCTTTTTACACGGATGCGGATATTGTCTGGAAAGACAGGAATCTGGTGTATATACAGGGATGCATCGAACAGCAGCGCGAAGGAAATACCCTGTATACTTATAGAGGAAGAACCTATTATATGGTCTCTGAGCCAGTTGGGATTGAAGACTGGACACTGCTTGGAATTGTGTGTTCTGATGCGATAGACTATGGCGACCGAAACCTGCAGAAGGTTACGCTGGGGATTCTTGGAACTTCGGCAGCTATTATTATGCTGCTCGTGGTGCTGGCACTCGTATCAGAAAATCGTGCGAAGCTGCTGAATGAAGAGAAGGAGCGGCTCCTTTTGGAGAAAGAGAAAGAACGAGCCACGCAGTTCCTTGAAGGTATTTCCCGGATTGTTGACCGGTATGCGGTTGCTGACCTGGAAAATGACAGATATGAATATCATGAGTTAATCCTGGATGAGCCTCTTTATCCTGAAACAGGGGCATATTGGAGTCTGGTTGATTACATTTCCCGACGATATATTGTATTGACCAATACAGAGAACGCAAAAGTTTGCCGCATGATTGCACCGGATTATCTGAGAAAGGTGCTTCGAAAGCAAAGCGACATTTTAAAATTTGAGTATTGCATCCGAAATGAAAATATTTACAAAGTCATGCATGTGATTCCGATTGAATGGGCGAAGGATAACAGACTGACTAAGGTTATGCTGGTATCTATGGATATTGGGAAAAAAATCGAACTGGAGAATATGGCAAATACAGATGGATTGACTGGGCTGTTCAACGAACGGTATTTTACCAATATTCTGCAGAACAAGGAAAAAAAGAAACTTCCGTTTGTTCTCTTTTATATCGATCTGGATCGATTCAAACCGATCAATGATACCTATGGCCACAGCACCGGAGATCAGGTGCTTCAGGAAATTGCCAGACGTCTGCAGGAATGTATCCGCAGTAACGATTATGCGTTCCGTATAGGCGGAGACGAGTTCGCCCTGATTATCTGCTCCGCCTATGACAAAGCATTTTGCTGCCATATGGCGGAACGCATTCAAATTGCACTGACGGAGCCGATAAAGCTGGCCGGAAAGACGCTTCGGGTTGGAGTCAGCTGCGGATGCGCAGCATTTCCGGAAGACAGCAGTGAAGCGGAAGAAGTCCGGGCTATTGCCGACCAGCGTATGTATGAAGAAAAAGAGAAGCATCATAGAGAGGATCCTATGCACTCCGGCAGATAGCTTTATTTCTGATCCAGCACGGACTGAATCTGTTTCATCAGCTGTTCGTAGTTTGACGGATCATCAATTCCGCCCATGAAAGGATCGCCAACGATATTTCCGTCTTTATCTACGAGAACGGTTGTCGGAAATGCCATGATATCCCCTGCGTATTTTCCAACGGCGGAATCGGAATCGAAGGTCAGGTTTTTGTAGGAAGCTCCCTGGGCCTTCAGGATTTCCTTCGCTTCTTTGATTCCGTCCTGATTGTTGTCCAATGTATCCGTATTGATACCAACCACTTCGCCGCCCATTTCCTTCAGCTTATCATTTAATTCATTCAGCTTGGAAAGCTCCTCAACACAGGGCTTGCATCCGCTGAACCAGAAGTTTACAACCGTAACTTTATTTTGGGCGAAAAGGCTGTCATCCACATCGTTCCCATCCAGATCTTTCCCTTTAAAATCGTGGAACACACCTGTAGAGTCAGCTGAGCCGGAGAAAGTGCTGCCGGAGGAATCAGATGCTGCAATTTCTTTCTCAAGCCTTGCAATTTCTTCTTCAATGCCGCGGATGGTTTCGATATCTTTGTTCAGAGTATCAAATTCCTCTTCAGAGAAAGAAGCCTTGTTTGATTCTATTGTATTTGCAAGAAAGTCCGCATAGTTTTCATTCGAGGCAGCATCGTCAGGGTTCTTGCTCATAAAGCCAAAGACCTTGTCCCATACATTTTTGTGATCTGCAAAAATCTGATTTTCCTGCTGGTACAGGTCGTCCAGCTTTTCGTCGGGCGCAGACGTGTCGCCTGCATTTGTGGCGGAAACAGTCTCCTGTTTCGTGTTTTCCGTTGCGGCGGAATCAGAGGAATTTCCACAGCCTGTGAATGCAAAAAGCAGGGAAATGGCGAGAGACGCCGCAATTGCCTTTTTTAATTTCATTGAGTTTACTCTACCAGATTTGTTTTTCATGATTTTTATTCTCCTTTTGAATATGATTTGATTCATTTTAGCTTATTTATTGTCAGCCTGTTTCCTGGTTGAAAATCCGTAATGATAGCAGATCGCATTTGTTGGGCAGGCTTTCATACATGCTCCGCATCGGATACATTCCGGGTGGTTTGGCGTGTCTGTTACATTGACGTCCATTTTACAGGCATGACTACATTTTTGACAGCCGACACATTTTTCAGAATCCACCCGAAGCTTAAGAAAGGATACGCTGTTAAACAGCGAGTAGATAGCGCCAAGGGGGCAGATCCATTTACAGAATGGACGATAAAACAGAATGCTTAAGAGGATAACAAGTACGAGGATTGCAAACTTAAATGTAAATAAGTGCCCGAGCGCCGCACGGATTCCGGAGTTGGCAAGGGACAGCGGAATTGCGCCTTCAAGTACGCCCTGCGGGCATAGGTATTTGCAGAAGAATGGATCGCCCATACCCAGTGAGTTTGTTACCAGTGCCGGAAGCAGTATCACAAAGACGACCAGGATCACGTATTTCAGATACCGCAGGGGTTTTAGCCTTGCAGTAGACAGCTTCTTGCCCGGAAGCTTATGCAGCAGATCCTGAAACCATCCAAACGGACAGAGAAAGCCGCAGATAAATCGTCCGAACAGAACCCCCAGCAGGATAAAGAAGCCGGTGATATAGTAGGTGAACTTAAATTTTGATGAACCGACTACAGCCTGGAAGGCTCCAATCGGACAGGCGCCTGTGGCAGCCGGGCAGGAGTAACAGTTCAGCCCGGGAACACATATGGTTTTTACCCTTCCCTGATAAAGCTTCCCTTTAAACAGATTCGGAATATGAAGATTGGTCAGCAGCGCCGCAGCTGCCTGAATCCATCCGCGGAAGCGGACCAGGAAGTTCTTGTTTGATTTTAATTTCTTATCCAATTCCCACACACTCCATACATAATTTGATTGCCTTACTGAGTACGACTGCAGCTTCACCACGGAAAATTCCAATAAGGAAAAATACCAGACCGGCTGCAAGTAAAAAAATCTGCGCTGCTTTTTCTGATTTCATTCAAATACCACTTGTTACTGCGAATAGTAACTGCTCCTTTCGATGATATTGCCCAAAGTCGGCTTATTGACCGCTCCATGATTGCATTATATAATAGGGGATGTAAATTCCCTGTTAAGAAAATGGAGAAAAATGAATTGAGATTATTAATTGTTGAAGATGAGAAGAAATTATGTGATATGATTGCGAAAAGTCTGCATCAGGCAGGTTATGAGGTAGATACGTGCAATGACGGCGAGCAGGCACTGGATATGATCTATGCGGAACAGTACGATCTGATTGTGCTTGATCTGAACCTGCCCGGGCTGGATGGGATGGAGATCCTCCGGGAACTTCGCAAAGAAAATGAAGAGACAAAGGTATTAATCCTGTCTGCCAGAAGCCAGATCGCAGATAAGGTTGAGGGCCTGGATTCCGGTGCAAATGATTATATGGAAAAACCATTCCATTTACAGGAACTGGAGGCCCGTGTGAGAAGCCTGACAAGAAGAAAATTCGTACAAAAAAATGTCTGTCTGGAATGTGGAAAGCTTCGATTTGATACGAGAGAAAGAACTGCATATGCAGAAGATAACCCGGTTGCACTGACGAGAAAAGAAAATGGAATTTTAGAATATCTCCTTTTAAATCAGGGAAGACCGGTCAGCCAGGAAGAACTGATGGAGCATGTCTGGGATTCTTCTGTGGACAGCTTCAGCGGTTCCATCCGGGTACATATGTCTTCGCTGAGAAAGAAGCTGAAAGCAGGGCTCGGTTATGATCCAATCGTGAATAAAATCGGCGAGGGCTATAAGATAGGAGGAGACAGCAAAGGATGAAAAAAATATCACTCCAGTGGAAATTAACCCTTCTTACCACAGGGCTTATCACCATATTATGCGGATGCCTTACCTTTTTCTTATACAAAAACGGAGTCTATTATTTCGATACGCTTCAGGAATCTGTCACGGATCAGGGTACAGCGCCGGAAGCGGTGTACATTGATATTCCGGAGGATGAGTGGGATGACTTTGTGGCACAGTTTTCCATGAAGATTTATAACTCCAAATCAGATTACAGGAGCAGAAGCCTTCTGATTACTGTGATTGTAGCGCTGATTGGCGGCGCGGCGACGTATTTTATCAGTGGACGGGCATTGAAGCCACTCAGGGAATTTTCAGAGACGGTGGAAAAAGTTCAGGCGCAGAATCTGGCAGATTATACCATTGAAGAAAATAAAATTGCAGAGCTGGACAGGCTTCGTACCTCTTATAATAAAATGCTTATGCGGCTTTCCGAATCCTTTGAGACGCAGCGTCGGTTTACCGGAAATGCAGCACATGAGTTACGTACTCCGCTGGCATTAATCCAGGCGCAGCTGGACCTATACCATGCGGCAGAGCATCCGGAGAGCTCCACAGAGGCGGAAGAGACCATTCAGATGGTAACGGAGCAGAATGAACGTCTTAGCAAGCTGGTCAGAACACTTCTGGATATGAGTGAATTGCAGACAGTAGCGCGAAATGACAGAATTGAGCTTCATAGTCTGATTGAGGAAGTGCTGACAGATCTGGAACCATTGGCGCAGGAAAAGAAGGTGAAACTGATACAGAAGCCGCAGGATTCGTCAGAGGGAGCGGGAGAAAAGGCAGAGGACGAATTAATTCTGACAGGAAGTGATATCCTGATTTACAGAATGCTTTATAATCTTGTAGAAAATGCGATTAAATATAATCGGGCAGACGGAACCGTTACGGTATCTGCAGGGAGGGAAAAGAACGAAGCCGTTCTGACGGTTTCGGATACAGGAAATGGAATTGATGAGGCGTTCAGGGAGCAGATCTTTGAACCGTTCTTCCGGGTAGATAAGTCAAGAAGCCGGGAGCTTGGAGGCGTGGGGCTCGGACTTGCGATGGTGCGGGAGGTTGTGCGGGTCCATGGCGGGACGATTGAAGTTTATACAGGTAAGCACGGCGGGACGACATTTGAAGTGAAAATGAGTATAGGGGCATAAAACAGGGTGTTTCGGCAGTCAGCCGGAACACTCTGTTTTTTAATTGCCAGGCTGCGAGTTTGAAAAGGGCCTATCTCTGAAGATATCCCTGTCAAACTTCCGTGCAAACAAATGCGGCAGCCCCAGCAGCATTTCCCGATCGGCCTCCTGGAACGTATAAGGGCTGTTCTCCGTCCCCCGCTCCCAGTCCACGTACCGCAGATTCGCCATCGAGCCGGTCTGCCCGCTTTCGTCGTAGAGATGGGCCCGGAAAGGCGAGTGAAAAGACAGGGTCTGTAAGAACAGCTCATCCGCGCAGACAGAATGAGAGAAATGCGTTCGAATCCAGTCCTCATGCTCCAGCACATACCGGACAAAATTGTCAGAGATGCTAAACCAATTGGGGCCTTTGCGGATTTGAAAATCACAGTTTTTTAATCGGTTGACCCGGAACAGCCGCTGGATCAGAGTGAGCACATGATCAGCCGGTTCTGCCAGCGGAAATCTGCTTTCCCGGAAAAAATGCCACAGAGAGATTCGTTCCACTACATTTTTCGGAGCCGGAAAGTCCGGATCAAAGGCGATAAATTCTTTCCCGGCATAGGTTTCAAAAAACGTATGAATCTGCTCCGGAGATTTCAGGGGCAGATCCGATCCGGAGAGCAGATGATAATAAGTGTAATGCTCCGGCGCAGCTGTCCGAAGAAGCATCAGTTCGCAGGCTGTCTGGCTGTAGCCGCCCCAGTGGACGTCCATCCGTTCTGTAAGATACAGCTGCGAATACGAAAGAAGGGAATTAAACTCCCGGGCGGAAAAATCATCTGCCTTTCGATCCACATGCAGATAGATGTCATTGCGGGGATCGTCCAGCCGTTTCAGCAATATTTTCAAAAAATCAAAGTGATTATGCGCCATAATCAAAAAAGCGTGTCTGTTCATAAAAACCTCTGAAATACAAAAAAATATCTGCTGTAAGTGTACCACAGAAAGAGAAAAATGAAAATGTAAAAAAATCTTTCATTTTTGTATGGAAATAAAGGCACTATACGTTCTTATAAATAGCAGAGAAAGATGGTGAGAAAAACAGATGAAAAAGATAGATAAGACGTAGCGGACATGCTATAATAGTGAAAAAAATAATGTCACGGAACAAAGACGAAAGGTGGTAATATGCGGAGACGAATCAAAAAAAAGAAGGGACTGCTCAGAGATCCGGAATATGAGAAAATCAGAGCGTGCTGGATCAGGGAGCTGGAGCAGGAAATGAAAATTCTGGAAGAACTGGCTGATAAAAAGGAAGCGGAAAATCCGGAATTTCTTTCTGAATTAAAATGTCAACTTACAAAATGAAATGGTTGACAATTGAAAATGAATTCGGTATACTGCAAAAGATGAACATAAAAAGGAGAAAAAATGATGTATACTGAATCAAAAAACGGAACGAAAAAGCTTACAACCTATCAACTGACGCTCACAGCTGTGATGGCTGCGGTAATCTGTGTGCTGGGCCCCATTTCCATTGCCATCCCCGTAAGTCCGGTACCGATTTCCCTGGGCAGCATGGCTGTATATCTGGCAGTCACAGTGCTGGGCATGAAGCTGGGCACTTTAAGCTGTCTGATTTATCTGCTTCTTGGACTTGTGGGTCTTCCGGTATTTGCAGGCGGAAGCGCAGGTGCGGCCAAGCTGTTCGGACCGACCGGCGGTTACCTGATAGGCTACCTGTTCCTGGCGGTGATTGCGGGAGCTTTCGTGGGCCGTTTCGCAGAAAATAAATGGAAAAATATCGCGTTTGCGGCATTGGGCATGATTCTCGGAACCATCGTACTGTATGCGCTGGGCACAGCCTGGCTGGCATACTCCGCAGGCATGGATTTTCAGGCGGCTCTGTGGGCAGGCGTTATCCCGTTTATTCCGGGCGATCTGGTGAAAATGGTCATTGCGGTACTGCTGGGAAGCGCAGTCCGGGGAAGACTGCTTCGGGCCGGGGTTTTGAAAGGGAAAAATTAGAAATTCTGATGAACAATTAGAACCTGAAATGGTCATAAACGGCATTGACTTTTTATTTACAAGCTGTTATATTGGAATGTAGAAAAAGTACATATTGCATACAGAAAGTAATTTAAAAGAAGACCGGGTTTCGCGAAAATGAGGGGAAGGAAGACACCCGTTATTTCCGTGGAGCTTGGCTTCTTTTTCGACTGTATGGCAAATTTGCATTTGAAAAAATTGAATTCAGGGAGGAATTGTTTCATGGAAACTCGTCAGGGTAAGAGCGTATTTTCCGGTGTTGCGATTGGAAAGCTTTTCATTTATAAGAAAGCAAAGCAGGTAGTGGAGAAGAGCACCATTGAGGATCCGGCTGCAGAGGTAGCCCGCTACATGGCTGCAAAAGCAAAGGCAAAAGAGCAGCTTGAGATGCTGAAGGAAAAGACAATGAAGGATGTGGGAGAGGCAGAGGCTGAGATCTTCGAGGCTCATCAGATGCTTCTGGAGGATCTGGACTTCGTTGAAGGCATCACAGGCATGATCGAGAATGACAAGGTCAACGCAGAGTACGCTGTATTTGTAACAGGCGAGCAGTGCGCGGCACTGTTCCTGAGCATGGATGACGACTATATGCGCGGACGTGCTGCGGACGTCAACGACATTTCCAGCCGTCTGATTGCCATCTTAAGCGGTACACAGGTAAGCGCAGAGGCAATGCCGGAGCCGGTGATCATCATGGCAGAGGATCTGGCGCCCAGCGAGACCGTACAGTTTGAGAAGGACAAGATCCTGGCGCTGGTTACCCAGAAGGGATCCGCCAACTCTCATACCGCTATTCTGGCGCGTATGATGAATATTCCGTGTATCGTTACCGCTGATATCGATCTGGATCCGGAGCTGACCGGTAAAGACGGTATCGTAGATGGTTTCACAGGCAAGATTTACATTGAGCCGGATGAAGTGACCACAGCTGTGATGACAGAGAAGAAGAAGCGCGAGGAAGAAAGAAAGCTTCTGCTTCAGAGCCTGAAGGGACTGCCGACTGTAACCAAGAGCGGCAAGCATATCCATCTGTATTCCAATATCGGAAGTGAAGAGGATGTGGATGCTGTGCTGGCAAATGACTCCGAAGGTATCGGTCTGTTCCGCAGTGAGTTCCTGTATCTGGGCCGCGATACCTACCCGACCGAGGAGGAGCAGTTCCAGGTATATAAGAACGTTATCTCCAAGATGAATGGCAAGAAGGTCATCATCCGTACTCTGGACATCGGAGCAGACAAGCAGGCTGACTACTTCCAGATTCCGAAGGAAGAGAACCCGGCTATGGGCTTCCGTGCTATCCGTATCTGCCTGCACAGACCGGAAGTATTTAAGACACAGCTGCGCGCTATTTACCGTGCAAGTGCATATGGTACCGCTTCCATCATGTTCCCGATGATCATCTCTGTGGCGGAGGTTAAGAAGATCAAAGAGATCGTAGAGGAAGTAAAGGACGAGCTGCGTCAGGCTGACATCCCCTTCGGCGATGTGGAGCTTGGTATCATGGTGGAGACACCGGCAGCCGTTATGATTGCGGATATGCTGGCTCCGGAAGTAGACTTCTTCAGCATCGGAACCAATGACCTGACCCAGTATACACTGGCTATCGACCGTCAGAATCAGTCTCTGGACGATATCTATGATCCGCATCACGAGGCAGTACTTCGTATGATTCAGAGAACCATCGAGTGCGCGCACGCACACGGCGCATGGTGCGGTATCTGCGGAGAGCTGGGAGCAGACATGGAGCTGACACGCCGCTTTATCCAGATGGGTATCGACGAGCTGTCCGTATCTCCGGTATTTACTCTGGAGCTGCGTAAGAAGATTCGCGAGGCAGAATAAGCTTCGGGTACTTTATAATGATAGTCGGCCGGAGGCAGTCCGGCTTACAGCTATAAATCTTATCAAATAAAAGGAGAATCTAACATGAAAGAGTTTAAGTATGTAGTACAGGATGAGCTGGGACTTCACGCAAGACCGGCAGGACTTCTGGTAAAGGAAGCAGCAAAGTTCAAGAGTGCCATCACTCTGGACAGCGGCGCTAAGAAAGCAGACGCTAAGAGAATCATGGCAGTTATGTCCATGGGCGTTAAGCAGGGCGTAGAGGTTACCGTTACTGTTGACGGTGAGGATGAGGATGCAGCATTCGAGGCTATCAAGACCTTCTTCGAGACCAACCTGTAAGATTATCAAATAATTTATAAAAAGAGAAAGAAGCTGCGGGAAGTGTAAAAATCTTCCTGCAGCTTCTTTTGCTTTACAGCGCTGACGAAAGGTTCTCACACTATATATTTTAGGCCAAATAGTTGCGAAAAATGGAAAAAAGTGCTATGGTAATATGATGTTAATAGTGTGATATAATTGGGGAGAGACCGATGGAATTTGTAATGAATGAGTTGGGTGTATTAGGAGACCATTTCGGCCTGGTGATAATAGGGTGCGCAGAACTGGCAATAGCGGCGGTATATGCAGGAATACTGTTGTCAAGAAGGACGAAAAATATCCGGACAAAGCTGGCTTTGAGGGATGTGGAACAGAAATTCCTGGATGAATTTTCCGGAAAAACGGATGAGTGCTGTATCGTCATGGAAAATCAGAACAGGCTGCCTCTGTATGCAGCAGGAAATCTGGAAGGCCTGATGGGAGTTACGCTGGATGAAATCCGGCGGGATATTCTGAGTATGGGCAGAAAATGGATAAGCTGGCGGAGGCCGCAAGAAGCACCGGTCTGTCCGTACGGCTGCGGATCCGATATCTGGTTTAAAAAAAATAAATTTCGGAAAAAAGTGGTATACTATTTAACAAATGCCCGTCTGTATGGCAGGCAAATAGAAAGGCAGGAGAGAAAACGATGACCATAGAAGAATTACAGTCCTATGAGCTGGTGGAAAAGCGTGAGATTGCGGAGTTAAATTCCGTCGGCTATTATCTGAAGCATAAAAAGACAGGGGCAAAGGTATGCCTCTTATCCAACGATGATGAAAATAAGGTATTTTATATCGGCTTCCGTACCCCGGCGCCGGATGATACGGGCGTGGCCCATATCCTGGAGCATTCCGTATTGTGCGGTTCCCGGGAGTTCCCGGTAAAGGATCCCTTTGTGGAGCTGGCGAAGGGCTCCCTGAATACCTTCCTGAACGCCATGACATATCCGGATAAGACGGTGTACCCCATTGCCAGCTGCAATGATAAAGATTTTCAGAATCTGATTCATGTCTACATGGACGCGGTATTTTACCCGAATATCTATAATAAAGAAGAAATTTTCCGCCAGGAGGGCTGGCATTACGAGATGGACAGCGAGGACGGCGACCTGACTCTGAACGGCGTGGTCTACAATGAGATGAAGGGCGCGTTTTCCTCCCCGGAGGGCGTACTGGAGCGGGAGATTCTGAACTCCCTTTACCCGGATACCACCTATGCCAATGAGTCCGGCGGAGACCCGGAGTTTATTCCGGATCTGACCTGTCAGCAGTTTCTGGATTTCCATGGCCGCTATTATCATCCCTCTAATAGTTACATTTTCCTGTATGGAAACTGTGATATGGCCGAGAAGCTTCAGTGGCTTGACGAGAACTATCTGAGCCACTACGATTATCAGGAGATTGATTCCGAGGTGCAGACTCAGGCTCCCTTTGAAAAAATGCGCGAAGTGATAAAGGATTATTCCATTTCCGCAGAAGAGAGCGAGGAGGACAACACCTACCTTTCCTACAATAAATCTGTGGGCGACACCCTGGACGCGAAGCTTTATCTGGCTATGCAGGTGCTGGAGTACGTGCTTTTATCTGCCACTGGTGCGCCCTTAAAGCAGGCGCTTCTGGACGCGGGTATCGGCCACGATATTATGAGCTCCTACGACAATGGCGTAAAGCAGCCTGTTTTCTCAATTATCGCGAAAAACGCGAATGAAGATCAGAAAGACGCATTTGTAGAAGTGATTGAGAGTACCTTAAAGAAGCTGTCGGAGGAGGGATTGGATGAAAAGGCTCTCCGCGCCGGTATCAACTATTTCGAATTCCGTTACCGGGAGGCTGATTTCGGCAATTATCCGGCTGGTTTGATGTACGGCTTACAGGCCTTTGACAGCTGGCTTTATAAGGATGACAGTGCGTTCCTCCACCTGGAGGCGCTGGACAATTTTGCGTTCTTAAAAGAACAGGCGGATAAGGGCTATTTTGAAGGTCTCATTAAAACCTGTCTGCTGGATAATCCCCATGGTTCGCTGGTGCTGATTCGCCCGAGGAAGGGCCTGACCGCAGAACAGGATGAGAAGCTTAAGAGAAAGCTGGAGGCATACAGGAACAGCCTGAGCGCGGAAGAAAAGAAGCAGATTGTGGAATTTACAAAGCATCTGAAGGAGTATCAGAGCGAGCCGTCGCCCCAGGAGGATTTGGCGAAGATTCCGCTTCTTGCCCGGGAGGATATCGACAAGAAAGCACAGCCCTTCCAGAATGAGCTGCGAAAGGCCGGAGACACCGACGTGCTCTACCATGATCTGTTCACCAATGGCATCGGTTATGTGGATCTGGTATTTCGGGCAGGCGGTATTCCGGTGGAGTTGATTCCCTATCTGGGACTTCTGAAAGCGGCCCTCGGTCAGCTGGACACAGAGCATTACACCTACGGTGATTTTGCCAATGAGCTGAATCTGCACACAGGCGGTATCTCCTGCAGTGTGGGAAGCTACGACAGCGTGCAGAACCCCCGGGATTATACGGCAGTCTTCGAGGTGAAGAGTAAGGCTCTCTACGAGGAGGAGCCCGTGGCCTTTGCTATGCTGCGGGAGATGCCGTGAGAATTGGAGAAGGGACGAGTGCGGTATTG
>ERZ827088.3752-NODE-3752-length-13564-cov-2.965356_pt1 | contig 13564 bp, 15 predicted proteins | sample MGYA00519922_ERZ827088 | MGnify/ENA primary metagenome ERZ827088 (study PRJEB31778, sample SAMEA3449254) | human gut metagenome | biome: human gut; feature: human-associated habitat; material: faeces | place: United Kingdom | collected 2010/2012 ... | reverse complement strand
ATGCTGGACGGCAAGATCACGGCTGAAAGGATGGTTAACGCAATACAGGCGGCTACGCAGGAAACAAACGATAAGTTTGCTCAGTTGCCGCGCACATCCGGCATGGCTATCAATGAGCTTAAAGTAGAAATTATGGGCCTTGTTGAGCAGTTGGATGATCTTTTTGGCGTGTCAGATGGCGTTGTTTCAGCTATCGACTTGATCACGAAAGGCGTTAAAGGGCTTGGCGATGGCGCTAAATTCGCTAAAACCTGCTTCGACACACTCAAAACGGCTGGTAGCGAATTTATCGACATGTTTGATGATGTGGCTGTTAAGGCTGGAGAGGTGGCAGAGAAGATCATCGCAATGGTGACGCCAATCAAGGCGCTAATGGATGGCTATAAATGGATGAAGGAGGTAGTAGGAGAGCAAACCGACGAATATAACAGCAACTACGAGAAGAAATACGGGAAGACCGTTGGCAAGGTCATGCAACTACAGGATGATCTGACCGCAGCAATCCAGGCTACAGAAGAAGCAAGGAAAAATGAACAGAATGCTGCCAATGACGGAGCGATTACCGGATTCGACAAGCCAGTAGACAAGCCGAAAAAACAGAAAAAAGAGAAGAAATCGGAAGCTGATCGGCTTGGTGACAAAGGTATAAGCGTTTCTGATCAGTACAACAAAGACGCCGCCGCCATGCGCAAAGCGTTGGAGAACGGCAAGGCCATTGATGCTGCATTTGCCCAGGGTAAAATCACGCTCCTTGAGTACCGCGCCGCGCAAAAAGGGATCGGCAAGGAACTGAAAGAAGAATTAGCACAAATTCCGGTAGATGAATTGCGTGATAAATGGTCACAAATAGTAAGCCCGATGGATCAGCTAAAAGGCGAAGTTGACCCCATCCAGCAGGCGCAAAATGAATGGGCCATCCGTAAGCAAATGCTTATAGACCTGGGCGCTACTGAAGCGCAACAGAAACAGGAATTGTTAGCCTATGAGCAACAGATCCGCGATCTGAAATGGGAACAATGGCAGGCGCAAAGCGACACAAACGGCCTTATCGGTGATTGTGTTAATGGCCTTAAAGGCGGAATGAGTAATGCGCTTGTTGGCCTGTTAAACGGCACTCAATCATTGAGTGATGTTTTTGCTAACTTAGGAAGCAATATACTCGGCAATATCGGTAACAGACTCTCAGACATAGCTGCAAACTGGATAGCAGATCAGATCATGATGGAGACACAAAGCAAGGCCACGCAAACAAGTACAACAGCAAGCGCGGTAGCAGCTCAGGGAAGCATTGCTGCGGCGGCGGCCCCAGCAGCGGCGGCAACTGCGGCGTCAACTGGCGGTAGCTGGGCGGCGGCTGGTTCGGCGGCGCTCACTGCGATCATGTCGCTGGCTACGTCAATTTTCGGCGGCGGTCGCTTTAATGGTGGTAGCGTCATTGGTGGTAATATGTACCGCGTAGGGGAACACAACAGGCCGGAGCTATTCCAGACATCTAACGGCAATCAATATATGATCCCTGGCGAGAACGGCAGAGTTATTCCGGGTCGTGATATTGGCGGCGGTGGCGGTATTAGTATGCCTGTCAGTATCAGCATTCAGACCACGAACGGATTCAGCGACGAAGACAGCCGCAGACTTGAATTAACAATGGAACGTGTAGCCATGAAAATGATAACAAGGGAATCTCAAAGACCAGGCGGAATGTTGCAACCTCGCCGCAAATAAACTAAACCCCGGTGCAATGCCGGGGTTATTTTTCGTATTTATAAACGACCATTCCGCGCGATATATCCCCTTTCGAATATCTCGACTCACTTATGAGTGCCTTTCACGCCACATAACTTGTTATAGGCACGGTGCTCAACAATTAACCAAACCTTCAAATCTTCGCTAAACAGCCTCCAATCAAGATTGATATCCATTTTGTATCCGTAACCGTCGCGTAACTTTTTGGGGTAAACTTCTTTTCTCAGAAAGGCTTTAAGTAATTCCTTACCTTTCTTGATGATCCGGTCCTGTGCGTTTTTCTGTGCTTTCAGATTTCTGTCAATCGCTACCAGTTTCATAACTCACCCCATCATCCTTAGTTAAGTGCCTTCAGGAAGAAGTCCCGGTATTCATCTTCTTTCGCATTCATCATGAATTGACCGTATTTGAATGCGTCGTCGAAACCCTTAACGATTGCTATTTCCACTTGTTCGAATGCGTTATTTAGCATTACTACTACATAGCGTTTCATTTTGGGCCTCCTTCGTTGGTACTACTTTCTTCTTGCTTTCTATATACATCTTGTTGCGTGCTATGTGAAGCCATTTTGTAAACTAGCTATAATCATTGTGACAATGATCTTATTTTTCGCGTAGAAGCGCGTAAAGATATATACAAAATGTAACTTGTGGGGGTTTTATGCCGGAAGTGTTCAGATGGACGCCGCAAAGAAGCTACAGCGTGACCAGGAAGCCAGACGTATCTGTTGTTAAGCTGGGCGATGGTTATGAGCAAAGACAGGTAAAAGGTATCAATCCATTGCTTGATAGCTACACCCTGGTGTTTAAAGGCAGTAGCGCCGGATGTGGTGATGGTGGAAACGTAGCAATCCAGGCGGAAGCATTCTTGAGGGCGCGCGGCGCGGTCGAGGCTTTTTACTGGTCGCCGTCAATGGATAACGTGCAAAGGCTTTTTGTCTGTCGGCAATGGAGCATGACTAAAGACGGGCCTTTGTACACGCTAAACGCAACGTTTGAGCAAGTTGTTGGCTAATGGGGGTTGTTATGTACGGGACTTGTGTAGTTGACAAAACTTACGCTTTTACATTGTTTGACGACTATGAGATCAACGACCTTACTGTAAAAGCTGACAACGGCGATATATGGTATCTTCACGACGTTGGCGATGGGTACGTTGGGTGTAGATCCCGGGAAGGGAAGGAGGTTTTATTTTTGGTTGATGGCGTATAAACACGACCCCGCGCGAAGCGGGGTTATTTTTATTCTATTTCCATTAATGCTATATTTTCTGCTATCGTTTTCCAGTCCAGATCTACAGCATGAACGCCAAATACTATCAACCCCATTATTATTAGCGCCAAAACTTTTATTTTTATAATTAGTCACCTATAAGTTATCACGCAGATAATTAACGCCCTTATCAGTGACGAATGAATGGTTAACCTGGTTTTCATCCGTCATGATGATGAATAACTTTTCATGTAGGTATTTCGCTTTCGGGTACAGCGTTAAACAGACCTGGTACAGTATCCCGCGCTCAATCAGCAAATCAATAAATTCGTGTTCATGATAACCGATGAGGCGGGCGGCCTGTTTCAACGTGTACACATAATCACCGTGATTGCGCCGCCCCATGTTGCCGCCTTATTTATCGAATGCTGAAAGGTTATCGATACAGAAATCTTTCGCCGCTTTTTCGTATTCGCGTTTTGCTTCTGGATCGTCAGCCGGGAAACCTTTTGCGTGTATTTCACCAGGGCAAGACTGGTCCATAGAATCTGCATAATAAGCAGTGAAGCTACCATTAATATCTTTCGGGTTCATATCTTCCACCTCATCAACTATCTGTACCGGATTAGCAGCATATTTCACTGGATGGCCTAAACTACATTCAAGAATCCTGCCTTCTTCCAGGGCTACTTCTTCGCTATCAAATAATCCGAAACACTCCTTGCTACCACTTAACCACACATCAAGACTGTATTTTTTCATTTTTGTTAGCCTCATATTTGACAGGTTCGATCTGGTATCCCAAAAGGCGGTCATCCTCAGCAAGTAAAAGCGCGTCAACCAATGCTTCACCCTCGTCGTCATACAGGGCGATAACCTTTTCCCTACCGTCTGTCATGAATACCGTCAACTTCCATAGCTTTTCAGTCATAACGCACCTCCGCGCCATTTTGTTAACTATGCTTCCGTTTGAGTAAAATATACATATTGTAAAAACCGCGATCAATCCATTTTGGTATGATTTAGCGTGACGCAGATCACAGAATGACAAGGTGAGAAAATGCGCAATATTCCGAGAGAAATGATTATTGATTCCGTCGATGCCGGAGTCGGCGCGGTAATTGACTTGTTTGAATTAGACCTCACGCCCCTGGGTGGCGAGGTTATCCGCTTCCATTCCGGCGTGAATGGCTATTACGGCCCGGTTATCTGGAAGGGGGTGGCTTACAACAGCTACCCTATCGAGGCCACTGGCTTCGAAATGAAAAACGAGGGTGTCTATTCACGCCCGCAAATGGTTGTAGCCAACATTGGCGGCCTAATCACCGGGATGAATAACGATTTCAACGACCTGCGAGGAATGAAAGTTACACGCCGCCAGGTGGAAGTAAAATACCTGGACGCCATCAACTTCCCCAACGGCAACCCGGATGCAGATCCGTCTATCGAGGCGGTGTCTTTTTACGTCGTTGAGGCGATGAGCGAAGAAACAGCCGACCAGGTGCAATATGAGCTGTCAACGCCAATTGATGCTGACAAGGCGGTTATCCCAGGGCGCACAATCCTTGCTGACGTTTGCCAATGGCAATATCGCGGCGACGGTTGCGGATACAGTGGCGGCCCTGTAGCTACTGATAAAGACGAATCGACCAGCGATCCAAAGCTGGATAAATGCAGCCACCGCCTGAGCGGTTGCCGTTTACGTTTCCCGCGCCCGAATCCGTTACCAATTTCATGTTTCCCAGGATCGAGCAAGGTGGGTTGATTATGGCACTTGAAGATAAAATGATTCGCTATGCAGCAGCCCACCCGCGCGAGGAAGTGTGCGGGCTGGTGATAGATAACGATTATTTTTACCCGTGCGCTAACGTGTCTGAAACGCCGCACAACAGCTTTAAAATCTCGCCTGACGATTATATCAAAGCTGACGAATTGGGCGTTATAACAGCCGTTTTCCACTCTCACGTTGAAGATATTCCGGTATTGTCGGCACGGGATCGACAACAGCAGGTTATTTCCGGCCTGCCGTGGTTTTTATGTTCCGGTGGCATGGTGAGGAAATTCCGCCCGGTGGCGCACCTGTTAGGCCGTAAATTTGAACACGGGAAAACAGATTGCTACTCGCTTTTTCGTGACGCCTATCACCTTTGCGGCGTGGATCTGCCTGACTTTGAACGCCACGATGGGTGGTGGCTGCGTGGGGAAAACCTGTACATAAAAAACCTGCCATTGAACGGGTTTTTCATGGTTGATGCGCAAAGCATTCAGCCTGGTGACGTGATTATTCGCCAGCCGTTCAAGGGTGCTGACCCATGTCACGCGATGATTTACCTGGGCGATAACACTGTTTTGCATCATGACAATGCCGGACTGCTAAGCCGCCGCGAGCAAATGCGGCCCGCGTATGTTCGACAAACGCATTCAATATGGAGATCTGACAAATGCTCAAATTTAGATTTACGGGCAATCTTCGAAGATATTACGGCAAAGTGTGTTTAAACGTTGATACGCCAGCACAAGGACTTAGCCTATTGACCGCGCAGAATCAGGAGTTCAAGAAGGCTTTTTTAAATACACCTTTGCGGTTACGGATTGCCGGGAAAGATTATAACGAAAAGACGGCCCCGGCAGCGGTTAATAGTAAATACCCTGACGGAACTACCGTCATTATTGCGCCAGTAGTTGAAGGCGGTATTGCTGGGATTGGTGTTGTAGGCTGGATCCTGATTGGTGTTTCGGTGGTTAGCGTTGCGTTCTCAATCTTTATGTCCCGCTACATGAAGATAAAAACATCGGCAGAAAGCGCACAAGATAACACCATAACGAACAACACCTACACCAGCATTGAAAACAAGGTGGGCCAGGGTAGACCAGTGCCAATACTATTAGGTGAAATGAAAATAGGTTCAAACGTCGGATCGTTAGGCATAGACACAAGCAACAATAGAGACGCCTTAGACGTTGTAAGTTAACAGGAGAAAAACCATGAGTAGCGGCGGCGGCAAAGCCAAAACACCAACATTATTGAACGATAACCTGTATCACAAACAGTTTTATCGTGTTTTAGATATTCTCAGCGAAGGGCCGATATACGGTCCGGTAAACCAGAAAGCGCCATTGAATGACGTGATGCTTAATGACACTCCTGTTACTGACGCAAACGGGAATACATCAATTCCGGGGATTAGTATAGCCTGGCGCAACGGCACGGCTGACCAATCGCCGATTAATGGTTTTAACGCCATTGAGTCAACCGTTATTGTCAACGCAAAGGTAACTCACACCAATAATCAGGACTGTTTCAGATCCAAACGTTACCCGCGTCAGGTTGAATCTTGGTGTTGATGCTCTCGTTCAGTCAGATGAAAAGGGCAATCAATATAATACATCCGTCATGTTGATGGTTGATGTTAAACCGTCATCATCTTCTACGTGGTCGCTGATTAAAGACATACACATTGGCCCTGGTAAACAAAGCGGTGAATACCTGGAAGCTCACATCATTAAAGCGCCGGATGAAAAACCGTTTGATATTCGCGTTCGTCGCATAACACCAGACAGCAACGGCGATCTATTGCGGAATGATACGCGGTGGAGTAGTTACAGCGAAATAATAGATGATAATCTGTCTTATCCTCATACCGCTGTAGCTGGCGCCGTAATTGACCATGATCAGTATACTGATACGCCTACCCGCACCTATCACCTTCGCGGCCTGATTGTTGATGTGCCTGACAACTACAACCCTGAAACGCGCACATATTCAGGTTTATGGCTTGGTGGATTTAAAAAGGCGTATACCAATAACCCTGCATGGCTTTTCCGGTATCTGGTTAAAAACGAGCGCTTTGGACTTGCTCGACATGCTGGTTACATTGATGTTGATGATGGCGCTTTGTACGTGCTTTCTCAATACTGCGATCAGTTGGTTGATGATGGCTATGGTGGCCTTGAACCTCGCATGACGCTTAACGCTTACATTACGGAGCAAATGAGCGCCCGCGACCTACTGGATAACATCGCAGGTATGTTCCGTGGTATCGCGTTATGGGACGGACAACGCCTTACCGTGATGATTGATGCGCCACAAGATCCAATCGCCACCATCACAAATGCAAACGTCGTTGATGGCGCGTTTACTCGTTCAAGTATCGCACGCGCAGAATGCTACAACGCCGTGATCGTATCCTGGACTGACCCTGAAAACGGCTGGGAGCAATCAAAAGAATATGTCGCAGATGATAAACTAATCGCCCGTGATGGTTATAACGAAACCACGTTGGAGGCGTTCGGTTGCACTTCACGCGGGCAAGCGCACCGCGCTGGTAAATGGCTGATCGAAACAGCGAAACGCGAGCCGTCAAAATTCACATTTAAAATGGCCCGTGACGCCATTCACTTTACGCCGGGGGATATAATCGAGATCCTCGATAATAATCGCGCAGGCGCTCGTTTAGGCGGTCGCATCGTGGCGAACAATGGCAGAGCGATCACTGTCGACAAGGTTGATTCTGAATATATCGCGGCTGGCGACACCATCAGCTTACTTGATAGCGATGGTAAATTTAAAAAACACCAGATCATCGGAGTTAACGGGAACATTATCACCCTTGCAGCCGCCCCGGCGTGGATTCGTAACGGCACTGTTTTTGCTGTATCAACCAACGCAGCAAAACCCGTTTTATGTCGAATCACCAGTGTAGCAGAAACAGAAAATAACAGCGTATACACCATCGAGGCCGCACAGCATGATCCACATAAGCAGGCCGTAGTCGATAATGGCACAATCTTCGAGATCAATAACGACACGCTTAATCACTTCCGCGTGCCGAACATTGAAAATCTGAAGGTGTTAAACGTTGGATCTGAAACGGTTCAATGTCGCGCAACATGGGAAACACAGACGACAACGCGTCGCCTGACCTTTGAGATTCGCGTGTATAACGCCGAAGGCGCTGTAGTTAAAAGCTACGAAACCACGAATTACAGTTATGATTTTTATGGCATTGATGCTGGCAACTACTCATTAGGCATTCGTGGCAGAAATGACACGGGCATGAAGGGTGCGGAAAGCATTGTCGATCTGGTTATTGGCGCACCAGCGGCCCCAGTTGGCGTTAATTGGGTTCCCGGTGTATTCCAGGCTACAGTTTACCCGATCAGCAGAACAACGCTCACCACTGATACCAGTTACGAGTTTTATTACTCAGGTGAAACGCAGATCACTGATCCGGCATCAATAACCACTAAAGCACAATATACCGGGCGTGGTCATCAGTGGACGTTTGGCGGCATGAATACAGGTCACACATATTACGTTTATGTGCGCGCGCGTAACGCTTTTGGTGTGTCTGACTTTGTGGAAGCGTCAGGTAAGCCAACAGAAAACTTTGATGAAATTACCGATTACGTCACCAAAGACGTAATGAATTCCAAACAATTTAAAGAAATGGTTGGTGACATTAAAGATCTAGGCGACCGCACTGATCTTATCGAAAGCGCTACGAATGACCTTAAAACTGCTACTGACAACCTCAAAACTGCAACTGATAATCTGACCAACATAACTGACGATTTAAGGACTGAAACTGACAACCTAACCATAGAAACAGGATCAATAAAAGCTGATACTGATACGCTCAAAAAAGAAACGGAAGATCTTTATAAAAAAGTTAAGGAAAACGCCGATGATATTGGACAGCATGAGTCGAGAATCGACTCGCTGGAGGTGTCTAGCGAAAAAGTTGGCAGCGAACTGGCGCAAGCAAAAGCAAGTCTGCAAAACGCCTCACTTGCTCTTATTAATAACTCGCTTGCACAGACTAACACTCGCGTAACTCTTACCGCTCAGTACAAGAAAGGCAGGACAGAGACGAAAGCGGAAATTGACCGCATTGACAACGTTATCGCTGAAGAGAAAAAAGCGACAGCGGAATCACTGGAAACCATCACGGCAGAAATGAATGTGATGGACACAAACCTTAAAGGTCAGATCTCTAATGTGCAACGCGCAGTAGCTGACGAGGCCAGCGCCCGCGCTGAAGCTATTAACGGTGTAAATGCCTCAATAAGCAATCTTGACAAGAAAACTGACGCCAGCGTAAACCGTCTTGATCAGGCAATTGCAGACGAAACAAGTGCGCGTACTCAGGCTATCAGCGACGTGAACGCAAGTATCTCAACACTTGACAAGAAAACTGACGCCAGCGTTAAGCGCCTCGATAATGCAATATCAGATGAAACGCAGGCAAGAAGCGACGCAATAACAGTGGTTAAAGCTGATTTAACAACGCTTGAAAATAACACAAATGCCAGTGTTAGCCGCCTTGATCAAGCTATCGCTGATGAATCAAGCGCACGTGCTCAGGCGATATCAGGTATCAGCGCGACGCTTGGCGGCGTTAAAAGTGAGGTTGATAAAAACAGCGACGAGATAGATCAGGCGAAAGCAAGTCTGCAAAACGCATCTCTGGCGCTTATTAATAACTCAATGGCGCAAAGCAAGATGAGCACTGTTATTGAGGCGAAATACAGGAAAGGACAAACAAAAACAAAAGCGGAAATAGCAAGGGTAGACACAGCAATCGCAGATGAGGCGAGCGCACGCGCAGAAGCTATTAGCGGGGTTAATGCGTCAATTTCCACGCTCGATAGCAAGGTGACAAGCAACGTAACCAGGATGGATAAAGCGATCGCAGATGAGAAGAATGCACGCACTGACGCAATCAGCAGCCTTAACTCATCGCTTACCAGTACGATTAATTCGAAAGTATCCGAAGTGTCAACTGCACTTTCTACGCATGAAACATCAAGCGCGGAAAAATTTGGCCAGATCTCGGCATCTTTCGACGATGTAAACTCAAGCATCACGGAATGGTCACAGGCTATGGCAACGGCAGACGAGGCATTGTCAACCAGAATCGACCAGTTGAAAGTAACTATTAACGGAAACACAACGGCGATAGAAACGACATCAAAAGCACTGACTGACTTCAAAGGTAACGTTGATGCGTCATATTCAATTAAGATTGCCACTGATAAAAACGGTATGAAATACGCTACAGGAATGTCGCTCGGCCTTACTGGTAGCGGGACTAACGTTCAATCGCAGTGTATTTTCCTCGTTGACCGTTTCGTGCTTATGACTGCGGCAGGTGGATCCTATCAGACCCCGTTCTATGTTACTAACGGTGCTTGCTACATCCGTGATGCGTGGATCAGAGACGCATCAATCACTACCGCGAAGATTGCGCAGCAAATTCAGTCAACCAACTATAAAGCTGGTTCGGCTGGCTGGATGCTAAATAAAAACGGCAATGCGGAGTTCAACAACGTCACTGTACGCGGTACGGTGTACGCAACATCTGGTAAATTCACTGGTGAGATTCAGGCCACAAGCGGGAAGTTTAAAGGTACAGTAGAGGCAAAGTCATTTGTCGGTGACGTTGCTAACATGGGGGTTGGTCCAGATCGAGTGCTTGGGCATAACGGAAGTTATAGCGCAACCATCACATATAAAGACAGCACGGATAATGCATTGACGAAATCAGTTATGCTTATGGCGACTATTTCATTAATGTCTGGTGAATATAGATCCACTTATAACGTAACGTTTAGTTGCGGAGATAAAAACAAAACAATTTCATATTACGTGCCTTATGGTGGATGCACATTAACAGTGCAATGCGCTTTTTCTGGTTTAAAAGCATCAGATATTATCGGGAAAATATATTGTCCTCAAACATCATCATCTGAAGGATACGCATATTGTACCGCGTTGTATTCTCCAACAATGATAGTAGCAAGAGGCACCGGATCATTTAGAACATCAACGACAGCATAAAAAAACGGGGCATAAGCCCCGTTTTTTTATGCATTGTTTTTATTTTTTACACCCATCATTTACACCAGAAAAATGGATAGGTAAATTACATTCACTGTCAATAATTTTACCTTGTAGTTGTTTTTCTTTCCATGAGTCAGTATTGAAATAACTCGAACGTTGGTTATCAAGGCTAGTATCACCATATTGAGCAGTGCCAGCATCACTCTTATCTGTCGAATTTACAGAAGCAAAAGCACCAAAAGACAGAGCCGATAAGATGCAAGCAACAATTAGTTTTTTCATTGTATTCACCTTGCTGTTTGTTTTACTGTCATTTGTTGTTCGCGATGATCCACCCATCCGATAAGAAAATCACCGCAGAAGCTATCATTTTGTGTGTTGATATAGATCAAAAAATACATTATGTATAATTCCAAGGTGTAACACAGATCACAAAATGGTAGAATTATTCCGTTAATTAACATAATGGAGTCATTGCAATGATTTACACAACAGGCACGATAGCCGTTAGCGGAAAAACAGTTACTGGAGCTGGCACTGAATTCAATGCCGCATTATCTATGATTAGAGTGGGTTGCACCCTTATTGCCATTAGCAATCCGGTGCAGATTTTCTCAATCACAGAGGTAAAAAGCGCGACAAGTTTGTCAGTAACTCCGGCGGCAAGCCCGGCAATTCCGGCTGGAACTAAATATAGCATCCTGCTTTCAGATTCGATCTCTGTGGATGGCCTTGCTCAGGATGTTGCCGAAACACTGCGTTACTATCAGGGCAAAGAATCAGAAATAGCTGACGCCGTTGAATTTTTTAGCGACAACAAAGATGTTATTTCAGCCTCGAAATTAGCATCAGAATCAGCTACCACTGCAACCAACGCGGCAACAACAGCGACAACCGCCGCCGATTCAGCTAAGACATACAGAGACGAGGCCCACGAATACGCCAATCAGACGGCACAGCCTTACGCGTATGTTTTGCAGCCGCTGCCGGACGTATGGATACCGTTTAACGATTCTCTGGATATAATCACTGGCTACGGCTCAGGCACGAAAAAAGTAACCATTGATGGTGAAGAAAAAACAATATCATCAGATAAGGTTGTTTCTTTCTCCCGCGCAAGTACAGCTACTTACATTAACAAATCAGGAGTTTTAACCGTAGCTGATATTAACGAGCCACGTTTCGAACGCGAAGGATTATTAATCGAAGGTGCTCGCACAAACTTCCTTATCAACGGTAGCGTCCCTGCAAATTGGGGCCGATCAACTAATGTCACCGCTACAGCAGAAACTGACAGCTACGGTTTCCTGTACGGAAAATTCGTGATCGACGACAGTGCAGTTGGCGGCACTGGTGGTTGCAACATGGCGTCAGTGATCACTGCTAACGTTATCGACACTACTCAGCACGATGAACAGTACGTCACCGCTTCTTGTCGTTTTCGTTCGTCAAACGACGTCCGGTTGCGTATCCGTTTTGCTGGTGGTGAAGACACTTCCAGTCTGGCATTCCTGTGTGATGCGTATATCAAACTAAGCGACATGTCTGTAACGAAGACAGGCGGCGATGCAGACAAACTCACTGTTAGCGTAACAACGGACAGCATCACCGGATGGAATCGCGCAGTGGTGACGTATAAATCAACCGTAACGCTGGTTACCGCGCAAATTCAGTTTGCTCCGGTTAGCGCGTTCGTGTCCGGCGACTACATGGAACTGGCAACTCCTCAAGTCGAACTTGGTACGAATGCATCATCGTATATTAGCTCAGGTTCAACTCCTTCTACCCGTGCGAGCGATATGGTAAGTATTACGACTAAAAACAACCTTGCGCGTCCTCCGTTCAGTTTCCTGCTCGAACTTCACAAGGACTGGTTCAGAGCGCCTAACTCCGCGCCGCGTGTTTGGGATATTGCCAACGCTAAGAATGGGCAGTCAGTTATCGCTGCGGTTAACCGTGGTAGCAATCAGTATTACATGTCTCTATCCAAAAGCGACGGTGCTTACATCAATTCTGCCGCTGGTGTTAAGTTAACTGATAACGCCACTATTGGCGCGGTGGTTAAAGGCGATGGAACATTCCATGTGATCATGAACGGTGCACCTGCTAGTGATGCGACTTGTATCTACGGTGGTGTGACACAGGACAAAAACATCCGCTTTGGTGGTCAGACATCCGATGGAACGCGCCACTTGTTCGGACATATCAGAAATTTTCGTATTTGGCACAAAGCATTAACTGATTCTCAATTAAGCGAAATTGTTTAAGGTGGTTAACATGAAAGACGTTAGCTTGCAATTTACTGATAAACAGCAATACAACGACATCGTGATTAACAGCGGCTGGCTGGACACCAATCAGCAAACCGTGTTTATTAATGACATTGGTTTTGTTCTTGTATTCGATGATCCAGAAAGCGACACGCCTGTACTGATTGAGAAAAAAGGCTATTACGTCAACATGCGCATTACTGGTGACGATGTTGATTTGTCGCCGCTGGAAAAATTCATCATTCCAGATCCCGGCGTCCGCGCGTGGGCTTGATGGTGCAATAGTAACAGCATGGTGATGTTAAAGACATCGCCGCGAAACGAGGCTAACGCCTCGTTTCTTTTTGTGTACCAAATAGTGACCAAATATCAAAAACCAAAATCAAAAACAACATAACATTCTGTTTCATAAATGATTATTCGTTGCGCTAATCATTCCAGACAGGACTGGTGAGTAAGTCCAGGGTATTGAAGTTGTGCGTAATCATTGA
>ERZ827088.3749-NODE-3749-length-13567-cov-2.880699_pt1 | contig 13567 bp, 9 predicted proteins | sample MGYA00519922_ERZ827088 | MGnify/ENA primary metagenome ERZ827088 (study PRJEB31778, sample SAMEA3449254) | human gut metagenome | biome: human gut; feature: human-associated habitat; material: faeces | place: United Kingdom | collected 2010/2012 ... | reverse complement strand
CTCTCCTGGCAGACAGAATGCTCGACGTTTTCCTCGCGGAAGACGGGAAGGTAGCCGTGGAATGGCGGAACAAGCGATAGGGCATTTCGCCATTGAAATGCTCTGCGGAACCGGGTGGAGCGAAACGCATCCCTGCTCTCCCTGTCCGTAAAGCGCTCCGCGCTGGCGGTCGGGGGCACCGTGGCGCACCTCTCCGGCGTCGCCCGGCCCGCTTGCGGCGCAAGGCCCGGCTTCGGGCGCGAAACCTGCGGCCCGGAACACGGGGGAGGCCGGCCAGCAGGATATGTTCAACCGCAAAGCGCTCCCGGAGCGCTTTGGGCAGTCCGGGAGGGGCCGGAAACATCCGCGGATGTTTCCGGCCCCTCCTTCATCTCGTTTCGGTCATGCTGATCCGGGCTCGCTGTGTCCTGCTACAGTTTCACTCCCAGAGACGGCACAGGCGGTTCGATCTCGTGCGTCATGCGGTTGCGCAGGTCTCGGCGGCACAGTTCCATCACCCACATCCAGAACGCATGGCCGAAAAACTCGGAAAAATGCTCCGCAAAGGGCTGATCCCACGGCGCGGGCACCGTGCCCATGAGCGGCATGAGTACAACATGGAAGGCAAACCACACGGCCACACCGAAAACCGTTCCCTGCCACAGCCTGATAATCGGCCTGTATTCGGCAATGACCGCATATATCACCCCAAAGGCGATGGAAAAGCCGAAATGTACGACAAAACTGATGATCGGGCGGGGGTTCCCGTTGTACAGATAGGTCAGATGCGTGAAGTCGAACGACATGCCCATCTGCTGCAAGAGCTGCTGGGGCGGATTGGTGGCGTCACGCAGAGGCGTGCGCGGCGGAAAAGGCACTTCCCATCCGAATTTCACAATGGCGCCGATAATCCCTATGATAATGCCGATCAGCACGGCCAGCATCACCCTGCGCCGGAATTCTTCCGATCTTATATATTCATTCATCAAAAATTCCTTTGTGTTTTGAGACCTCCCCCTTCAGGGGGAAAAGAGGAGTTGACAAGACGGCGAAGCCGCTGAAATCCTTTTCCGTCCCCCTTCCCTTCAGGGAAGGGGCAATCCGCACGCCCCCTGTCCGTCGGCTGCTTCAGTCAGTCGGCGGACAGGGGGCGTGCGGATTGAAACATTTCAGGTGTGAAATCTGCGGACCGGAACACAGGGCAGGAGGCTTGTCGGCGGAACTTCCGGCGGCAGAAGGTTCCGAGTGTGACAAAGCCTAATCCTTGCGGAAAGTCAGAAAGCTTTTGAGAGTGTCGGGGCTCAGGGGCTCGTCGAAATGCAGGCCGAGCATGTCGCCATGAGTCCATACGACCTGTGAATCTTTTCCGTCCAACAGGCCGTTGAAAAAGGTCGGGGCCGAATCAATGCGGACTTCTTCGCCCTGCCTGCAGGTACAGGCCGCGTCTTCAAGCTGTACGCGCAGCCCGGATGCGCTGATGTCCAGAAGCCTGGCCGGGCACTGGCAGCCGCCCCGGGAGGAGAGATGCAAACGACAGGGGAAAGTAATATCGTGGCGTTCTTCTATCCTGCGTTCGCTGCGCAGGGACTCGATGATTTTGCACAACTCCTCGGAAAGGCTTCGCAGTTCAGAGGCATGGCCGGAAGAATTTTCCATATTCATGGAAGTAAGGTGGGCCTGCTTGCTGAAGTTTTCCATCATGAGCATGACATGCTCGCTGACCCGGGATTGTCTGGTCGTTTCTTCCGTTATGGATGCGATGTCGTCCACCGCCTGTCCTATGACCTGCTGGATATGATTCAGCCGGGTACCCGACGAGTCGGCCAGTTCGGTCGCCCTGCGGGTAAGCGCGACAGCCTTGTCCGTTGCATCCGCACTGGCCTGCACACTGCTCTGGATCGCCGAAACCGCGCCGGAAACCTCGTCAGTGGCGCGCATGGTTTTTTCCGCCAGCTTGCGCACTTCATCGGCCACCACCGCGAAGCCCTTGCCCGCTTCGCCCGCCCTTGCCGCTTCTATGGCGGCATTCAGGGCCAGCAGATTGGTCTGATCCGCAATATCGGAGATGACAGCCATGATCCTGCTGATGGCCTGGGCGTTTTCCGCCAGTTTTCCCATATCGGTCCTGAGCGCCAGAGACGCGCCCTGCACGTCCCGGATGCCGGAAACGAGTTCCTGCACCGCCTGCGCGCCCTGTTCGGCCCTTTCCCGGGTGGAGGAGGACACTTCGGATGCCGCCCCCGCATTTCTGGCCACTTCCAGCACGGTGGAATTCATTTCCTCCATTGCGGTAGCGGTTTCCGTGACGCGGGCGGCCTGTTCCGCCGCCCCCTGTTCGGACAGCTCAATCTGTGAGGCAAGTTCGGTGGATGCGGCGGAAACGATGCCCGCCACTTCCTCCAGGCGAACCGCGGCCTTCAGCATGCCGTCACGCCTGGCCTGCGCCTCCCTGCTCGACTCGTCGGCCTGCCGCATGGCTTCCTGCGCCCGGCGCGATTCCTCCTGCGCCCGTTCGGACTCCTTGTGCGCATTTTCGATATTCTTCCTGAGGCGTTCCACCATGACGAGAATTTCCGCGTACACGCCCACAGCCTCCGGCTCCCTGTCGATGTCCAGCTTGCCGCCCGCCACTTCGACGGCGAGAGAGCGCAGTTCTCCCGGGTCCTTGCCCAACTGGCGCAGCGTGTTCCGCACAATGAGCATGGCAAGGGCTGCGGCCAGAACAACGGCCAGGGCAACAACCGCAAGCACCATGGTGCGTGAGGATATGTAGGCCTCTCCTGCCGCTCTGCTGGCACGCTCCGCTCCGTCAATGGATATTCCGGCCAGCTCCGTCAGCTTGTTGTTGATGATCTGAAAGTTCTGTCTGGATTTGCCTGTGAGCACAGGCACAGCCTCATCGGGTCTGTTCCGTTTTGACAGATCAAGAATAGTCCGTGATTCTTTTCTGTAATCGTCCCACAGGACTTCTATTTCATTCAGAAGCTCTCTTGCCTCGGGGATGTCAAGGGAAGCTTTCAGACGTTCAAGTCTGTCGTTGAAGGCAACAGCAAAATCTGCAAGTTCTTCTTCTATCTCCGTCATTTCCTGCTGCGTCCGGGCAATGATATGCCGCATCTGCTGCCTGCGGTAACTGTCTGCATTCACCCGTATTTCTTCAGTCAGAATAACTCGTGGCAGCCATTTTTCTGAAATTGTATCCGAAAAACTGTTTATGTCTGCCATCTGCGCTACGCAGAAAATCCCAAGTCCCGCTATCAATACGGTAAGAATTCCCAGGGACAGTGAAAGTTTGGTTGCCAGTTTCATGGTGCCGCTTGCCTTCTACTGATGTTTGAGGATGAATGGCTTTTGCTGGAGGGATACAGTTTTTTGTATGAAACAGCCTTGCATGGACTATCGCCCATAACATTATTTGTTTGAAAAATTACTATTTTTTTCATAAAAAAAGAGAAAATAAACACCCTCCATAAAAAATATATATGCCGAACAAATTCAGATTTGGCTGCATTTGTTTCAGCCATGCTAGTATATTTCTCATGAAAATAATGTATTTAATTTGTTTATAATGTTTATTTTTTGTCCCCACAGGTCATGATATTGTTCATACCGTATTAACAACATGACAGATAGTGAACGATTGAGATGTTTTTGCATTATATAATATATATGAAAAACATGAATACTTATGGACAGAAGTAATGACGTGTCTGACAATATGTATTCATATATGTGCGGAAAACGAGGATTCTTGTAATCATGCAATATCCGGGTTATGTTCAGGTTGCAGGCATTCAGCGGATTTTGCAGCATCATGCGATACGGGTCTCTGCCATCGCAGCAGGAAAACTGTATCTTTTTCTGTAAAAACATACAGTTGCCATGAGCGCGCAATGCGCAGGCATGGATACTGTCAGGGCAGGCCGCCGCTGAAACATTTCCGGAGCCTGTGGGGGGAGCGCGGTTCCGGCGGAGCCGGGGACGAGAGCAGGCGACCGCCGCGAAGGCATAAGCGCAACTTATTTGTGCTGTTACATGCCGAAGCGAACCTGCTCCGGCTGACCGGCAGTTTCAATCATAAGACACTCCGGCTGGATAGTTTCAGGAAATGACGTTTACGGGACGGGGGCGGCGCATCATGTCCGCACCGGAAACATATGCGGAAAGCCCCGTCTCATGTGTCTTCCCGGCAGTGCCGGGTACAGGAGAAAAAGTCATGCCGAAAAAGCTGCACTGGAAATATCTGCTGTATGTTCTTATGGTCGCCTATGTTCTGTTTGTCGGAACAAACATGTATCAGTTCAACGCCATGATGGAATTTGTCCGTCAGTATCCGGCGGAAGTCTCGCGCGAAACACGGGAAATGAAAACGCGCGTGCTGGAAATGCGGAATACCATGCCCGGCCTGCTGTCTTCGCCTGAATTGACCCTTGATGATATCGAAAATATCTTCACACAGCAGGATGACGCGCAGGACAGATCCCTTGCGAAGGTCAGAGAGCTGCTGCCGGAAGAGCAGGACAAGCTGGATGCCGTCCGGCAGGCGTTTACCGACATACGCCAGGTCCGCCGTGACGCTGCCCGCACCCTGCAGGACAACAGCGACTACAACAGGGCAATGGAGCATTACAAGCGCGACATTGAGCCTTATGCGGCAAAAGTACACGATGCTCTTGACGACGTTTTTCAGGTTTCGGAGAACATGACGCAAAGAATACAGGATGAAATGCTCCGCAGGACAAATATCACCATCCTGCTTTCCGTCATCTGGGGGTGCGCCATTATTGGAGCGCTCATTTATGCGGACAGACGCGAACAGATCAAGAACCGGGAAATCGCCTACCGCGAGGGACTGTTCAGCCAGCTTTCCCAGAATGTCGACGAAGTGTTCATGATCGCTTCCGATTCCCGGACCTTCGAGTATGTCAGTCCGAACTGCATACGCCTCATCAGCCTGGCGGCCTCCGAGATTTCCCGGACGCCGGAAAAACTTTACACGTTTCTTCCGCCCGCTGACGGCGAGTGGCTGAAGAACATCCTTGACAGCGGCGATCCGCCTGCCGGGACCGCCGAACGGGACGTGCATCTTGAAGCATATGGCAAATTCTACAAGATAGGCGTCTACTCCATCTGCATGCCCTCGCACAGGCAGGAGCGGTTCATCGTCACCATCATCGATCAGACCGGCTCTTTCCTGCACCAGCAGGCGCTGAACGACGCCCTGAAAAACGCGCATGCGGCCAGTGCGGCCAAGAGCAGCTTCCTTTCGCACATGTCCCATGAAATCCGTACGCCGCTGAACGCCATCATCGGCATGACCACCATCGCCGCGAACAGGCTGGATGACCGTTCCCGCGTGGCGGACTGTCTCGGCAAGATAGCCGGCTCTTCCCGTCATCTGCTGGAGCTTGTCAATGATGTGCTTGACATGTCGAAGATCGAGAGCGGCAAGTTGTCCATCAGTCATGAACCGTTCAATCTCCGCAGTTCCATTCAGAACATCAACAATCTTATCCGTCCGCAGGCGCAGGCGCGGCAACTGGATTTCGACATTTTTCTGACAGGGGTGGATGAGGAGGAACTTTGCGGCGATTCGCTGCGGCTCAACCAGATTCTGCTCAACATCCTGTCCAATGCCCTCAAGTTCACGCCCCGGGGAGGTTCCATCCGCCTGGAAATCATGCAGCTTGCCAAAAAGCGCAATACCATCCGCTTGCGCTTCATCATCAGCGATACCGGCATAGGGATGAGCGAGGACTTTCTGCAGCGCCTGTATCAGCCTTTCGAGCAGGCATCCGCGTCCACGGCGGCCAGATACGGCGGAACGGGGCTGGGCATGCCCATAACGTCCAATCTCGTCTCCCTGATGGGCGGGGTCATTTCAGTCAGAAGCAGGGAGGGCGAAGGGACAACATTTGCTGTGGAACTGCCCTTCGGCCTGAGCGAGCGCGCAGCGGAAAAACATGACAGTCTGCCGCCGCTCAGGGTGCTGATTGTGGATGATGATCACGGAACCTGCGAGCATGCCGCCCTTTTGCTGGAGAGAATGGGGCTGCACCCCCGCTGGACGCTCAGCGGGCGGGAAGCGGTCGATATCGCGAAAGCGGCGCATGAAGCCGGCAGCGGCTATGAAGTCTGCCTTATCGACTGGAAGATGCCCGGCATGGACGGGGCGGAAACCGCCCGGAACATCCGCGGCGTGGTGGGTGATGATGTGCTGATCATCATTATCAGCGCCTATGACTGGGGCCCCATTGAGGAAGAGGCGCGTTCCGCCGGCGTTGACGGGTTCATCGCCAAGCCGTTCTTTTCCTCCACGCTGTATGATGCGCTTCTTTCCTCGACGCAGCGCCTCAGAGTCACAGCCGGTGACGGCCCGCATTCCGCCGGGCCGGAATATGATTTTTCCGGCAGGCGGATTCTGCTGGTCGAGGACAATGAATTCAACAGGGAAATAGGGCAGGAATTTCTGGGCATGGCGAACGCCGCCGTGGAACATGCGGAAAACGGCAGGGAAGCTGTGGACAGATTCACCGCTTCCGCGCCCGGGTATTATGACATGATACTCATGGATGTGCAGATGCCCGTGATGAACGGTCATGAAGCGACGCGGGCGATCCGCGCATCGGGTCACCCCGACGCGCGGGACATCCCCATTCTCGCCATGACGGCCGACGCTTTCAGCGAGGACGTGGCGGCCGCAGCGGCAGCGGGAATGAACGGTCATCTGGCGAAACCGGTCAATATCAACGACCTGTACAGGCTTATGGACATGCACCTGAAAAAGAGGACGCGGCAGGTCTGAAAATTCCCGCGGCGCGGCGGGCGTGAATGCATATGCGGCCGCGCTTCCGCCTGCCGCGGGGACGCATGGAAGCGCCGTCAGTACAAAAGAATTTTCTCCTGATTCGCAATCTGCAGCAGACGGCCGGTTTCCCGCACCATGACGGCTCTCCCCTGTTTTGCCAGAATTCCCTGTTCACGCAGGGCGTGAAATATCTTGGTCACGGTCATGACGTGCAGTGAAAGATGGCCGGCAATCTCGGCATGGGTCAGATATCCGGGGATTTCATGAGGCGATTCCTCGGCCATGGACGCGGCAAGCAACCGGCAAACCCGGACAGGAGCGGTCGCAAGGCAACTGTTTGCGGATTTCGCCAGCGCCTTCTGCAGATTATCCGCCAACGCCCGCAGCAGCACCCCCTGAAGCGGCTGGCTGTCCATGTGCTCCAGAAAATCGCCGCGCTCGATCAGAACAAGACGGCAGGCCGTCTTTGTCCGCATGAACAGAGACTCGGTAAACAGACTGAAACTGCGGACAGTAAGGGATATTCCGCAGGCCCCCGCCACGGCGGGAAAGAAGTTGAACAACTGACCGGGCCTGAAATACATGAAGGAATGGCATTCTCCATCCGCCGTCACTGCCGTGAGCGCGACATGCCCTTCCAGAATATAGAACACGTCATCGGCAGGCAGCGTCGCGCCGCGCGGCACTTGTATCTCTTTGCCTATCCGCAGGAAGAACTCCCGGCAAAGCTCCGTGGAGGGAAGGTCAAACTTCTGCATGGTCGTCATGTTCCGGAACAGCGGCACATTCAGCGGACACAGTTTTCCGCAGAAGCGGGGCCGGGCGATTCAGTTTTCTTCAGGACCGCACATATTTCAATCTACTTGAGCAAAGAGTGCGCCAGATGCAGAATAGTGCTTTAATTTCAACACATGCAGAAAACATATTGTGCGCGGAAATACACAGAAAAGACGTTGAACGTGCGAACTGCCGTACGCGGAAGCAAAAAAAATATCGCGGCATGCGTACTTGATTCATGCCGCGATATTTTTCTGAATCGCTCCATCAGGATAACCGTGCTGACAGCGCGGCGCGGAACGTGTCTTTTCAGGGCGTTCTGCACCTGAAACTGTCCTGCCGGTCAGACCTGTGTCCGGTCCGCAGGTTTCACGCCGCCGCAGGTGAACCGCTGCGGAAGGCGCGCCGTCTACTCCGGGCCGTGCGAAGCCCATTCGTCACGGTACAGCTTGTAGACGACGGAATCCGCCAGCGCCTGCCAACTGGCCTCGATAATGTCATAGGACACGCCGACAGTCACCCATGCGCCCTCGCTGTCCGCACTTTCAATCAGCACCCGGGTAACGGCGGCCGTTCCTGCTGCGGCGTCGCCCTCGCCCCCCGCAGCCGCCGCAAGCACACGCACCTTGAAGTCGCGCAGACGCATCTCGGCAAGGCGGGGATAGAACGGCAGCAGAGCCTTGCGCAGCGCATTGTCCAGCGCGTTGACAGGTCCCTGCCCGGTGGCGGCGGTGTGTTCCACCACGCCCTCGACTTCCACCATCACCGTGGCCTCGGCCAGCGGCGCGCCCGAACTGTCCTTGGTTTCCAGCACGCGCAGCTTGTGCAGACGGAAGAACTCGCGCACTCCGCGCCGGGCGAGCTTGCGCAGCAGCAGAAGCTCCACACTGGCCTCGGCGGCGGCGTAGTCATAGCCCTGGCTGGCTTTCTTCTTCAGCTCATTGAACAGGCCCTTGACCACAGGCTCGTCCTTGTCAAGGTGAAAGCCGAAACGCCGCGCCAGGGAAACGATGTTGCTGCGTCCCCCCAGCTCGGTGATCAGAATGCGCTGGCCGTTGCCCACGCTTTCCGGTCTGACGTGTTCATACAGGGTGGAATCGCGGTTGACCGCGCTCACATGCACGCCGCCCTTGTGCGCGAAGGCCGAACGCCCCACAAAGGGCTGACGGCTGAACGGCGTCATGTTCGCCACTTCCGAAACGTAGCGGGAAGCGGCGGTCATCTGGCCCAGCGCGCCCTCGGGCAGACAGCGAATCCCCAGCTTGAGTTCCAGAACCGGGATGACGGAACACAGATTGGCATTGCCGCAGCGCTCGCCCACCCCGTTCATGGTTCCCTGAATATGCCGCGCTCCGGCGCGCACGGCGGCCACGGTATTGGCCACGCCCAGCTCGCAGTCGTTATGGGCGTGAATGCCCACCACCGCGCCCGGCAGTTCCCGGACTGCTTCCGCCGTAATGGCGGCGATCTCTTCCGGCAGACTGCCGCCGTTGGTATCGCACAGCACCAGGGCGGAAGCTCCCGCTTCGTGAGCGCGTTTCAGCGCGGCCAGGGTATAATCCCGGTTCTCCTTCCAGCCGTCGAAAAAATGTTCGGCGTCAAAAAAGACCTCTTCCGCGCGGGAACGCAGAAAAGCCACGGAATCCCGGATGATGTCGAGATTGCGCGCAGGATCAAGACGCAGCGCGTCTCTGGCATGGCGTTCGCTGGACTTGCCGAAGATGGTCAGCACCCCTGCCCCGCAGGAAAGGAGCGCCATGAGCGTGGGATCGTTCTCGGCCGCATGCGACGGATGGTGCGTGCTGCCAAAGGCCGCAACCCTTGCCGTTTTCAGTTCACAGGCCGCGATCTCGCGGAAAAACTCGCTGTCCACGGGGTTCGCGCCGGGCCAGCCCCCTTCGATGTAATCCACGCCCAGTTCGTCCAGGCGCAGGGCGATCTTGACCTTGTCCGGCGTGGTGAGCTGCATGTCCTCGCACTGGGCGCCGTCGCGCAGCGTGGTGTCATAGAGCGCGTATTCCCTGCTCATGGCGTCACCGCTGCTGTTCTTCCACGGCGGAAAGACGGAGATTGAACTCCCTGTGCAGGGTCTGCACCGCCTTTTCCACTTCCCGCTCGTCGATAAGGCAGGAAATCTTGATTTCGGAAGTGCTGATCATGTTGATATTGATATCGGCCTGATGCAGAGCGGCGAAGGCGCGGGCGGCAACTCCGCTGTGATTGCGCATGCCGACACCGATGACAGAGACCTTGGCCACGTTGAGGTCGGTTTCCACACATTCCCCGCCGATGGCGTGGCGCACCTCCTCCACAATGGCTTCGGCGCGCTTCACATCCTTGCGGGACACGGTGAAGGTCATGTCGGTAATGCCCTCGCGGCTGGCCTTCTGGACAATCATGTCCACCAGCACGCCCTTTTCGGCCAGCGGCACGAAAATCGCGGCGGAAATGCCGGGCTTGTCGGGAATGCCGCACAAGGTCACGCGGGCCTGGTCCTTGTCATACGCAATGCCCGAAACGAGCACCGACTCCATCATGTCATCCTCCTGTGTGACCAGCGTGCCGGGGTCGCTGCTGAACGTGGAACGAACCCGCACGGGAACCTTGTATTTCTTGGCGAATTCCACGGAACGGATTTGCAGCACCTTCGCTCCCATGGAAGACATTTCCAGCATCTCGTCATAACTGATGCGATCGATCTTGCGGGCTTCCTCGCACAAGCGCGGGTCCGTGGTATATACCCCGTCCACATCGGTGAATATGTGGCACTCCACGCTGCCCAGCGCGGCGGCCACAGCCACCGCCGAGGTATCGGAACCGCCCCGGCCCAGCGTGGTCAGGCGGCCTTCCGCCGTGCAGCCCTGAAAGCCGGCCATCACCAGCACGTCATACTTCTCCAGCTCGCGCCGGAGCATGGCCGCGTCAATGGACTGGATGCGCGCGCTGCCGAACGCGCCGTCCGTCAGCACGGGCAACTGAAAACCCAGCAGCGAACGGGCCCTGATGCCGTCGTCCTGCAGCAGCATGGAAAACAGCGCCACGGATTCCTGCTCGCCCGTGGCCAGCAGCACGTCCATTTCCGCCGGGTCCGGCTCATCCGACCACTGGTGGGCCATTTCCAGCAAGGCATTGGTCCGGCCCGAGCGCGCGGAAAGCACGACGACGAGCTTGCGGCCTTCGGCCAGAGCTTCACGCACCTTGCCGCGTACCTTTTTCATGCATTCCAGATCGGCAACGGAGGTGCCGCCGAATTTCTGCACCAGAATCCGCATGTTGTTTGATCCCCGCTAAACTTCCTCCCCTCCGGGAAGACAGGATAAGGCTCATGCCCCGCGCACGGCGAAGCGCGATGACAGCACGGGCCGCAGGGCTTCCAGCAGGGCCGCCCCCGCCGCGCCGTGCGCCGTTATCACCGCTGACCGCTTCATTTCGCACGACTGCCCCGGAATGTCCAGATTTTCTCCCTGTCCGCCGCCGGATACAGGGCGCAGCTCAATATCCAGCCGGTTCTCCTCCCGCAGTCCGGGGGCGAGGTATTCCGGCCATTCCAGCACCAGCAGCGCGCCCTCGTCCATGGCGTCCGCCATGTCTTCCGGCAGTTCCCCCAGCGCCGCCGCGCCGGCATCCCCCAGCCGGTACAGGTCTGCATGCAGCAGGACGGGACGGGTGGGGTAGATGTTGCACAGGGTAAAGCTGGGGCTGGCGACCTCGGCCTCCCCTCCGCCGGGCAGCGCCGCCGCCAGACCGCGCGTCAGGGTGGTTTTTCCGCTGCCCAGCGCGCCGCGCAGATACAGGGCGCGAAGCCCCTCCCACAGCGTGCCCCGGGCGTCGATCAGTTTTTCGCCGATAATCCGGCCCAGGGCTTCCGTTTCCCCGGCATTATCCAGCAGCCAGGCCATATGATGACTCCATCAGTTGAAGTATGCCCGCAGCTCATACGCCGCGCATGAAATCTCCATCTCCTCGCCGGGATGCGGAATGCCCATGGCCGCCAGCGCGACGGGCACGGCATCCGCGATCTCGCGCGGCCCGTTGCCACGTTCCGGCCACGTTTTTGCCAGTGCCGCCCCCGCCCGGGCATGAAGTTCCACTCCCAGCGCCGCGGCCGATGCCGCATCCCGGCCAGACGCCAGCAATGCGCCGATCACTCCCGCCAGCACATCGCCGGAACCGCCCACCGCCAGTTGCGGCACGGACCACGGCGAAAGACAGACCGGCCCGCCCGCCGCGCCGCTCAAGGTGCCTTCCCCCTTGAGTACCCAGCAGGCCGGAGCCAGCGCCCTCAACCGGGCATGCGCAACGAAACGATCCGCCTGCACCTCTGCGGCCGTCATGCCGAGCAGTGCGGCCGCTTCGCCGGGGTGCGGAGTCAGCACGTCGCGCGCGGTCAGCAGGCCGAACAGTTCCGGCTCCGCCGCCAGCGCGAACAGGGCATCGGCGTCCAGCACCAGCGGCGGCCGCCCCGGTTCCTCCAGCAGCGCCCGCAGAAACTCCCCCGCCCCGTTGTTCCGTCCCATGCCCGGGCCGATCACCACCGCCCCCCGCACACGACAGGCCGCAAGCGGATCGCGCAGGGCGGCCATCTGTCCGGCATGCCATTCCCGTCCTCCCTGCCCGGCAGGCAGAGAGTGGGTGACGGCTTCGGGCAGACCCGCGCGGATGGGGGGCAGCGCGCCTTCGGGAGCGGCCACGGCCAGCAGGCCGGCCCCGGCTCGCAGCGCGCCCAGCGCGGCCAGGCGCGGCGCGCCGGTCATATCCGCCGATCCTCCCGCAATCAGCACCCGTCCGGCCTCGCCCTTGTGACGGGGGAACGCGGAAGAAGGCCGCCTCAGGTTTCCGGAACCCTCGTTTTCCCCTGTCCACATCACAAAGGAGGCGGGCGCGCTTTCCATGACGCGGCGCGGCATGCCTATGGGCCGCACCAGAAGATCCCCCGTGAACTCCCGCGCTCCGGGGACGGTCAGGCCGGGCTTGGCGGCCTGAAAGGTCACGGTGGCATGCGCGCGCACGGCCTCCGGCCGGGGCAGGCCGCTCAGGCCGTCCAGGCCGGAAGGAACGTCCAGCGCGAACACCAGCGCCGCGCGGCGCAGGGCATTGACATTCCGCACCAGATTCAGCTCCCGCGTCCGCAGTTCCCCGTGAAACCCCGTGCCCAGCAGGCCGTCCGCGATGATATCGGGAACAAAGGCGGAAAGAATGCGGGACAGATCGCCCGATGCGGGCAGCGGGCGGAACGGAACGCCCAGCCCGCGCGCAAGCCGCGCGAAACGCCCGGCGGCTCCGCGCATGCGGCCGGGAGCGCGGGCAAACAGAACCAGCGGCCGCGCGCCCTCATCCAGCAGATGCCGTGCCAGACAGGCCGCATCGCCGCCGTTGCTGCCGCTCCCCATGAGGAGCAGCACGCGCGCGCCGCGCAGCGGCATCCCGCGCGCCGCAGCCACGGACCGCAGGGCGGACAGGGCCTCCCGCGCCGCGTTTTCCATCAGCACGTCCCCGGGCAGACCCCGCTCAAGGGCCAGAGCATCCCAGAGGGCCATTTCCGCCGGAGCGGGCACAGGTACGAACATTTTCAGGTCTCCATCAGAAAAAAATGCGGCCGCGCGGCGCGCGCTACCCTTCCAGCACCACCACCGCGCCCGCGACATCCCGCTCATGGGTCAGGGAAACGTGCACGGCCTTCACGCCAAGCTCCTCGGCCCGGCGCGCGGCCGCCCCCGAAAAGCGGAGTTCGGGGCGTCCCGAGGGCAGACGGAGCACTTCCACATCCCGCATGGAAACGCCCTCGGCAAAGCCGGTTCCCAGCGCCTTGACCGCCGCCTCCTTGGCGGCGAAACGCCCGGCGACAAAGGCCGCGCGCGCGCCCGGGGATTCGGGCAGAAGCTCCCGTTCCGCTCCGGTCAGCACCCGGCGGCAGAAATGATCGCCAAAACGCTCAAGGCAGTTCCCCACGCGGGGAAGCGAGGCCAGATCCATGCCCAAACCTATGATCATATGCGCTCCAGA
>ERZ827088.3748-NODE-3748-length-13568-cov-4.448161_pt1 | contig 13568 bp, 12 predicted proteins | sample MGYA00519922_ERZ827088 | MGnify/ENA primary metagenome ERZ827088 (study PRJEB31778, sample SAMEA3449254) | human gut metagenome | biome: human gut; feature: human-associated habitat; material: faeces | place: United Kingdom | collected 2010/2012 ... | reverse complement strand
GCACGCCGCCAGCGTTCGTCCTGAGCCAGGATCAAACTCTCAATAAAATGGTATCAACACAGACCTAAGTCTGAGCTAATCTTTATCGAGCTATTTGTCATAGCTTAAAACTTTTTATCCTTACTTCAGACCGTAATTGACTTAACCGGTCCTCCGCAAGCTCTGTGCATTTCGCACAGTTTTTCATCTGGTGCTTGTCAAAGTTTCGTTGTTTAATTTACAAGGTGCACGCTCCATTCGCGGAACAGGTGTTATCTTAGCACCTACCCGTCCTTTTGTCAACACCTTTTTTCACTTTTTTCAAATTATTTTTTCAGAGCCAGATAGAGACAAATCCATCCATAGATGTTATAATAGAAAAACCGTTTCATTTTGGAGGTATTTCCCTTGGATTTCCAACATATTGAGGCAACTTTCGGGAAGCTGGAGCATCGTTCGCTCTCGTTTTCGAAAGGTCTTAATATTATAGAAGCGCCGAATGAGTCCGGCAAGTCGACGCTGCTCGCGTTTCTTCGCGTGATGCTCTACGGCTTTCCGCCGCGGGAACGTGGTGCGATGGCAGATAAGAACCGCTACGCTCCCTGGTCGCTCTCGCCGATGCGCGGCACGCTGGCGCTCACATGTCAAAAGGGCGACATCACTTTGCAGCGCGACACCGCGCGCGCGAACAGTCCCATGGGGCGCTTTTCCGCCGTCTACACCGGCAGCGGCGAAGCGGTCGACGGTCTGACCGCCGCTGACTGCGGCGAAACGCTGCTCGGCGTCCCGTGCGAGGTCTACGAGCGCAGCGCGTTCATCCGCCAGAGCAGCCTGACAGTCGACGCGAGCGCCGAGCTTGAGCGCCGCATCGCCGCGCTCATCACCACGGGCGAGGAGGGCCAGTCGTTCAGCGAAGCGTCCGCCGCGCTCAAAAAGCAGCTCAATGCGCGCAAATACAACAAATCCGGCCGCATCCCTGCACTCGAGGCCGAGATCACTGCGCAGGAGCGTGCGCTCGACGAGCTCTCCCAGCTCACGCGCAGCAAGCGCAAAGCCGAGGAGGCCCTCGCCGCGTTCGATGCCGAAGAGACCTCACTTCGCGAGCAGTTTCTCGCGCACGATCTTTGCGATGCGCAAGACGCCCGCCGCGCCGCCGCAGAAGCGCGGCAGGCATGGCAGAGCACCGAAAGCAAAGCCGAATATCTCCGCCGCGCACTGATCGAGCAGAATGTGCCCGCGCGCGACGCGCTGGAGCAGGGCCGCGCAAGGCTCAACGCGCTCTCTTCTTTGAAGGCCGAGGCCGCGGACGCGCAGAAGCGCTGTGATGACGCCGAAGCTGCTCTGTCTGATTTTGACGCAAGACCCGCCGAGCGCCCGCGCTCACTATTACCTTATATAATAGTAAGTGCCGTGCTATTGCTGCTCTTTATATTTGTTTCCGCATCGCCCAGCCCTGTCGCTCTGGCCGGGCGCATCGTCTCCGGCGCTGCGCTGGCTGCACTTCTTGCCTTAAACTGGAACAACGCACGCAAAGTTCGCGCCGCACATGAGGAAAAGCGCGGTGTCTTAGAGCAAGCCCTGCGCGATGCGCGTTCCGACGCCGCCGCACAGCAAAAGCTGTATGATGCCGCCGCGCGCGAGCTGCTCGTGCTCATCCCCGCGGGCGACATCTCCCGCGTTGGCGCATATCTCGACGCCGCGCTGCAAAAATACGCCGAGCTGGACGCCCTGACGCGCGAGGCGCGCGACCTGTCGCTGCGCTGCGAGCTGCTTTCCGCCCGCGCGCCGAAGGGTGACGTTCCCGACGAGCCAGTTGTGCGCCCCGCACGCTCCCGTGCGGAGCTGCAAACTGCGCTCGATGCGCTCGCACGGTGCCGTCGTGAAGCGCAGAGCACCTTTGACTACACCTCCGGCCGCTGCCGCGCCATCGGCGACGCCGCCGAGCTTGAAGCCGCACTCACGCAGAAGCGCGACGAGCTTGCACAAAAACAAGCGGAATACGACGCCATCGCCCTCGCGATGGAATCGCTGCAAAGCGCGAACACTGCACTGCAAAACCGCTTTTCTCCCGCGCTCAGCCGCCGCGCCGGCGAGCTTTTCTCCCGCCTGACGGGCGGCAAATACGAAAGCGTCCTGCTTGACCGCACGTTTTCCGCGCAGGCGGGCGAAACGGGCGAGAGCGTTTCCCATGACGCACAGCTTTTGAGCCTCGGCACGCTCGACCAGCTGTATCTTGCCGTGCGCCTCGCCATCTGCGAAAGCGCCCTGCCCGCGGACGATCCCCCGCCCATCGTGCTCGACGACGCACTTGTCCGCTTCGACGACGAGCGCTGCCGCGCCGCGCTCGAGCTTTTATTAGAGGAAAGCAAATCCCGTCAAATTCTGCTTTTCACCTGCCAGCACCGCGAGAGCGCGTATCTCTCCGGCCGCGACGGCGTCACATTCCTGTCCCTATAATCCCAAATTGATAAAGGAGAAATTGAATGACCACACTGCAAGCCCTTCCCCTGCCTTCCAACTTCGAAGACCTCTGCGAGCTGTTTTTGCTCTACATCGCGTACAGCACCCTCGGCTGGTGCGGCGAGATGCTCTACTGCTCCATCCCCAAGGGTCACATCTGCGAAAAGAGAGGCTTCCTCAACGGCTTCCTCTGCCCCATTTACGGCCATGGCGCGCTGCTCGTGCTGTATCTTCTGCACGGCGGCTTCCAGAATCCGGTGCTCACGTTCATCTTCGGCGCGATCGTCACGTCGATCCTTGAATACTTCACGAGCTGGATCATGGAAAAGCTCTTCCACATGCGCTGGTGGGACTACTCCCATTATAAATTCCAGATCAATGGCCGTGTGTGCCTTCTGAACTCCACGTGCTTTGGCCTTGCGTGCGTGCTGCTGTGCCACCTTGTCCAGCCCTGGCTGTGGGAGCGCATCGTGAATCTCGGCTCTACCATCACCGTTCCACTCGCGTCCTTCATCTTCGGCATCTATCTGATGGACACCGTGCTCTCCATCCGCAGCGCCATCCAGCTCAGCTCCCAGATGGGCAAGCTGCGCGAGCTGCAATCGGAGCTCAAGGACTATGTCGCCGAAAAGCGTGAGGAGAGCCAGGAGCGCAAGGCCGAGCGCCGTGCCGAGGTACGCGAGCGCGCCCGCATGCTGCGTGACGGCGCGGATATCTTCGAGCGCCGCCTGCTCCACTCCCACCCCGACATCCGCAAGTCGCGTGAAGACCTGCTCGCCGCGATCCGCGCCCGCCTGAACGAGAGCGAGACCGTGGCCAAGAAAGCTGCCGACGAGCTCTTCGGCGATGAGCGCAAGGCGTAATTTGCCAAGCCGCGCGAGGTTGACTTCCGCGCGCAAACGGTATAAACTAAGCGCGCCGCTGGCCAACCGGCGGCACACCACGCAGCAAAGGAGAATACTGATCTATGAGCGAATGCACCCATAATTGCTCTACCTGCGGCGAGAGCTGCGCTGAGCGCGCAACGCCGCAATCCTTGCGCAAAGCGCCGCACCCCGAAAGCCACATCGGCAAGGTGTTCGGCGTTGTGTCCGGCAAGGGCGGCGTTGGCAAGTCCATGGTCACAAGCCAGCTTGCCGTCACGCTGCACCGCCGCGGTTACAAGGTCGGCGTCATGGACGCCGATATCACCGGTCCCTCCATCCCGCAGGCCTTCGGCGTGCACGACAAAGCCGTCGGCACGCAGACCGCGCTCTACCCCTGCGTCAGCCACAGCGGCATCGAGGTCATGTCCATCAACCTGCTTTTGGAGGATGAGACCGATCCCGTCATCTGGCGCGGCCCCGTCATCGGCGGCGTCGTCCAGCAGTTCTGGACGGATGTTGCCTGGGATGTGGACTATCTGTTCGTCGATATGCCCCCCGGCACGGGCGACGTGCCGCTGAGCGTCTTCCAGTCCATCGCGCTCGACGGCATCATCGTCGTCACCTCCCCGCAGGAGCTTGTCTCCATGGTCGTGGAGAAGGCCGTGAAGATGGCTGAAAAGATGGACGTGCCCATCGTCGGCGTCGTGGAGAACATGAGCTATGTCGCCTGCCCCGATTGCGGCAAAAAGATCTATCTCTTCGGCGAGGGCAAGAGCGAAGAGGCCGCAAAGCGCCACGGTCTTCCCCTGCTCGCCCAGATGCCCATCGACCCGAAGCTCGCCGCCCTCGTGGACGCGGGCAAGATCGAAGAGTTCGAGGGCACATGGCTGAACGCCGCCGCCGATGCGCTCGAAAAGACGCGCAAGCGCGCCGAATAACAAAAAACAAGCGCAAAAAATCGCACCTCGAACGAGGTGCGATTTTTTATATTCTGTTTGGGGCTTAGTCGTTGGAATAGTTGTCGAAGTAGCCCTGAATGTAGACAATGGGCGTGCCCTTGTCGCCGCTGCCGCTCGTCAGGTCGCAGAGCGAGCCGATCAGGTCGGTCAGGCGGCGGGGCGTCGTGCCCTCGGACACCATGTTGCCGACCAGGCTCTCGCTGGTCTTCTCGCGGATGCGCTCTTCGATGGCTTCCTTCAGCGCCTCGCCCTTGAGATCGCCGAAGTCGTTGTCGGCGAGATACTTGAGCTTCAGCTCGTTCGGCGTGCCGACAAGGCCCTTGGTGTAGCCGGGGGAGACGACGGGGTCAGCGAGCTCCCAGATCTTGCCGACGGGGTCCTTGAACGCGCCGTCACCGTAGACCATGGCCTCGATGTGCTTGCCGCTGGCCTTGCTGAGTCTCTCGCCCAGCTCCTCGGCAACGGCCATGCAGTCGCGCGGGAAGAGCTTAACGGTCTCCTCGGTCGCCTTGTTGGAGCCGAGCAGTCCGTATTCGGCGTTGTAGCCGCTGCCGTCGACGCTTCTGTTGAGCAGATCGTCGAGGCCGAGCACCACGCGGGCGCCAGCGGCCTTGAGCAGGCGCTTGCTGCGCGCGCGGGTGTGGATGTCGCAGGTGATGACGGCGTCGGTGTAGTCGCACAGCGTCTGCACGCGATTGCCGAAGATGACCTCGACCTCAGCGCCGGCGTCGGTGATGATGCCGGAGTAGAAGTCGATGTAGTCGACGCCCGTGAACGGGTGCACCGCCGCGCCGAATTTCTCGCGGAATTGTTCGAGCGTCAGAACATCGCTGTACGGGTCGACGCCCGCCTCGTCGAGCTTGTCCCAGTCGACAAGGCCGTTGCCCACCTCGTCAGAGGGGTAGGAGAGCAGCAGCACGATCTTCTTGCAGCCCATCGCCATGCCGCGCAGCAGCAGGGAGAAGCGGTTGCGGCTCAGGATGGGGAACGCGACGCCCACGGTGCCGCCGCCGGTCTTTTCGCGCACGTCTTTCGCGATCTGGTCGAGCGTTGCGTAGTTGCCCTGCGCACGCGCCACGACGGATTCCGTCACGGCGACGACGTCGCGGTCGCGCGGCTCGATGCCCGCTTCCTTCCACGCTTCCATCACGGAAGCGGCAGCGACCTCAGCAATGTTATCTCCCTCGCGGATGATGGGTGCGCGCACGCCGCGCACGACAGTTCCGATCGTTCTCATCTTGATCTCCTTTTTATTTTATAGTCAGCGCACAAGGCGCTCTTGCAAAGTCATACAGTTTAGTATTATAATCACGGTATAGGGATAAGTAAAGCATCGTTTTTTGATAATAAATATAAATCATTCTTATGGTTTAAGATCAGGAGGGTTTGCCAAATGGTCAAGCTGGAGCTTTACCGCGTCTTCCGCGAGGTCGCCGAGGCCGGGAATATTTCCCTGGCAGCGGAGAATCTCTACCTTTCGCAGTCCGCCGTCAGCCAGAGCGTCAAGCAGCTCGAGCAGCAGCTCGGCACGCGTCTTTTCCTGCGTTCGCCGCGCGGCGTCACGCTCACTGAGGACGGCCGCCTCTTATTTGAATATGTGCGCAGCGCCATGGGTCTTCTCGAGACCGGCGAGGACAAATTGCAGCAGTCGCGCACGCTTCAGGCCGGCACGCTCGTCATCGGCGCGAGCGACACCGTGACGAGCCAGTTTCTCCTGCCGCATCTCGACGCCTTCCACCGCCGCTATCCCAACATCCACATCCGCATCATCAGCGGCCGCAGCTATAAGGTGCTGGGGCTTCTCCGCGCCGGAAGGGTCGATATCGCCTTTGCGAGCGCCCCCGGCGATGCGGACGACTTAGAGCACATCCCCTGCTTTGAAACGCATTCCTGCTTTGTCGTCGCGCCGGACTACCCCTGCGACTTCACCCGCGCCTACACGACCGAGGAGATTGCCGCATTCCCGCTCATTCTTCTTGAAAAGAAGGCCTCCTCGCGCACTTACCTTGAAAAATACTTCCTCCAAAGCGGCGTCAGGCTCACGCCGGAGATCGAGCTCGGCGCGCGCAGCCTTCTTGTCGACCTGGCGAAGATTGGCTTCGGCGTTGCGGGCGTCACGCGCGAATTCGTCCAGGGCGAGCTCGCCGCGGGCGAGATCCGCGAGCTTTCCACCGCTTTTTCCATCCCGCCGCGCACCGTCGACCTCTGCATGCTGCGCAACGTTTCGCCCAGCGCCGCAACCGAACGTTTTGCCCGCGATGTGCTTGAAAAATTACAGGGCAAATCCGTTTCCGTTTAAATTCTGCAAGGTTTCCGTCATTTCGCATATCGAATCTGCATAATTTTTGTCATTTTCGCCAAGGCGATTTTCTTGACAAGATTTTTACGGCATGTTACCCTCTTTTTCGCTGCAACGAGCGAAGATACACGGTTTTCAGGATCTTTTTGAAACTGAAAGCGCTGGAAAACTCTGGAGAACTCATTCAGTTGGGTGCCGAAGGGGCAATGCCTTGGCTAAAATTGTTAAGGCTGAATCTCTCAGGCAAAAGGACGGAGAGCATCGGCACCATGCCGGTTTTTCCGTCCTCACTTTTTCTCTCTATTGTTTTTTAAGCTGTCGATCTTCTGTTGGACCGGCAGCTTTTTATTTTTTGCATTTTCGACTTTACAATATAAGGAGAGCATCATGGCTTCATCATTCGAGACCACCCTTTTCCCTATCGTTCAGACCATCAACGAATACCTCAGCAACTACGTTTTGGTCATCCTGCTGCTCGGTGTCGGCATCTGGTACACGATCAAAACGCGCTGCGTGCAGGTCCGCTGCTTTAAGGAGGGCTGGAACCGCGTGTTCGGCAACATCACCCTCAACGGCAAGAAGGGCGGCGGCGGAATGAGCTCGTTTCAGGCGCTTGCCACTGCCATCGCCGCCCAGGTCGGCACCGGCATCATCGTCGGCGTCGCGGGCGCGATCCTCACCGGCGGCCCGGGCGCGGTGTTCTGGATGTGGGTCATCTCGTTTTTCGGCATGGCCACGATCTACGCGGAAGCGACGCTCGCGCAGGAGACGCGCATCGTCGAGCTCGACGGCACGATCAAGGGCGGTCCTGTCTACTACATTACGACAGCCTTCCAGGGGAAATTCGGCAAGTTTCTCGCGGGCTTCTTCGCCGTCGCCATCACGCTGGCGCTCGGCTTCATGGGCTGCATGGTGCAGTCCAACTCCATCGGCTCCACGTTTGAGACCGCGTTCGGCGTCCCGGCGTGGATCGTCGGCATTGCGCTCGTTGTCCTCTGCGGCGTCATCTTCCTCGGCGGCGTGCGCCGTCTCGCCGCCGTCGCGGAAAAGATCGTGCCGGTCATGGCGGCGATCTTCCTCGCGGGCGCGCTCGTTGTGCTCGTTGTGCGCATCCAGTACATCCCCGCGACGTTCGGCATGATCTTTAAATATGCCTTCCAGCCGCAGGCCATCCTCGGCGGCGGCTTCGGCTACGCGCTGAAAACGGCGCTCTCGCAGGGCGCGAAGCGCGGCCTTTTCTCCAACGAGGCCGGTATGGGCTCCACGCCCCACGCCCACGCACAGGCGCACGTCAAGTCCCCGCACGAGCAGGGCGTTGTGGCGATGATCGGCGTATTTATGGATACGTTCGTCGTGCTCACGCTCAACGCGCTCGTCATCATCTCCACGCTCTATACGCCGGACGGCCCGCTGGCAAACGGCTACACCGGCGGCGTGACCGGGATCCTCGGCAAGAGCAATCTTGCGCAGACCGCGTTCGGCACCGTGTTCGGCAGCCGCTTCGGCGCGATCTTCGTGGCGGTTTGCCTCTTCTTCTTTGCGTTCTCCACGGTGCTGAGCTGGAACCTCTTCGGCAAGATCAACGTGATCTATCTTTTCGGGCGCGAAAACGCCAAGCGGAGCACGGCGGTCTATACGGTCATCGCCCTCGTGTTCATTTTCGCCGGAACGATGATGTCCAACGATCTCGTCTGGGAGCTCACGGACCTTTTCAACAATCTCATGGTGCTCCCGAACGCGCTCGCGCTCTTCGCCCTCACCGGCACCGTTGCCGCCATCGCAAGGAACAAAACAAAAGCACAGCTGTAAAGAAACCGCCGCCGTTTCCGATAGGAAACGGCGGCGGTTTGCTGTTCTTTTCAGCCGATGGAATCGTCGTGGTACACCCAGTCGCGCACGAGCGTGGTCGTGTATTCGTCTGCGCCGGTGCGGCAGACGACCTGCGCGATGCCGGCGTTGATGATGAGCCGGCGGCACATGGCGCAGGGGGTCGTTTCCGGATAATAGCCGCCGGTGGCGGTATCGCGCCCGACAAGATAGAGCGTCGCGCCCATCATGTCGCGCCGCGCGGCGGAAATGATGGCGTTGGCCTCGGCGTGGACGCTGCGGCAGAGCTCGTACCGCTCTCCGGCGGGGATGTTCAGCTCGCGCCGGGTGCAGCGGCCGAGATCGGAACAGTTGCGCCGTCCGCGCGGGGCGCCGTTGTAGCCGGTGGCGACGATCTCGTCGTCACGCACGATGATCGCGCCGAACTGCCGCCGGAGACAGGTGCTGCGCTCCAGAGCGGCCTCGGCAATGTCGAGATAGTAATTCTCCTTGCTGCGGCGGTTGTCCATGGGTATTTCTCCAATCTTTTTCTTTGTTAATCGACGCTATCCCATTCATTTTACTCTTGGCGCACAAGTTTCGTCAATGCCCTTGTTTTTTTATGAAAAAGATTATAATATAAATAGTCTCTTGGAGGGAAGGAGGGAAACGCCGTGCAGCAGAGAAATTATCAGCGGGAGATGGACGCGCTCATCGCGTCGCTTGACGCCCGCCCCCGGCTCCTTCTTCACAGCTGCTGCGGCCCGTGCTCGAGCGCATGTCTCGAGCGGCTCACGCCGCATTTCGATATCGACGTTTTCTTCTATAACCCGAACATCCTCCCCGCGGAGGAATGGGAAAAGCGGCTCTTCTGGCAGAAGCGCCTGCTCGAAACGGCGCCGTTCGGCAAAAATGTCGGACTGATCGTCCCGGAGCGGGACGAGACGGCGTTCCGCCTCGCCGCGGCGGGGCTGGAAGCAGAGGCAGAGGGCGGCGCGCGGTGCACCGAGTGCTTTGTTCTCCGGCTCTCCCACACGGCGGAGGCCGCGCGCGAGGGCGGATACGACTATTTCGCCACGACGCTCACCGTCTCCCCGCACAAGAACGCCCCGCTTATCAACGCCATCGGCGAAAAGCTCGCCGAAGATCACGGCGTTTTGTGGCTGCCGTCGGATTTCAAAAAGCGCGACGGCTACCGCCGCAGCATTGAACTTTCGCACGAATACGGACTGTACCGCCAGAGCTGGTGTGGCTGCGGTCTGCCCGAGAATTCTTAAATATCACCACAGAAAGAGGTACCTTGTCTTGAACAGCAACGATCTCCGCGAAAAGCTCATTATCCCCGCCGTCGTCGGCGCGCTCTATGCCGCGCTCACGATGCTGCTTGCTCCCATCAGCTACGGCAATCTGCAATTTCGTATTTCGGAAGCGCTGTGCGTGCTGCCGGTTTTCTTCCCGTATACGTCCGTCGGTCTGTTTCTCGGCTGCGCGCTGGCGAACATGATCTCCGCCGCCGGGATACTGGACGTCGTTTTCGGCTCGCTCGCCACGCTCTGCGCGGGACTTTGCGCGGCGGCGTGCGGGCGCGAGGCGCGGCGCACCGGCGCGATGCCGTCCGTAACGATGCGCGTTCTGGCGTGCCTGAGCCCCGTAGTCTGGAACGGCGTCGTCATCGGCGCGGTGCTCGCGTGGAGCTTCGCGCGCGACGCCTTCTGGCAGAGCTTCCTGCTCTTCGGCGCGGAGGTCGCGCTCGGTGAGGCGGGCGTACTGTTCCTGCTCGGCATGCCGCTCATCTCGCTCATCCCCCGGATCTTTCATTTGGAAAGGAAGAACGCCGCATGAAATCGCTGCGCGAGCTTTACACCGTCGGGCGAGGCCCGTCCAGCTCCCACACCATCGGCCCCGCGCGCGCCTGCTGTCTCTTCCGCGAGGAACACCCGGACGCCGACCGGTATGAGGTCGCGCTCTTCGGCTCGCTCGCCATGACCGGGCGCGGCCATCTGACCGACGTCGCCGTGCGCGACGCGCTTGCGCCGGTGCACACCGACATCCTCTGGAACACGGAGCGCACCGACCTGCCGCACCCGAACACGATGGAGCTGCGCGCCTACAAAAACGGCGCGCTCACCGGCGAGATGACGGCCCTCTCCGTTGGCGGCGGCGCGATCTCCATCCCCGGCCGGCCCGACACCGAGTCGCCGGAGGTCTATCCGGAAACGAGCTACGCGGAGATCTCCGCCTTTTGCAGCGCAAACCGGCTGCGGCTGAGCGATTATGTGTTTCTGCGGGAAGGGGAGAAGATCCGGGACTATCTTTATGATATCTGGAACACAATGAAGCAGAGCGTGTCCGACGGTCTCACCCGCACCGGCGAGCTGCCGGGCGGACTGGAGGTCGAGCGTAAGGCGCAGTATCTCTACAACCGCCGCCATATCGACGAAAGCCCGCAGACGCGCGAAAACCGGCTCGTGTGCGCGTATGCGTTCGCCGTAGCCGAGCAGAACGCCTCCGGCGGGGAGATCGTCACGGCGCCGACGTGCGGCGCGAGCGGCGTTATGCCCGCGGCGCTCCTTTATATGCAGGAGGAGCGCGGCTTCTCCGATGAGGCGATCGTCCGCGCGCTGGCCGCGGGCGGCGTGATCGGCGATCTCATCAAGACGAACGCTTCCATCTCCGGCGCGGAGTGCGGCTGCCAGGCGGAGATCGGCTCGGCCTGCTCCATGACCGCCGCGGCGCTCGGCGAGCTTTTTGAAATGGGTCTCGGCCAGATCGGCTACGCCGCCGAGGTCGCCATGGAGCACCATCTCGGCCTTACGTGCGACCCGATCGGGGGGCTTGTGCAGATCCCATGCATCGAGCGGAACGCCGTTGCCGCGATGCGCGCCATCAATGCGCTCTCGCTGGCAAACTTCCTTTCGGAGACGAGCAAGATCTCCTTCGACACCGTCGTTCACACGATGTATGAAACGGGACGGGACTTAAACCGCGTTTACCGCGAGACCGCCGAGGGCGGTCTGGCGAAAAATTACCATCCTGAAAAATAAGTCAAGACCACCGGCTCAGCCGGTGGTCTTGACTATACCCCCGCTTTTTTCTGCGGGAAACGCTTCCAAAAAAGCTCATTCGTCCGGCGTCAGAAAAATGCCGTCCGGCGTCGTCTCGCCGGTGTAGCCGAACCGGGTACAGAATTCCTCCGCGTACTCCGCATTTTTCTCCCCGACCCAGACGGCATCCGGCCGCTTTCCCGGGTTGAGCGAGTAGTACATCTCCAGACGGTCGAGCGTGACGCTGTCCACACCGGTCAGCCACGCAGAAAAAGCGGCGTTCCGGTAATTGCCCATAAACATCCACGTGTTTCTCGTCAGCGGAAGAACCTCCCCTCCGCGGGAAAGCGCTTCCAGCTTTTTCATGACCCGGACCGTCGTCGCGTATTCCTCTGCGGCGGTTGGGTTGGCAATAATCCCTTTCTGCGGTCCCTCTGTAATGTGTTCCGTTTGAAGGGCGATCCTGTCCTCATTTCCCTTTTGACATATCACGTATTCATATCGCAGAAACGCCGTTCCGCCAATTTGCAGAAGCGCCAGCGCGGCAAGAGTCGCCGTTGAAAAGCGGCGGAGCCACGCCTTTTCCTTTTTGAAGATGCCGCGTGCCGTGACGGCGATCACCGTAAGACTGCCCGGCACTGCGCAGGCCGCAGCAGAAAAAACCGCATACTGTCTCTGGTTGGACGCCATGATGATCAGTCCGGAATATATCATGCACGGGAGCCAGAACAGGAAAGCGAAGCGCCGGAGCGTTTCGGCTCTTTCCCGGTGGGCGATAAAGAAGCAAAGCAACGCCAGCACATTGGCTGCATACATCATGAAATTGGGAACGTTCCACGCACTGACGTACAACACTTCCGCTGCAATCGTCAATATCGTTCCGATGAGAAAATACGCCGGAGCGTGCCTCTCCCGGTGTTTATCCAAAAGTGCTGCCGGTATCATCAGCAGGACCAGAACCATGCACGCTCCCGGACGCCAATACCCATGATAAAAAACAAGCCGGGGATAATCCATCACAGCTTGGCACACGGACTTCAGGAGAGACGTGCGTTCCGGGTGCGCGGGATCCGAAAAAATTCCTTTGAGTATTTCATCCAGGCGGGACAGATCCGCGCCGGCAAGTCCGACAAAGAAAAAGACGACGGCAAGTCCTGCTGCTCCGAGCGTGAAAAGACCGAATGGGCGCGGATAAAACGCCGGGAGTTTTTTCTTTTTCCGCGGAATGAACACAAAAAGCGCATAAGAAGATATACAGCAATAAGATACGGGCAGCACAGAACCGAACCGGCAAAGGAAAGCCCCGCGAGAATATAGGCTGCGCGGCTTTCCTCTTCCGCGGGGACAAGCAGCGCTCCCGTCATAGCCATAAGGAGAATGCCGAGAGAATTATAGCTCAGCGCGTTGATGCCGTAAGGCGCATATACCGCAAGAGCAAGTGCACCGGCGGCCGCGCCCAGAGAATGATAGCGTCTCAAACGCAGATAAACTGTGGCTGCCACAAGGCACTGCACTGCCACATACAGATACCGCAGCGCAAGATAAATGCCTGCGGTGCCGCCGGTCAGCCGGGTAAAAAGCAGCACGGGAAGATACAGCAGCACACTGGAGAGCTGCGACATATGCCATTCGTCAACGAGCAGCCTGTCGCCCTGTGTCAGCCGGTAGGCAATTGTCGGATAAAACGCTTCGTCCGCCTCAGCAAAGCCGTACCGGCAGCGCCAGCAGAAAAAAACCGCCGTGAGACCAAGTAACATAAAAAAGACGGCGTCATTTTCTCTCGTGCGTGTTTTTTTCATAAGCAGCGTTCCCCCATGACCATATTCTTTGTATATTTTACTCTTTTTCTTGGTAAGCCGTCAATACGCCGGTTTTTCAACGTCCGGGAACAGCCGTCTCCCCTTTTTTACCGAAAATTCTGTCATCTTTTTTACACATATTTGTATTGACGCGCCTTTTCCCTCATGCTATAAAAAAAGCATGAACCTGGCGGGAACCGCTCCGGCGGCATTCCCTTGGCGCAACGATATGAAAGGACGGAAAAACCATGAGCAAGGAAGAAAAGACCCCCGAAACCAAAGCCGAAGAGTATGTAGAAACCGAATTTGAAAACCATAAAATTATGAGTGATTATTGCTCTCCGTAGGTTATCAAT
>ERZ827088.3743-NODE-3743-length-13586-cov-3.500480_pt1 | contig 13586 bp, 12 predicted proteins | sample MGYA00519922_ERZ827088 | MGnify/ENA primary metagenome ERZ827088 (study PRJEB31778, sample SAMEA3449254) | human gut metagenome | biome: human gut; feature: human-associated habitat; material: faeces | place: United Kingdom | collected 2010/2012 ... | reverse complement strand
TTATTGCTTGTGCATAAAATTCTATGGTTTAAATTTTTTTAAATAAAAAATTTTGCAAGCCACTTTTCAAAAGAGGATACAAGTGTAGGATAGTATCAGCGAACTGAATAAAGGTTTTCAAAAGAATTCTTTTTCTTTCGCAACCTTCATTAATTATATTTATGATGTTTCATACTCTATAAATTTATAATGTTTTTTAAAGCATGATTTGCATTCTAAATCAACAGTGATCCAACTGAAAGTGTTTCCAAATTCAAAACCCTCGCCAACATCTTCCATGATTTCCTGCTTATCAGGATATTCAAAAGTTATAAAAGTTTGAAAAACATTTTTTTGCACTTTTTTGCATGAAAAAGGCTTTATCGCTTGTAGATCTGAAATTGTCAATAACACTTGACACATTTCCAACAAGGATTATGAAGCGAAGCGTGCGACGGCAACCGCTGCGTAGAATCTTTGCCGCTTTACAGCAGGAGGAAGCCCACCAATGGACGAGCAGATCCTGCGGTTGCTCCAGTAACTCATGAAATACCGCCAGACCATGAATTTCAGCTCTTCCATTTTGTAATGTTCTGTCTTTCTGCCCTGATGATAAAACAATTCCTCTTTCATCCTTGCCCAAATGCTTTCACATCTCGCATTATCATGACATCTTCCCCCGGACACTGTTCATACTCTACACAATGCCGTATTTTTGGATAGCAGCTCTTTACGCAGCACTGGTATACTGGCTGCCGCGGTCGGAATGCACAATGGCTCCGCAGATTTCTGGGAAACGCAAATTTGCATGGTTCAGTGTTTCACAGCACAGTTCGGCACGCATATGATCCGCCATTGCCAGACCTACTGGCAGCAGATCGTAGCAGTCAAAAATCGCTGAAACATACAGTTTTCCGTCTTTTGCCTTGATTTCAGTAATGTCTGTAACGCATTTTTTCAAAGGTGCGTCTGCTGTGAAATCACGTTTCAGAAGATCGTCTGATTTACGGGCTTCCCGGTCAGCTTTGGTGATTCCATTTTGCTTTCGCTTCGGTTTATGGATCAGATGTATCTGCTCCATAATTTTGCGAACTGTTCCTTCACTGGGAATGGTGACCTTCCCAAGCTCGCCGATTTCATTTTGATATTGAAGTGCCTGAAACATGCGGATTCTGCCGTAATTTGCGTTTTCTTCGTCCTCAGCATGGATCTTCAGCATCGCATCTGCCAGCGGCTGATACTTCCATGGTTTCTTTTTGCGTTTCAGATAATCATAGAAAGCCTGTCTGCTGACCTCCAGAGCTTTGCAGTAAAAGCGGATTTTTCCGGCGTTTTTGCCGTCATCGGTTCGATATGCAATATATTTCAATCGCTGCTCTTTCCGGACTTCTGACGGCATGCAGCGAAAAAAGCTGCTGCATCCTCCAGAAATTCATTCATTTCACTCAGACGACGATTTTCTTTTTCCAATGCTTTGATCCGCTTCCTCAGCTGCTGGTTTTCTTCGGCGATATTCAGAGATTCTTCCGGGCTGCGTTCTCCGCAGCCAATATCAAGGCTTCCTATCCTTGCTTTTCTGATCCAGCCGTACAGCGTGTTGACAGGAATTTGCAGCTCCTCTGCTGCTGCTTTTGCTGATCCAAGGTTTTTGGCTAACTTGACCGCCTGCACTTTGTATTCCTCGTCGTATTCTCTCTTCTTTGACATCTTCGTATCCTCCGTTTTTCCTTTTTTCTATTTTATTCCCTTGTGGCTTATGTGTCAAGTTTTATTATACAGGATCATGCAATGTAGCCATTCCTTATTTCTTATCAAAAATCAACAAAACTCGTTTGGTTTAGCTTTAGCCAAACGAGTTTTGTTTTTTACTCCCTGAGATTTTCTTTGAGTTTTACTTTTCGATATTCTTTTGGTGACATACCAATGTATTTATGAAACAGTCTGCTGAAATAAAGCGAATTGGTGTATCCAACCATATTTGCAATTTCAGTAATGGTGTAGTCCGTATTTTCTAACAAGCTTTGTGCATTGGAGATTCGCAGCTTTAAGATATATTGCAGCGGACTGGAACCTGTGATTTCTTTAAAGCACTGAATAAACCAACAGTTGCTAAGCCCTTTGGATTCGGAGTACTCCTCAATGCTGATTTCTGTGTTGTAATTCTTACGAAAATAGTGCATCGCAAAAGCAACTTCTTTTTCACTGGTGCTGCTGAATTTCTTTGCACTCATGATTGCACGGCTTATCAAAACAAAAATATTTCGCAGCTGCAAAGAAATCAATTCATCATACCGTGGTCTGCAAAGCTGCAATTCCTGAATCATCTGACCAAATAACCACTGATAATCGGGAGATGTTCCGATATAGAGAATATTATTTTGCAGGTTGATATTGTAATACTTTAAAATTTCTTCTACTTCATTTCCGGTAAAATGCACCCAATAAACATCGGTTTGATCTTCACGATAATAAACATATTCCTGTGGTTGATCCGGCAAATATATAATAATATTTCCGGCTGAAACCGTTTTTTCTTCTCCGTGAATGAAAAAATGTCCTTTTCCGGAGGCAATATATAAAAGCTGATAATCTTTTCTTCCCTTCGGACGATGTGTTACTACTTCAGAACGATTTTTCACACGATAATTTCCACAGCTTGTTACAATCAAAGGTTTCGTATTATCCACTACAGTAGATGTAGAGTTGTTTAAATAGGCAACATTCATAAACATAAAAAGCACCTCCTTGCTTCTATAACTATAGTATATCACACCTGAGCACTGATTGCAAGAAAAAGCCTAAACTTTGTGCATATATTTTATAACTTTGTGTATTTTTTAAGTCGTTTTGTGTGGTATAATAGAATTAAGAAATGAGAGGAAAGAATTAAAAAAAGACGTCTTTCATTGTAATTCCATGCTGAATTCAGTAAAAATTCTTTATGCTCAAAAAAAAATAATCATCTATTCTGACGGTGGCATTATTTCGTTTTTGCAAGATGAAAAGCAGTTCGTATCATTCATTATGGGAAAATTCTGTCCATGTGGGCATACAAACAATGAAAGGAGCTCTATTATGAGTAAAGAAAAAACATACTTAAAGTGGTATAACAAAGTCGGTTATGGTTCCGGCGATGTTGCAGGGAACATTGTCTATGCATTGCTGACATCATTCGTAATGATCTATCTTACCGACACGATTGGATTAAACGCAGGTGTTATTGGCGTTCTCATTGCTGTATCGAAGATTTTTGATGGAATAACAGACATCATTTTTGGTACGTTGATTGATAAGACACATACGAAAATGGGCAAGGCAAAACCGTGGATGCTTTATGGTTTTATCGGCTGTGCAATTACCTTGATTGGTGTATTTGCAATCCCGATGAACATGGATAATTTTGCTCAGTACGCATGGTTCTTTATCTGCTACACACTTCTTAACAGTGTATTTTATACGGCAAACAACATCGCATATTCTGCTCTGACCGCTCTTGTTACAAAGAACAGCAAGGAAAGAGTTCAGATGGGTTCTTATCGCTTTATCTTCGCATTTGGAACAAGCCTCCTGATTCAGGCTGTTACATTCCAATTTGTTGAAGCAATGGGCGGCGGTGCAAATGGCTGGAGAACAGTCGCAATTATTTATGCGGTTATCGGTCTTATTGTAAATACAATTTCCGCTCTTTCTGTAAAAGAACTTTCTGATAAGGAACTTGCAGACAATGAAACAAAAACAGAAGAAACCAGATACAGTTTTGGAGAAGCATTCAAAATTCTCGTACACAACAAATATTATGTGATGATCACAGTAACCTACATTTTGCAGCAGTTCTATGGTGCGATGATCGGTGTTGGAACATACTATGCAAAATATGTTCTCGCAGATGAGAATATGTTTGGCACGTTTGCGTGGTTTATCAATATTCCTTTGATTATCGCCTTGATCTTCACTCCTACCATCGTACAAAAATGGAATGGTATGTATAAGCTGAACAAATACAGCTACATGGTAGCAACAGTTGGCAGACTTCTGGTAGCAGTTGCCGGATACATGGGAAACATTCCGCTGATGCTTGCATTTACAGCACTTGCAGCACTCGGTCAAGGTCCATGGCAAGGTGATATGAATGCAGTCATCGCATCATGCTCTGAATATAGCTGGCTTACCAAACACAAGCACGTTGATGGAATCATGTACTCCTGCACATCACTTGGTGTAAAAATCGGTGGTGGACTTGGAACGGCAATTGTCGGTCTTTTGCTCGACTTTAGCGGATTCAAGGGCACTTTGACAGTACAGCCTGATTCTGCTATCAATATGCTTCACATTATGTATCTGATCGTTCCGTTTGCACTGGATCTGATCATCACATTTATTCTTTCTAAGATGAATGTTGAAAAGGCAAATGCGGAAATCAAAGAAAAACTTGGAATATCCGAAAATGAAGTTGTGATGGAATCACAGAACTAAAATGGAGGGAACAATATGAAATATACACTCGACTGGCTGACCAATCCGGAAGTGTTTGCAGTCAACAGAATCGCAGCACATTCCGACCACAGAATCTATGCAAACCATTTTGAAGCCGATGCAGACAATTCCTCTCTGATTCAGAATCTGAACGGCACCTGGAAATTTGCTTGGGCAAAGAATCCGTCTGAATGGCAGCAAAAGTTCTATGAAGAAAGCGACAGCACTGACAATTTTGACAACATTCAGGTTCCGGGACACATGGAATTGCAGGGATACGGCAAACCGCAGTACGTCAATACCATTTATCCTTGGGAGGGACAGGAGCAACTCCGTCCGCCGTTTATCTCCGAAAAGGACAACCCTGTCGGCAGCTACGTCAGATATTTTGACTTGAACGATGCTCTGAAAAACAAGCGTGTATTCATTTCTTTTCAGGGTGCGGAAACTGCTATGTATGTCTGGCTGAACGGCGAATTTATCGGCTACAGCGAGGATTCTTTTACACCGTCTGAATTTGAACTGACACCATATATCCGTGAAAAGGACAACAAACTTGCTGTTGCAGTGTTCAAAAGAAGTTCTGCAAGCTGGCTGGAAGATCAGGATTTCTGGAGATTCTCCGGCATTTTCCGTGACGTATTCCTTTATGCGGCACCGTCTGCCCATGTTCGTGATATGAGAGTGATTGCAGATTATGACGGTACAAATGGTATCTTCTCTGCAACGCTGGATATTGCGGGCAAGTGTTCTGTGAAATCGATCTTGACAGATGAAAATGGAACGGTCATCGCAGAATCCAATGAAAAGGAATCTGTAAACCGGACAATTGAAAATAGCAAGCCTTGGAGTGCCGAAATACCGAATCTCTACACGTTTACAGTGATTCTGACAGACAAAAGCGGAAATGAAATCGAGGTCAGCAGAACCAAGGTTGGATTCCGCCGATTTGAACTGAAAAACGGAATCATGTACCTGAATGGAAAACGTATTATTTTCAAGGGTATCAATCGACACGAATTTGATGCGAAAACAGGCAGAGCAATCACAAAGGAAGATATGCTGTTTGACATCCGGTTCATGAAGAAAAACAATATCAATGCAGTTCGTACCTGTCATTATCCGAACATTTCTCTTTGGTATCAGCTTTGCGATGCATATGGCATTTATCTGATTGATGAAACCAATTTGGAAACACACGGTACATGGCAGAAGCTTGGTGCAACAGATCCGTCTTGGAATGTACCGGGTTCACTTCCGGAATGGAAAGAAGCTGTGCTGGACAGAGCAAAATCAATGTACGAACGGGACAAGAATCACGCAAGCGTTCTCATCTGGTCTTGCGGAAACGAATCCTACTGCGGAGAAGATATTGCTGCAATGTCGGAATATTTCAGAAGCGTAGACCCGACAAGACTGGTGCACTATGAGGGTGTTACAAGAGTTCCGGACAATCAGTATGATTTCATCACGGATATGGAAAGCCGTATGTATGCAAAACCGCAGGAAGTGGAAGAATACCTGAAACAGAACAGCGGCAGACCGTATATCAGCTGTGAGTATATGCACGCTATGGGCAATTCTCTTGGCGGTTTGAGCCTTTACACTGACCTTGAGGACAAATATGAGGCTTATCAGGGTGGTTTCATCTGGGACTACATCGATCAGGCAATCGAAACCAAAAATGACGACGGGAAAACAGTTCTGGCTTATGGCGGAGATTTTGAGGACAGACCAAGCGATTACGGATTCTGTACCAACGGTGTGATCTATGCTGACAGAACCTACTCTCCAAAGGTTCAGGAAATGAAGGCTCTTTACTCCAACATCAGAATGTCTATTCAAAACGGAATGCTTACCGTAGAAAATCGAAATCTCTTTGCAGATACAAACAACTTGTCCTTTGTTGTACGATTGGAAAAGAACGGCGTTGTTCTGAAATCCGATACATTTTCTCTGAATGTTCCTGCCGGAGAAAGCAAGACACTGAAACTGACACTTCACAAAATAGACAGTGTAGGAGAATATGTTTATCATGTTTCTGCCGTTACCGCAGATCATACACTATGGGCAGATGCAGGGCACGAAATTGCCTTTGCTCAGGAAGTGTTTGAAGTGAAAGATAATCAGATTCCGGAAACCACATTGCAAAAGCCAACGATTGTATACGGCGATGTTATCATTGGCGTTCACGGAGAAAACTTCTCCATGATGTTCGACAAAAAAGAGGGCGGCATCAGTTCTCTGAAATACAATGATTTTGAATATATCACACGCACGTCAAAGGTCAGCTTCTGGAGAGCAATGACGGACAATGACACCGGTGCTTCCGAACCGTACAATCTTGCACAGTGGTATGTCGCAGGCAAATTTGCAAAGTATAAAACCGTTTCATGGCTGGAACAGGAAGATGCTCTGAAAATCACATTCACATATCAGGCTGCCTGCATTCCGACTTTTGAGTTTACTGTAACCTATACCGCAAACTTTGACGGAAAGCTGGGCGTAGGTGTAAATTATGCAGGAGTAAGCGGTATGTCCGATATGCCGGTTCTTGCATTGGACTTCAAGATGAAAAAACAGCTTTGCAATTTTCAGTATTACGGACTCGGCCCTGATGAAAATTACAGCGACCGATGCAAAGGAGCAAGACTGGGATTATGGAAATCTACGGCAAAAGAAAATCTTTCCGGCTATCTCAATCCGCAGGAATGCGGCAATCGTACCGGTGTAAGAACGCTCTCTGTCCATGATGATATGCAGCATGGTCTGACGTTCCAAAAGGCATCTGCTCCGTTTGAAATGAGCGTACTGCCATACAGTGCCTATGAACTCGAAAATGCAATGCATCTGGACGAGCTTCCGAACATTCGTTACACATGGGTCAGAATCGCTGCAAAGCAAATGGGTGTCGGCGGCGATGATTCCTGGGGTGCACCGGTTCATGAGGAGTACAGAATCCATGCAGATCAGCCGATGAAATTGGAATTTGTAATTATGCCCTTAAGATCGTAAGAAGAAAGGGAAGCAATGAAAATACAGGATTTTCAAGACAATGTTACTTGTGGTGGATTTGATAATATCTTCACAAATATTTATAAGCCACAGGATATAGAAAGTCAGAAATCACGATATATGAGTGCTGTGGAGAAATTCACAGCACTGTATCCGAATAGAAATGATATACACGTTTATTCTGCTCCGGGTAGAACAGAAATCGGCGGTAATCATACCGATCATCAACATGGCTGTGTCATTGCAGGAGCAGTTGACTTAGATGTTATCGGTGTTGTAGCATTTCATGATGAAAACATCATCAGAATTAAATCAGAGGGATACGATGAATTTGCAGTTTCACCGGACGATTTGGATGTTCATATCGGTGAAAAAGGTTCTTCTGAAATTGTCAGAGGGATTGCAGCTTGCTTTAAGGACTTAGGTGTAGAAATTTCCGGATTTGATATGTATACAACTTCAAATGTACTTGGTGGAAGCGGTATTTCTTCTTCTGCTGCATTTGAAACATTGATTGCAACGGCAATTGACAGCTATTACAATAACAATCAGATTGGTGCAGTAGAAATCGCAAAAATCGGACAATATGCAGAAAACTTTTACTTTGGCAAGAAAAGCGGATTGATGGATCAGATGGTTTGCTCCGTTGGTGGATTTGTTTTTCTTGATTTTCAAAACATTCAAAATCCAAGTATCCAAAAAATTGATTTTGACCTTTCAAAAACCGGCTATGCATTGATCATCACAGACACCAAAGGAGATCATTCTGATTTGACAGATGATTATGTAGCCGTTCGTACAGAAATGGACGAAGTTGCAGAATATTTCGGCAAAAAGGTTCTTCGTGAAGTTGATGAAAATCAATTTTGGGATAATCTCCCTGATATTAAAAAGAAGATTTCTGACAGAGCTGTCTTGCGTGCAATTCACTTTTTTGGCGACAATTATCGTGCAAAGGCAGAAACGGAAGCTCTCAAAAACAACAGATTTGAGGATTTTCTCACGCTTGTAAACGAATCGGGAGATTCCTCCATGAACTATCTGCAAAATTTATACTCATGCAGAAAGCCAACGGAACAAGGTATTCCACTTGCAATTATGGCGGGGAAACGAATATTAAAAGGCAATGGTGCTGTAAGAGTTCACGGAGGTGGTTTCGCAGGGACTGTTCAGGCATTTGTACCAAATGATCTTGTCAATGCATATAGATCGGAAATGGACAGAATATCTGGACAAAATTCGTGCTACATTATGACAATCAGACCGTTTGGCGGTATTGAAATCAAATAATAGGAGGGGAAAATAATGAGTATACTTGTTTTAGGCGGTGCAGGATATATCGGTTCTCACACAGCTTTAGAGTTGATTCGCACCGGAGAAAGCGTTATTATTGCAGACAATCTTGCAACCGGACACATCGAAGCTGTTCCGGAAGATGCGAAATTTTATCCGGGTGATTTGCATGACAAGGCGTTTCTTGATAATATTTTTGAAAACGAACAGATAGATGCAGTGATTCACTTTGCAGCATATTCTCTTGTTGGAGAAAGCATTGTTAATCCACTAAAGTATTACGATAATAATCTCTGCGGAACAAAAATTCTTTTGGATTCCATGGTTGAACACCATATTGATAAAATTGTATTTTCCTCAACCGCTGCCACCTATGGTGAACCGGAAAATATTCCGATTCTGAAACAGACAGAACACAGCCAACCAATCCATATGGTGAAACCAAACTTGCTATGGAGAAGATGTTCTATTGGACTTCAAAAGCTCATGGTCTAAGATACGTTTCTCTCCGCTATTTCAATGCTTGCGGAGCAGACAAATCAGGTAAAATCGGCGAGGCTCATAATCCGGAAAGTCATTTGATTCCTTTGATTCTTCAAGTCCCCAATGGAAAGAGAGAAAGTATCTCCATCTATGGAACAGATTATGATACTCCTGATGGAACTTGTATCAGAGACTACATCCATGTTACCGATTTGGCTCAGGCACATATTCTCGCTGTAAAGTACTTAAAAAACGGAAACGAAAGCAATATTTTCAATCTTGGAAATGGTGTCGGCTATTCCGTAAAAGAAGTAATTGATAAAGCAAGAAAAGTGACAGGACACCCGATTCCAGCAATTGAAACGCCAAAACGTGCCGGAGATCCTGCACGACTGGTGGCTTCCAGTGAAAAGGCAAGAAAAATTCTTGGCTGGAATCCTGTACATGATAGCCTTGAAGAAATTATATCTGACGCTTGGAATTGGCATAAGAATCATCCAGATGGTTTTTGAAAAGAGGTGTTATCATGATATACAGGGCAATAAACGGATTAATCCGTCATGCAATAGAAGCTGATTTGATTACAAATGACGATATTTTCGTTGTTAGAAATCAGCTCATGGATATACTAAAACTGACTGACTGGAATGATAAAGAACCACTCACGGGAAATATTGAAGAACTTCTTGAACCCCTGATCGACTATGCAGTAAAGGAAGGAATTATTGAAGACACTTCTGTACAACGTGATCTATTCGATACAAGAGTTATGGGTGTTTTCACACCTATGCCGAGAGAAGTTAATGCCGCATTTCAAAGAAAATATTCTGCTTCGCCATCAGCAGCTACAGAATGGTACTATGCTTTTAGTAAAAGCCTGAACTATGTTCGTGCTGAAAGAATTGCGAAAGATTTAAAGTGGACATATGAATCAGAATATGGAACACTTGACATTACTATAAACCGTTCTAAGCCGGAGAAAGATCCTCGTGATATTGCTGCTGCTAAATTGCAAAAAAAATCAGCCTATCCTCAATGTCAGCTTTGTGTTGAAAATATGGGATTCGCAGGTCACCAAACACACCCTGCAAGACAAAATCTTCGTCCGGTAAAGTTGAATATCAACAGCCAAGATTGGTTCATGCAGTATTCTCCTTATGGATATTATAATGAGCACTGCATCGTCTTTAATAAACAGCATATTCCTATGACAATCAATGCACAGGTATTCAATAAACTGTTTGATTTTGTTGAGCAATTTCCACACTATTTTATCGGTTCAAATGCAGACCTTCCTATTGTAGGCGGTTCAATTCTAACGCATGAACACTTTCAAGGCGGAAATTATAATTTTGCAATGGCAAAAGCACCGATTGAAAGAACATTTCTTTTGAAAAATTATATGAATGTTAGTGCCGGCATTGTAAAATGGCCGATGTCTGTGATACGTCTTTCTTCAAAAAACAAGACGGCTTTGGCAGCTGCATGTGCTGATATTTTATCAAAATGGAGAACATATACGGATGAAGTGGTTGGAATTTTTGCAGAAACAGACGGAATTCTGCATAATACAATTACTCCAATTGCAAGAGCAACTTCTTCCGGATTTGAATGCGACTTGGTATTGAGAAACAATATTACAACGAAAGAAAGACCGTTAGGTGTGTTCCATCCGAATCCTACCTTACATCATATCAAAAAAGAAAACATCGGATTGATTGAAGTGATGGGACTTGCTGTTCTTCCAGCGCGTTTAGCAGATGAACTGGCACTTTTAAAAGATGCAATGCTGTCCGGCAAAGAGATTGCTACAGATGATAAAATTGCATCTCATGCAATTTGGGCAAGTGAAATTCTAAAAAAATATTCTGATTTTAACGCTGATAATGCAATGGATATTATTCGCTATGAAGTCGGCAGAGTTTTTGAACAGGTACTTGAAGATGCCGGAGTATTTAAGAGAGATAAACAAGGAAAAGAAGCATTTGCAAGATTTGCAGAACAATTATGTTGATTGAGAATATACGAAAATGAGCTATTGCATTATGTGCGCTTGATATGTAAGTATTTAATTGTCCCTGGTTTTCTACATTCTGATTTTCAAGATGCAGGTTTTCTGCATCTTGTTTTTCTGTATTTGGGACATCTGCATTTTGATTTGTTTCAGACTGCTTTTTGAGAAACAGTTCCGGACATTCCAGACCATCAGGACTATTCTCATATGGAATTTCGTAGATGTGATAAACATATTCAAACCGTCCGCTTTTGGAGTAGTTCGGCGGAAGCTTCTCCAGATACACATACCGCTCATCGATCAGTTCATGGAGGGCAGCACGAACTGCCGTTTCACCCTCTTTGCAGATCTTCACCAGTCCGGCAACGGAATAATTCCAGCCGTCAGGCAGACCCAGTATTTTGGGCATCAGCCCAATTGCTTTCAGACCGAGTTTCTGATTTCTCAAATGATGATTGCTCATGATCGTGAAGTCGGTGTTCTTATGCACTCTGACAACCGATGAATTTGATTCATTTGCCATAATAACCTCCGAATAAATAGAAAAAGCGTTCCTCACTGATATATGAAGAACGCTTTTCGTTATCTATTCAATTTTCTTTGCAAATTTTAAGCCTGTCTAAAATTTTTGTCATTTAAGAATGTAAAATTTCCGTGAACACAAGTTCCCTTAGCATATTACGATTGCGGCATTATTCCGTTGTTCTTTATGCGTTTTTTAGAAAGATAATCCACCGTGTAGGTCTTTTGAAGAAGCGCATCGCCCATGTACTTTTCGTTGCGCAGTATCTTTGCTACCGTGCTTGTGTGCCAACGAGGATTCCCCCGCGCCGGTGAGTATTCCGTCACGCTCCAGACCAGCGGCGATTTTATCGGTGCTGTAACCGTCAAGGTATTCACGGTAGATTCTCCGCACCACCTCTGCCTGTTCTGGGTCGATCACAAGCCTGCCGTTCTCGTCCTTAGTGTAGCCTAGAAAACGGCTGTGGTTTACCTGCACTTCCCCACGCTGATAGCGGAACTGTAAGCCAAGCTTCACATTCTGGCTAAGCGACTGCGATTCCTGTTGCGCCAGCGAAGCCATGATGGTGATAAGAACTTCACCCTTAGCATCCATCGTGTTAATGGACTCCTTTTCAAACAGAACAGGAATGTTCATGTCTTTGAGCTGTCGGATGTATTTCAGACAATCCAGTGTGTTTCTGGCAAAACGGCTGGATTTGGTAATAATCATACGATGCTGTTTACTCTGATTTGCATTGTTTGACATATAAAAACCTCCATCTTGTCAATCCGAGATGGAGGTTCCTTGATGCTACCGGCAAAAGGGTATAGTGATACCACGGTCAGGAGAAATCTCCATCTCATGTGTGCCGCCGGCCTTTCCAGTTGCCGGGAGCAATATATTTAATTGAAAAGTCACGTCAGCACTGGAAAGCTGTCTGCGCAAACTGCTGAAGTGATTAATATAGGAAATGAATGAGTGAAATTATGTTGCTGTATCGCTGAACAGAAATTTGCGATGACAAACACAAATTTGACAAACGAAAAGTTCTGTGATATACTTGTTAAAGTGTGTATCTATATTCAGATGCGTTTTTCACTTCCTATGACTTAAGTATATAGGAAAGTGCATTTTTTACCGAACAACGCTGTACATGCTTATACACAGTTGTACACGCTTGATTCAAAATGGAGGTGTTTGGGATTGGCAAAAACTGAATTCGAAGTGTTTGCTCAAAAAATAGCAACGTATTTTCAAGGAGACCTGTCTCCGGAAGAATTTACGAGGACACTTTTAAGAAAATTTATCTCAATCCCAATGGTGACACTTTGTTGCATGATATGGGCCTAGGACGCTGCGTGGTTATTTTTACGGAGCGCACAACATTACCACTTTAGCGAAGAAAATAAATAAGGACTTGGACTCTCAGTATTTTGAAGAATTTATCGATACAGAGACGGACGATACTATTAAAGGTTTATGCGCGGCATTTGCCGATGAATGTCCCGGAATCGACAACGAAAACTTCAAAAATAAAATTGCAGAGAGATTTAAAGAAATTATTTGTAATGCAGCAACAATAAAGCGCAAGCGTAAGAAAACAACAGAACTTGTTCCTCAGTCTCAAAAAACAACAGTGGATGCAACAATTTCGCCGTCTATCAAAGAGCAATATGGAGCTCTGCTTGTGGCGGAAGAACACAGTGTTTGTCCGAATGATGGCTGCAGCACACCGTTATTTGTGAATGTAGGAGGACAGCTCGGAGCAAATTATGAAGTGACATTTATTGACCCATCTGTACGCCTGCTATAAAATTTGGAAAT
>ERZ827088.3737-NODE-3737-length-13608-cov-3.778425_pt1 | contig 13608 bp, 12 predicted proteins | sample MGYA00519922_ERZ827088 | MGnify/ENA primary metagenome ERZ827088 (study PRJEB31778, sample SAMEA3449254) | human gut metagenome | biome: human gut; feature: human-associated habitat; material: faeces | place: United Kingdom | collected 2010/2012 ... | reverse complement strand
AGCACCTTGTAGAACACCAGCCACATCAGCAGCGGCACCAGAATGCTCACAAGGACCATCTGCACCCAGTTGCGCTTGCCGATGAGGAACATGATGATCATCGAGAGCACCACAGCGCACAGGATGTAGCCGCAGCTCTTGAACAGAGCAGCGAACAGCACACAGAGGAGCATGACGAGGTAAGCAGCGGCCACGCCCTTATCCTTGAGGGGATTCAGGGTGCCGACTTCGACAGCAACGGGGTCGGTGGGCTTCATGGTACCCATCAGCTTGAAGATGGACTGGATGAGCAGAACCACCGAGAAGATGAGCATGCCCACGATCATGACGCGGGGGAAGGTGGAAGCCTGCACATAGGTGTTGGCCACCTCAGGGAAATTATCGGTCTGGAGCCACGCCCAGATGCCGATCGCGAGGAAAATGATGGAGCCTACCAGATTGGAGAAGGCCATCGTTTTCATTTTGTCTTTGTTCAAAAGGGGTTCCTCCTCTCTATATCTTCTCATAAAAAAGGGCAGGCATGAACTGCCTGCCCCAGCAAATACTCAGAGAGACAAATCAGAGGCCGACAGCGTCCATAGCAGCTGCGACATCGACAGCAGCCTGCTTCAGGTAGTCAGCATAGCCCTGTGCATCCAGATAGGAGATCGCCTGACCGTTGTTGTTCATGAAGGTCACGAAGTCAGGATCCTCGATGGCAGCGGCGCAGGCCTCTTCCAGACGGGTCATGATGGCATCATCAACGCCCAGAGGAGCGGCCATACCGCGCTGGGTGTAGTAGGTGATGTCGTAGCCCTGCTCCTTACAGGTAGGAACATCGGGGAAGACGGGGTTGCGCTCTTCGTCCATGACGCCCAGGCAGATCAGGTCGCCGGACTCGATGAAGCTGCGAGCTTCGGCCAGAGAGACGGTAACGCCCTGAATGAAGCCGCCGGCTGCGTTCTGGACAGCGGTAGCAGCGCCTTCCTGATAGGTGACCATCTGCAGCTCGATGTCCGCAGCGTTCATCAGGTAGCCGCCGGCGATGTGCCAAACGGAAGCGTTGGAAGAGCCGCCCATCTGGACCTCGCCCGGATGCGCCTTGCAGTAGTCGATGAAGCCGGCCAGATCGGTGATGTTGTTGGCCTTGGCCCACTCGGCGTTGACGGTGATGGCCGCAGCGTCGGTGTTGACGCGGCAGAGCGGCTCATAATCCTCGTAGGTCAGCTCGGACGTGCCGAGGTGCTTGTAGGTGGAGAGCTCAAAGGTGATCATGCCGATGGTGTAGCCGTCCGGCTCAGCGTCCGCGATGGCCTGATGGCCGATGATTCCGCCGCCGCCGGTGCGGTTGTCAACCGTCAGCGTAACGCCCAGATCCTTGCCCATCGCCTCGCAGAAGGCGCGGAGAACAGCATCCGTTCCGCCGCCGGCACCCCACGGGCAGATGACAGAAATACCCTTGGACGGGTACTCCGCAGCGGACGCGACGGAAGCCAGACCCAGAACCATGGTCAGGGCAACCATCAAAGCAACAAGCTTCTTCATAACAGGTTCCTCCTAAATATATGTGGTCGGGACGAACAAAACGCTCATCTCAACACTTTATAGCCAGTATAACATTTCATTCAAAATCTGTCAAGAATGTCAAAGTCGTCTGATGATATATGCCATATAATAAAAAACTACATAAAGCAAGGAAATACATAAATTACAAAAGTTACAATAATGTGCCAGACGTTCAAAAATTGTAAAAAAAGAAGGTGCATCCCGTTCAAAAAGCGCAAAGATGGCGAAGGGACGGGCGGCGGGGGAAACGGAATTTGCGCAGAATCTCGGACGTGCTCATTTCCGGCAAATAAAAAAACAGAACACAATCGTTCTGTTTGGTGGCACCTCCAATGGGAATCGAACCCATGATTTTGCCTTGAGAGGGCAACGTCTTGACCGCTTGACCATGGAGGCGAATGGCTGGGGAACTAGGATTCGAACCTAGACAATACGAGTCAGAGTCGTAGGTGCTGCCGTTACACAATTCCCCAATATGAAGTTGTAGCTGCTCTGCGTCAGCCGCAGCTTTTGAACGACTGATAGTATATCGTATTCGCCGCCGTCTGTCAACCTCTTTTTCAAAAAAATTTTTCCAGCGCGAGCAAAGCGAGCAGGTGCGCCGGGTAAAACCCGTAGGAAAGCCATTTGGGCGTTCGGGTCTTGCGGCGAATCGGCAGGCTGGCGAGCATGACCGCGGGCGTGGCGAATATGCGCATGCCGAACTCCATGCCGAAGAGCGGGTAGCCGTGCCCATCCGCCGACCAGACGAGCATATATGCCGTCGAGGCGGCAAAGCACAGCGCCGGGTGTTCCAGAAAGAGGTAAAAGACCATCATCAGGCCGATGCCGCTCACGCCGTAATCCAGCTCGGCGGAGAAGCGCGCGCAGAGCACATAGATCAAAAGCGCGGGCACATATTGCTTTTCGCGCAGGCACAGCAGCAGAAGGAGCCCCAGCAGCAGCGCAAGCAGGATGCTCGGTTTTTCCCAGCTCTCCATATAGAAGGTGCAGAGCGCGCGCAGGGGATGCTGCGCGAAGGGGACGGCGTACATCGCCTCGTTTGTATGCCCGAGCGCCACGGCGTAAAGCGGCTGGCTGACGAGCGCCAGCGCGGCCACGCGGGCGATATACTGCCTCGGGTGGCGGGTCATCGCCGCGCCCACCGCAATGCCGTAGGCGAACAGCGGAAAGGCGAGCCGCCCGACCATCCGCATCCACGTCAGTTGAGGAAAGAGCATCTTGCCCGCGTGGTCGATGAACATGCAGACGCAGGCGATCAGCCGGAGCAGGCCGCCATCCTGATTGGTTTTGATTTGCATCGGGCGAAGAAAGGAATCAAGCATGTTCAGGCCTCCTTGGCGGGCGGAAAACGGACGGGTGATCGAAAACGACGCTACAAAGATAATCGCTTTTTGCCCAAAAGTCAAGCGAGTGAATAAAAACGCGCCGCTGTAACAAATTCGAAACAGTTTGCTGGTATACTGAAGCCGATCAATGACGGATGCAGCGGAAAGCGCCTAAAATCCCGGCTTTTCGATGCTGCGAGGGAGGATTAACATGGTTCGTGTGCTTGTTGTGGAAGATGACGCCCGCTTGAATCAAATCGTCTGCGCCAGCCTGCGCGCCGCCGGTTACGAGGCGATCGGCTGCGCAAACGCCGCGCAGGCGACCGACGCGCTGCACGGCGACGGCGCGGATATCATCATTTCCGATATTATGATGCCCGGCGTCGATGGGTTTGAGTTCGTGAGCGAGGTTCGCAGCGTCAACCGGCATATTCCGATTCTGCTGATGACTGCGCTGGACGACATGAGCGCCAAGCGGAAGGGCTTCGGCGCGGGGATCGACGACTACATGGTGAAGCCCATCGACGTGGACGAGCTGCTGCTTCGCATCGAAGCGCTGCTGCGCCGCGCACGTATCGAGGCGGAAAAGCGACTGGTGGTCGGTTCGACGGTTCTCGACGCGGAGGAGCGCAGCGCCTACGTCGGCGGAAAGGAAATCACGCTGACCGTGCGCGAGTTTGATCTGCTCTACAAGCTGCTGTCCTATCCGAGGCGGACGTTCTCCCGCGCGCAGCTGATGGATGAATTCTGGGATGGGGAGACGAGCGCCAGTCTGCGGGCGGTGGACGTCTACATCACCCGAATCCGCGACAAGATGTCCGTCAGCGACGATTTCAAAATCACAACGGTGCACGGGCTGGGCTATAAGGCGGTGCCGGGCGCATGAACAAACTTCGGTCTGTTTTGAAAAAAAGGCGCGCGAAGGAGGACCCGCGCGTCCGCCGCCGCCTGTTTTCATGGCGCATGTTCGCGATGACCCTGCTGGTGGTCAGCGTGCTCAGCGCGGGCAACGTGTTCGCGCTGGAGAAGCTGCTGAAGATGCAGGTGTTCAGCGTCGTGGCGAGCATGGGCGTGGGCTCGTACTGGGTCGCGATGGCGTTTCTGGCGGCAATCGTGCTGCATCTGTATACCTGCCGCCGGTTTGATCGGCCGATGCGCGCGCTCAGCCGCGCGATGCGGCAGGTGACGGAAGGCGATTTCACCGTCCGCGTCAAGCCGTTTCACCACGCGAACAAGTTTGATTATATGGATATCATGTGCGAGGATTTCAACCGCATGGTGCAGGAGCTGGGCAGCACGGAGACGATGAAAAACGATTTCATCGCCAACGTGTCCCACGAAATCCGAACGCCGCTGACCGTTATGAACAGCTATGCCTCCGCGCTGGCGCGCGGCGGTCTGAGCGAGGCGGAGCAGCGGGAATACGCCGCGACCATCGCCGCCGCCAGCGAAAGCCTGAGCACGATGGTTTCCAACATTCTGCGGCTCAACAAGCTGGAAAATCAGGAGATCACGCCCAACGCTGCGCCCTACGACCTGACGCGGCAGCTCTGCGACTGCGCGCTGACGCACGAGGCGCGGTGGGAAGCCAAGAACATTGATTTCGACGCCCAGCTCGAGGAGCGCGTCATGGTGCTGGCCGACGAAGCGATGATGGAAATCGTGTTCAACAACCTGATTTCAAACGCGATCAAGTTCACCGAGGCGGGCGGGCGCATCCTCCTGCGGCAGGTCAAGGACGGGGATCAGGTGATTGTCACCGTGGCGGATACAGGCTGCGGCATGGACGAGGCGACGCTTGGCCGCATCTTCGATAAGTTCTATCAGGGCGATACCTCCCACAGCAAGGAGGGGAACGGCCTCGGCCTCGCGCTGGTGCGCCGCGTGCTGGAGATTTCCGGCGGCTCGATCAGCGTGACCAGCGCGCCGGGCGAGGGATCGGAATTTACCGTCCGCCTGCCCCGGATGCCGGAAACGGCCTGAAACGGCGAAAAAACGGGGAAATTCATATTTCAGCAACATTTTGCCAATGTTTTTGCAACGCGGGGGCGATATACTGGGTTCTACTTGCGGCGCTTTACCGCTTGATCTGGAAAAAAAGAGGAGTTGTTCCCGTGAGCAAAATGATCCTTGTTGCCGAATCCGGCAGCGATATCACGCCCGAAATGGCGCAGGAAAACGGCATTGTGATCGTGCCGATGCATGTCTCCTTCGGCGGCAAAACCTATGACGACGGCGCGTTCCCCACGACGGAGATGTTCGATTATTATAAAAAGCACCGCGAGCTGCCGCGCACCAGCGGCTGCACGCCGCACGATTTTGAGGCGACGTTTGAGCGCCTTGACCGCGATTTCCCCGGCGCGCCGATCCTCTATCTGGCGTATTCGGCCAGCACGACCTGCTCCATGCAGAGCGCGCTGATTGCGAGCGAGGGGCGCGAAAACTTTCTGGCGATTGATACCAAGAGCGTCGCGGCGGGGCAGGCGGCGGTCGTGCTGACCACGGCGCGCTACCTGCGCGAGCACCCGGAGGCGACCCTTGATGAGGTCGGCGCGTTTGTTCACGGCCTGATCGAGAAAATCCGCATGGGCTTTATCCCCGGCGATCTGGATTATCTGCGCGCGGGCGGCCGCGTCAGCAACGCCGCGTACCTCGGCGCGAAAATCCTCGGCCTGCATCCGGTGATCGAGATTCTGGACGGCAAGCTGCTCTCAACGAAGAAATACCGCGGCACGATGGGGCGCGTCGTCCGTCAGTTGACGAAGGAATTTCCGCAGGCGCAGGGGCTTGAAACCGACGCGCTGTGGCTGATCTACGGCGAGGGGCTGAGCGGCGAGATCATGCGCGAGGTGGAGGAGCTTTTGCATGCGCAGGGCTATCGGAACCTCACGTGGGTGAAGACGGGCTGCGTCATCGCGGCGCACAGCGGCCCCGGCGCATTCGGCATCGTGGGCTTCGCCAAGTAAATCATTTCGGGAAATAACAGTAATTGAGCAAAAACGGGTTTTGCACAAACTGCGGGCGCGCGATGCGCGCCCGTTATCGGAATTTGTACAAAATTTCGGATTTATCCATTTATTGGGATTAAAAAAGTTCTTCTTCCCAGACGGCGGGAAGAAGAACTTTTTTGTAGGTATACTCAGGCGAAAAAACGGTTAGCTGGCGAGAAAGCCCTTGCCGACGATCTCCGTCGAGGCGGTGATGACCATGAAAGCGTGCGGGTCGTTCGCGTGGATGAAGCGGCGAAGCGCCAGCGCCTGCGCGCGGGTGAGAACGGTGATGATCATCGTTTTGCGCTCGTGGTGGAACGCGCCGTAGACGTCCTCAAGCGTCGCGCCGCGGTGCAGATTGACGGTGATGAAGTCGATGATCGGATCCGGGTTCGTCGTGATGATCTGGAAACACTTTTTCATGCGGAAGCTGTCGGTCACGTAATCGACCAGAACGGATTTCATCAGCAGGCCGAGGATGCAGAACAGGCCGGACTGAATACCGAAGCAGAAAAGCGCCGCCAGCGTAATCAGCGCGTCGGCGACCATCAGCGCCATGCCGATGTTCAGGCTCGTATATTTGCGCACGATCATGGCGACGATGTCCGTTCCGCCGCTGGAGGCGTCCAGATGGAACAAAATCGCCGAACCGATGGCCGGAAGCAGTACCGCGAAGCACAATTCCAGCAGCGGCTGGTTCGTCAGCGGGTGGTCAAGCGGCCAGAAGCGCTCCATGACGTTGACCGCCAGAGACAGCACGACCGAGCAATACACCGTGCTGAACGCGAAACTGCGCCCCAGAAAGATGAACCCCACCACCAGCAGCGCCATGTTGATGATGAACACAAAGGCGCTCGGCGTCAGCACCGGGGAGGGGAAAACGCGCCCCAGAATCAGCGAAAGGCCGCTGACGCCGCCGGTGGAAAAGTTGTTCGGGAATTTGAAGAAGTAAACGCCGACGGCGGTGAGCAACACGCCGAAGGTCAGCAGAATATACCGTTCAATTTGGCTCATCGGCTTGGCTGCTGTGGTTTTCATGGGAGATCTGTTCCTTTCACTTGATCGCTAAAAAACGGAATTGAATATGAACCTTATTATAGCGCCGCGCGCGAAGAATGTCGAGAGGAAAACGCGGGAAAAGCGCGGAAAAGAAAACGGGGGAAAAGAAAACGGGGGAAAAGAAAACCTCCGTCGCAAACCGACGGAGGGGGTGCGCCGGAGCGCGGAAAATCAGTTTTTCAGGAACGTGCGCAGCAGTTTGACGCTCTGCTCGGCCGCCATGCCCACGAAGGTCGGATAATCCATGTGGGAAGAGCCGTCCGCGCTGTCGGAAATCGCGCGCAGCACGCAGAAGGGAACGCGGTTGACGTAGCAGACCTGACCGATGGCCGCGCCTTCCATTTCGCAGGCAATCGCGCCGAAGGTCTTGACGATCGCGTCCTTCCGCTCGGCGGAAGAGATGAACTGGTCGCCGGAGGCGATCACGCCGGTTTCGGTGCGGATGCCCAGCACCGTCGCGCAGGCGCTCAACTGGCCGCAGAGATCCGAATCGGCCGGGAGCTGCACCTTGTTGACGCCGGAAATCAGGCCGAGCGGGTCGCCGAGGGCGCTGGTGTCCATGTCGTGCTGCACGACGGCGGAGGAAATCGCCACCGAGCCGATGCTCAGCTTGTCCGAAAGCGCGCCTGCCACGCCGGTGTTGACGATGCACTCCGGCTGATAGCGCAGGATCATCGTCTGGGCGCACATCGCCGCGAACACCTTGCCGATGCCGCAGACCGCCGTGACGACCAGCTTGCCCTCGAGCGTGCCGCTGACAAAGGTGATGCCGCTGACGGTCTCGGTCTTCGTGTCCGTCATAAACGAACGCAGGGACTTCATCTCCACGTCCATGGCTGCAATAATACCGATCATGTTTGATTACTCCTCATACTTAAACGTTACCGGGCGCGCATCCAGCTCGGAGAGGTAGCGCTGCGCCTCTGTCTTGGCCGAAGCGAGGCTCAGGCTGCGATAGTTGCCGCATTCGCGGCTGCTCGCGCCGAACACCGGCCCCTCGTGCGCCAGAATTTTCATCAGCGTCAGGCGAACCTGACGCAGCACCTCGGCGTTATCGGCGTTGCGCACCAGCAGATAGAAGCCCGTCTGGCAGCCCATCGGCCCGAAATAGACGATGGAATCCTTCAAGTCGCCGTTGCGGATATAGGTTGCGAACATGTGCTCCAGAGAATGCATGGTGCTGTTATCCATCAAATCGCCGGTGTTGGGGCGGCGGGTGCGCATGTCATACGTCGTTACGTCGCCATCGACCCGGCTGACATACAACCCCGGAAGCAGAATATCGTGGTTGATGGAGAAGCTGGTGATGCGCGTTACTTCCTGTTCCATAACGAATACCTCCTGAAAAAGCGATGCGTCAAAAGCCGTAAACGTCGCCATTATAGCGCATTACTGCTGGAATTGCAAGCATCTTATAGCCGAATCCCACGGATGAAGCGCCGCGCGAAGAGCCGGAGCTTCTGCCACGGGGTCATTTGCGCGAAAAGCGCGGCGTAGACCTTCTGCGCGCGTTCCGGCTGGGTGCGCTTGAGTGCGCGGCCGCTGTATTGCGCGACGCAGAGCGCCTTGCCCAGTCCGGTTAGCTTCACTGCGTCGTGCAGTTCGCCTTGCGCGCGCCAGAGGAACGAGGCGGGCGCCTCGCCGGGCAGGGGCGCGATGCCCATGCACAGCAGCGCGTCCTCCGCGGCGCGATACCACACCAGCAGCGCGTCGTTGGCGTTTTTCTGCCGCCCGGCGACCTGCGCGGGGGCGCAGAGATACAGCCTCAGCGCGGCCAGAAGCGCGAGGAGCAGCAGAAGCAGCAGCGGCCAGAGCCGGTGGGGCGGGTCGCGCGGCGGCTCGTCGTCGCTTGGCGGCGGGGTTGGGGTCGGGGTATCGGAAGGCGTGTCCGGCTCGGGCGTGGGGGTGCTGTCCGGTTCGGGCGAAGGGGATGGCGTGGGGCTGGGCGATGCGTCCGGCGCAGGCGAGGGGGACGGCGTCGGCGTGGCCGTCGGCGATGGGGACGGCGTGGGCGAATCGCCCTCCGGATCGTCGGAGGGGAGCGTGCCGCCCGCGTCGTTTGTGCCGGGGGTCGGATCAAACGGCAGCCAGCCGAAGCCGGAAAAATAGATTTCCACCCATGCGTGCGCCTGCTGCTGTGTGACGCGCGCCACGCTGTCGCTGTCCGGAACGGCGGCGTAGCCCTCGATGTAGCGGGCGGGGAGGCCGACCATGCGCGCCATCACCGCCATGGCCGTCGCAAAGGAGGTGCAGTAGCCCTGCTGCTCGTCCAGCAGAAACCAGGAGACGAAATCCCGGCCGGCGGGCGGCACGTTCTGCGCGAGCGTATACGGGTAGGCGCTGCGCAGATAGGCGCAGAGCGCGGCCGCGCGGTCAAAATCCGTCTGCGCGTCCTGCGTGATCTGCCCGGCCAGCGCGTAAACGCCGGTTTCAACGCCGTCCGGCAGTGCCAGATAGTCGGCGCGCACCGTGTCGGCGTAAGCGTCGCTGTGGTGCGCGGCGGCCAGCACGGCCTCGCGGATTCCGGGGGTATCGCCGCTCAGACGAAGCCCCGTGAACGTGTAGCTGTCACCGAAGGCGAGGCTGCGCGTGCCGAAGACCTCGCTGGCCGGGGAAAAATACGGCACGATTTCATGCCCCGAGAGCGCCGAAAAGCGCTGGGTGAGGTAGAGCGTGCTGGCCGCGTCGGCGCGCATGAGCACGGTGATGGTTTCTTCGGCGGGGAGCTGCGCGCGAATCGCATCGCTCGGGCGCTTTTGATCGAACAGATCGCGGCGGAGCGCGTAAAAGCGCGGATTGACATACAGATAGCGCCTGCCGGACGTCGAATCCGCCCAAGCGTGTCCGTCGTATTCGTTTTTGATCGTGCCGCGAAGCAGCGTGCGCCCCGAGGTGCGAACCTGCATTACCGGGGTATCCTCCGGGTTGGCCGGGCCGCCGAGCTGAGAGACGCCGAGCGGCTGGTAGCCCGTCGCGCTGAGCGAAAAGGTCGTGCGCGCGTCGGTGAAAAAGAGATAGTCGTCGAGCATCCGGCGGACGCGCTGGGCAAGCTGATTCAGTTCCGGTGAAACCTGCTCGGAGAGCGGCATGAGCAGCGCCGTCGCGGCCAGAATGGCGGCGCACAGCGGCACGATGCGCCGCGCCCGAACGCCGGGCGCGCGGCCGCTGAGCAGCAGCGCGAGAATCAGCGGCAGCAGCGACGCGGCGCCGATCTGCGCGCCGAGAAACGAGACGATGAACAGCAGCGCGATTTCAAGCAGCGCCAACGGGAAAAACGCCTGCTCGCTTCTGGAAAGCGACGCGCCGATGCCCGTAAAGACGAGCGAGAGCAGCAGCGAAAGCTCCTGCGAATAGGCGGCGAGCGCGAGGGGCTGGCCGTGCACCATCAGCGTCAGCGCCGCTCCGACGGCGGAAAACTGCCCGCGCAGGGAGAGCGCCGACCCGCCGATGGCGAGCAGCAGCAGCGGATAGGCCAGCGCACGCAGGCGGGGCATGCAATCCAGCAGGGCAAAGAGCAGCGTCACCGCGCCGCAGGCCGTCAGGCACAGCGAAAGCGGCGCGGTCAGCCCCAGCGACAGCGAAAGCGGCCAGACGCAGCCCACGCCGATCAAAAACGTCGTCAGCGCGTGAAGGGGAAGCGTGCGCGGCACGGAAAAGAACGATTTTTTCATGCAAAGATTCGCCTTTCTGGCGTGGAATAATCAGGCGCGGACATGCAGCGCCTCCAGCCCGCTGACGCGCAGCAGATCCAGCAGCTTGCCCTGCTCCTCGCTCGGCGCTTCCGCCGTGACCAGCGTATAGCGCATGCGCGCCCCCATGCGGGAAAGCGCGATGGCCGCATCCGCAATCGCGGGCGTGAGCCGGGTGGAGAAGACGGCGGCCGATCCGGCCGTGCGCAGGCGGGGGGCGGCCATCAGCAGTACGCGGGCGAAGTCATCCTGCCGGTGATACCCGGCGCAGGCGAGCGCGCGGCGCATCGCGTCAAACGCCTCCATGCCCTGCCCGGACAGATCGCCCTGCCCGGCGGCTTCGAGCGGGAGGCGCGTCATGCGCCCGGCCTGTAAAAGCGCCTCGACGGTTCCGGCGCAGGCCTCCGTCAGCGCGTCGATGAGCGCGGCTCTGGGCGCGCCCTGCGGCTGGGACGTATCCAGCAGAATCAGCGCGTCCGGGCGCTGCGGGGTTTCATAGGTGTGTACCATCAGGCTCTGGCGGCGCATGGAGAGCTTCCAATGCACGCGCTTGAGCTCGTCGCCCTCCTGCCACGCGCGGATATCCTCCGGGACGCTGTGATCGGAGAGCGCGCGCTGGGTCGCCGTGCTTTCGCCCTCGCCGGGGCTGACGGGCAGCGGGTCGGCGGGGATGGAACCCGGCAGAACGGCGACACTTTGGAGCGCGCCGCGCATTCTGCGCCGAAAGGCGAACAGGCCGAAGCAATCCGAAAACGTGATCTGCGAAACGCCGACCGGGAACACGCCGACATGCGGACAGGCGAATGAATGGTCGCTCTCCGTCAGGCCGAGCAGCCCGGCGGAAAGCGAAAAATCGCTCTGCCTGCCGCTGGGCAGCTCGACCTTCAGCGACAGCGGCGCGATGGGCGCGGGCAGGGCAAAGCGGACGCGCAGGATCAGGCGGCATGTGCCGCCGCGCTGCGTCTGCCCGCCCTCGAGCTGCTGCTCCGCGCGGCAGGAGAGGGCGGCGGCGCACACGCACAGCAGCGACAGCGCCCAGCACAGCAGCGCCGCCGTGCCCAGCAGAAAAGCGCCCGCGCTGCCGACGGACAGCGCGGTAAAGAGCATCAGCGCGCCGAAGAGCAGCGTGTAAAACCCGCGCGCGGTCATTTGAGCCTCACCGGGATGCGCACGGCGGAGAGCACCTCCGCAAACGCCTGCTCGTTCGTGTAGCCGCGCATGCGCGCCTCGGCGGACAGGGAAAGGCGGTGGCAGAGCACGCTGGGCGCAAGATGCTGCACATCCTCGGGAATGATATAATCGCGGCCGCAGAGCATCGCGTTCGCCTGCGCCGCGTGGATGAGCGCGATGGCGGCGCGGGTGCTCGCGCCGAGGCTGAGCAGCGGCGTGTTTCTCGTGGCGGCGCAGATGGCGGCGATGTACGCGCGCACCTCCTTGGAGCAGTAAACCGTTTTGACCGTCTGCTGCATGGCGATCACATCCTCCGCCGAGCAGACCGGCACGACGGATTCCATCGGCTTCTGTTCGCCACAGTAGCGGTCGAGAATGTCCATTTCATCCTGCAAGGAAGGATAGCCGATGGAAACGCGCATGAAGAAGCGGTCCATCTGCGCCTCCGGCAGGGGATACGTGCCGACGAAATCCACCGGGTTCTGCGTCGCCAGCACCATGAAGGGGCGCGCGAGGGGATAGGTCACGCCGTCCACCGTGACCTGCCGCTCCTCCATGACCTCCAGCAGCGCGGACTGCGTCTTGGGCGAGGTGCGGTTGATTTCATCGGCCAGCACGATCTGGCTCATAATTGCGCCGGGGCGGTACTGCATGTCGCCGGAAAGGCTGGGCATGGTGAAGCCGGTGATATCCGACGGGGTGATATCCGGCGTGAACTGGATGCGCTTGAACGAGCAGGAGAGCGAACGCGCCAGCGCGCTGGCCAGCGTCGTCTTGCCCACGCCCGGCACATCCTCGATGAGCACATGGCCTTCGCACAGCAGCGCCGTGAGCATCAATTCAACCACGTCGTCCTTGCCCACGACGGCGCGGGCTATGTTTTGCTTGAGGGTTGAAACCATCAGGCTGAAATTCGTCATTTTGAGCTTCCTTTCCGTTTTCCTCTTAATCTGCGCACGAGGGGCAGACGTTAAACATCGCTCTCTATTATAGAGGAAGCGCGCCTTTTTGGCAAGCCGCGCCTGACGGCTTGCAACGGAGCCGCTTTTTTGCTAGAATAAGAAGGAAATGAACGCGGCGCAGGCGATGCGGCGCGCGGCGGTGACGGAGGCGCCGGGGAGAGACGGCGAAAGAGAATGATGACAGAAGAAATTTTGACGCGGCTGCTCGGAGGTGAGCCGGTTTCCGGCCAGACGCTCAGCGAGGAGCTGGGCGTGACCCGCGCGGCGGTTTGGAAACAGATCGGCCAGCTTCGCGAGGCGGGGTTTGACATTGAGGCCTGCGGCGGACAGGGCTATCGGCTCGCGTCCGTCCCGGACAGCCTGATGGCGCCGGTGATCGCGCGCGGCCTGAAAACCCGGTGGGCGGGGCGGCGCATCGTGTATCTGCGCAGCGTGGATTCGACCAACCGCTATGCGCGTCAGCTTGCCGCCGACGGCGCGGAGCAGGGAACGCTGGTTTTGGCGGACGAGCAGACGGCGGGACGCGGCCGCCGCGGCAGAGGTTGGATTTCCCCTGCGGGCGAGGGCATTTTCATGACGCTGATTCTCAGACCGCATGCCCATCCTTCCCACGTTGCGGTGCTGTCGCTGCAAACGGCATTGTTTGCGACCTGAATGCTGAAATAGCCCGGCTGAAAAACATTCCTCGTGCAGAATTGCCTGATGATCAGCTTCTTGAGCAGGCGGAAAAGCTGATTCGGCAGGCCATCGGAGACCTTCAGGAAAATGGAGTGAAATACTATGAGTAACTGGATTACACCGGAACGCATTGCAAAAATGCAGAAGTGGCTTCTTGAACATCCGATCGACCATAAGTATGACGAAA
>ERZ827088.3735-NODE-3735-length-13613-cov-3.611742_pt1 | contig 13613 bp, 9 predicted proteins | sample MGYA00519922_ERZ827088 | MGnify/ENA primary metagenome ERZ827088 (study PRJEB31778, sample SAMEA3449254) | human gut metagenome | biome: human gut; feature: human-associated habitat; material: faeces | place: United Kingdom | collected 2010/2012 ... | reverse complement strand
CATCCGCCGCGAAGGAAACCATGATCCACGCATCCGGACAGGATGCTTTGATGTGCGCCGCAGCCTCCGCAAGCCCTTCGCCGCTTTGCATGGTTTCAAACAGAAAGCACGTCGCGCCAACGTTCAGAAATTGTTCAGCCATCGCGATATAACACGCGGCAGCGCCGTCCGCGTCCGTCGGCGCAGGACCGATATCCGCAAACACAGCCGCGTCATACGCATCGCCCGCCCGACGAGCCAAATCGTATGCCGCCCGGATCAGCGTTTTCTGATCGTCCTCATTTTCACGCGCCAGCGAAACGTGCGCTGCAAACGTATTCGTCTTGATCGCCTTGCATCCCGCTGCCAGATAGGCGCGATGCAGCGCCAGAACGCGCTGCGGCTGGGTCAGGCACAGACGTTCTACGGCTTCGCCCTCTCCGCTCTGCGCACAGAGCGCCGTGCCCGTCGCGCCGTCAAAAAGCAAAATGCCCTGCGCTAGCAGCTCGCGCACACGCGCCGAATCCCTGTATTCCATATTTCCTCTCCATCTGCGTCAGCCGAGAATTGATTTGGCGATGTCGGCGGATTGCTTGGCGTCCTTCGCGTAGTAATCCGCGCCGATCTTTTTGGCATAGTCCGGCGTGAGCACCGCGCCGCCGACAATCACCGGCACATGCAGCCCGTTTTCATGCAGACGCGCAATCGTCTTTTCCATGCTGGGCACGGTCGTCGTCATCAGCGCGGAAAGGCCGACGATCTTCGCACCGTATTGCCGAACTGCCTCGACCACGCGCTCCGCCGGTACGTCTCGCCCCAGATCGACAACTCGAAAACCGTAGTTTTCCAGCACGGTTCTGACGATGTTTTTTCCGATATCGTGAATGTCGCCTTCCACCGTGGCCAGCACAATCGGGCCTTTCCCTTCGCCCGCCGCGCTGCTTTGCCCGATAACCCGGCGCACCTCGTCAAACGCCGCGCCGGAGGCAACCGCCGCGTTCATAAGCTGGGGCAGAAAGATGATCTGCTTTTCGTATTGTTCGCCCACCGCGTCGAGCGCCGGAATCAGCTCCTTTTCCACCACGTCAAGCGGGGGTATGGTCTCCAGCAGCTCTCGCGCCGCTGCGGCAGCTTCGTCGCAAAGCCCCTTGGCGATTGCATCCGCAATAGAGAGCTTCACGCCGGGTTTTTGCTTCGCCTGCGGCTTGGTCTGCGCCGCGTGGCGCTCGATATAGGCCGCGCAGTGCGCATCTTCTCCGCTGAGCACCCGGCAGGCGTCTACCGCATCCATCATTTCCTTCTGATTGGGGTTGATGATGGGCAGCGTCAGGCCGCTTTGAATGGCCTGCGTCAAAAATGCCTGTGTAACCAGCGTCCTCTGCGGCAGACCGAAAGAAATGTTGGATACGCCGAGCACCGTTTCAAGCCCCAATTCACCGCGAACCCGTGCAACGGCTTCAAGCGTCTGCTTCACCTGATCCTGCTGCGCGGAAACCGTCAGCGTCAGGCAGTCAATCGCCACATTTTCCCTCGCAATGCCCGTTTCGAGCGCCGCGTTCAGAATCGTGCGCGCAAAACCCATGCGCGCCTCGCAAGTCGTCGGCAGTCCGTTTTCGCCCAGCGCAAGTCCGACGACCGCCGCGCCGTATTTTTTTGCAATCGGAAGCACCGCTTCCAGCGACGTGCGGGATGCGTTTACGCTGTTAACCATGCACTTTCCCGGCGCGGCGCGCAGACCCGCTTCAATCGCCTTCGGACTGGAGGAATCAATCTGCAACGGAAGGCTCACTGCGCCGCTGATTGCCGTTACCACGCGGCGCATGGTTTCCGGCTCGTCGATATCGGGCAGTCCCACGTTGACGTCCAGAATCTGCGCACCGGCTTCGGCCTGCTCAATCGCCTGCGCGACGATGTAATTCATGTCGCCCTCGCGGAGCGCCTGCTGAAAGCGCTTTTTTCCCGTCGGGTTGATTCGCTCGCCGATCACGCGAACGCCCTGTCCGAACGGACAGATTTCGCCCGCCGAACAGATTCCCCGCACGGTTTTTTCATCCCACCTCGCCGACTTTCCTTCCAGCGCCCGGCCAAGCGCCTCGATGAACGCGGGGGTCGTGCCGCAGCAACCGCCGATATACACCGCGCCGACGTCCGTAAGCGCCGCGCAATCCCGCGCAAATTCATCCGGCGCGGTATGATACGCACCCGTTTCCGGATCAGGCAGACCGGCGTTCGGTTTGAGAATCAGCGGCAGATTGGTGCATGTACGCATGGCTTGAAGAATCGGCGCAATCTCCTTCGGGCCAAGGGAGCAATTCACGCCCAGCGCATCCACGCCCAGCGCGTCCAGCGCCATCGCCGCCGCATCCGCACGGCAGCCGAGGAACGTCCGGCCGGAAGTCTCGAACGTCATCGAGGCAAACACCGGCAAATCGGAACACTCCTTGGCCGCCAGGACGCCCGCGCGGAGCTCGTTCAAATCGGAAAACGTTTCAAAAAAAACGCCCTCTGCGCCCGCCGCCGCGCCCGCGCGAATCATTTGCGCATACAGCGCGTAGGCCTCGTCAAATTTGAGCGTTCCCAGCGGCTCAAGCAGTTCGCCGATGGGGCCGACGTCGAGCAAAACCTTCGCATCCGTTCCCACACAGGCGCGCTTTGCCACGGCGACAGACGCGCGAACGACGTCTTCCACCCCAAAGCCCGTTCCGGCCAGCTTGTGCGCGTTCGCGCAGAACGTGTTCGCCAGCAGCAGCCGCGTCCCCGCCTGCACATACTGCCGCTGTATGCCCTCCACAACGTCCGCCGCCGTGATGGAAAGCGTCTCCGGGCGGTCGCCGAGCTTCAGCCCCGCTTTCTGGAGCATCGTCCCCATCGCGCCGTCGAGCAGCGTAATCGCTTTCGTATATGCCATCGTCATTCCTCCGTTATGTCTTCGCGTCTTGCAAATGCGCAGGTTTGGCGCGCCGAACACCCCTCGCAGCCCTTCGGTCTTCGCAAAACCTGCGTTCGGCTGATCCCCAGCACGGCCGTCACCGATTTTCGCGGCATCAAAATCCCGCTCTGGCTGACCGTCAGCCCGATGGAGCGTCCGGCGTTCAGCACCTCGCAGATTTGCCCGGATTGCGCAAGCGGCATGTCGCCGTAGCCAGGGCTGAACCGATCCGTCAAATACAGCGCCTGCGCTGCCAGCTTCTCCCTCAGCGTCTCCTCCATCCGGTCGCAGACCGCCTCAATCGCCGCGCTGAGCACCGCGTCCAGAATCAGCGCGTCCGCGGCGCTCTTTGTCTGCGCCCGCAGAAGCATGCGCTCGCTGTCCGCGCCCAGCGTTGCCGCCAGCAAAACCGTTTCATGGCAGGCAGACAGCATTTCGCGCACATCCTTCCCCTGCGGAAAAAAGCGCGTTCCCTCAAGCGTTCCGTCCGGCAGGCGGACAAAGCGCCGCATGACCGCCCGCGGCTTCACCTGTTCAAGCGCCTCGCCTCTGATTCGCCTGATCTGCTCCATCAGCGGCGGCTCGACCGGCGTTCCGTGCCAGCCCAGAAAATGCAGGATTTCCCGCATGGGAATTTGCGACAGCGTCACTTGCACGGCGTTCACGCCTCCTTCGCAGGTTTAGAGAAAAGATATCTGTTCCTCGACGCACAGCTGCTCGCCGATCGTCCGTTTTCCGCTCAAATCAATCCTTCGCGCGCCATATTCAAACAGCGCGCGGTTTCCTTCGAAATCCGCGCCGTCTCCGTCCGGCACGTAGACCGACGAAAAATTGCCGCACAGCCCCGCCGTCGCCCCTCGCCAGCTCCCGCCAACGCCGTTTCTAGCCGCAACGACAATCGCGTTTTTCCCCAACGCATAAATGGTATGGTTGCGCGCCAACGCCCTCGCGGCAGAAAACGGCGCATCCGGCAGCGTCTCGCTGAGCAGCAGCAGCCTGCCCGTTTGCAGCGCCGCCGCTTCCTTTTCCCGCGCGCAGGCCTGCTCCGCAGAAACCGCCGGAACGAGAATCAACGAACCGTCGGCGTCCAACAGCGCATCCTGCGCCGCGCGATCCACGCCGCGCGCACCGCCGCAGACCATCGTTATCCCTTCTTCGGCCAGCATGGCGCCAAGCCGCGCCGCCATGTCGTTTGTCGCGGGCGCAATCTCCCTGCTGCCCGCCACCGCAACGGTTCGCCGCTCCAGCAGCGCCGCATTTCCCTTCATAAAGAGGAAGAGCGGTTCCCGACCGCCGAGCGCGCGCAGCGCCTTCGGCCATTCTCTGCTTTCCGGCAGAATCAGCCGATATCCCTGCTTTTCATAGGCTTCCAAACACAAAAGCGCGTCACTCGTCCGGGTGAGAAGCATTTCCGCGCGTTCAAACGTCGCCTGCGGCAGCATGTCCGTCCGGCGCAGGACGAGCCCGGAGAGCGCGCCGCATTCCATCATTCGCCGCACAGCCATGCGGGAAAACAGCGGCGGCATGGATTCGTCCCATGCGATGGGCGTAAGCAGGCACAATCTGGCGCACACCGTTTCCATCAGCCGATTTGTCATCCTCCTCACGCTCCTCGTCCCGCAGAATGAGCCTATTATACCGCATCTTCACGCCTGTGCGCAATATGTCATGTTGTCCGTTTGAAAACAGGCCGACGCTCGAAATCAGAAAAACAGACCAAAAGTCTGTTTGGACTTCCGGTCTGTTTCGGTTCAGCTTTTCATCTTGGGCTTAAACAGGACTGCGGCCAGGTAGCCGAAAAACACCGCCGCCGCAATGCCGCCCGCCGCAGCCGTCACGCCGCCGGTGAACGCGCCGAGAATCCCCGTTTCCTTCACGCCTTCGATTGCGCCGCGCGCCAGCGCATACCCAAAGCCCAGCAGCGGAACGGTCGCGCCCGCGCCCGCAAAATCAACAATCGGTTTATACAGCCCCAGCGCGCCGAGAATAACGCCCGCCGTCACATAGCCGACCAGAATCCGCGCGCTGGTCAACTGCGTCTTCATAATCAACACCTGACCGATGGCACAGAGCAGGCCGCCCACGAGGAACGACTTCACCAGCATCCACAAAATCTCTATCACGCGCCCTTCTCCTTTCGATGCTCCATCGCAACGGCATGCGCGATACCGGGCACGCTCTCGCCCTGCATGCTGCTTGTCGGGCTGAGCAGCGCGCCCGTCGCCATAAACAAAACGCGCTTCAATCGGCCTGCCGCGAGCTCGGGCAGCAGATGCGCGCACAACATACTCGCCGCACAGCCGCACCCGCTCCCGCCCGAATGAACATCCTGCCTTTCGGAAAAGATTTCGCATCCGCAGTCAAACAGCTTGCCCTCGTCCACGTCGATTTTCTTTTCGCGCAGCAGCTCAATGAGAAGCTCTCGACCCAAGCGCCCCAAATCGCCCGTCACCACCAAATCGTAATCCGCAAAGCCGCGCCCCAGATCCCTGAAATGCGCCGCAAGTGTATCGAAAGCCGCTGGCGTCATGGCCGCTCCCATGTTGTTCGCATCCGTAATGCCCAGATCCACCACGCGCCCGCATGTCGTATGCGTCAAGACCACCGGCGCGTGCTTCGAACCGGAAATCATCACCGCGCCAGCGCCGGTCACCGTCCACTGCGCCGTCGGCGTGCGCTGATTGCCCAATTCCAGCGGTGCGCGATACTGCCGCTCCGCCGTGCAGAAGTGGCTGCACGTCGCGCAGATCAGCCGATCCGCAAAGCCTCCGTCCGCCAGCATGCCGCCGACGGACAGGGATTCAGACATGGTGGAACACGCCCCGTACAGACCGTAAAACGGGATTCCGAGGTTACGCGCCGCAAATCCTGCGGAAATGATCTGGTTGAGCAGATCGCCCGCGAGCAGCATTTGAATTTCGTTCAGCCGCGTTCCCGCTTTTTCCGCGCAGAGCACAACCGCCTGTTCGAGCATCGCGCGTTCAGCGCCTTCAAAGGATTGCTCCCCGTTCAACTCGTCCGGTATAATCCAATCGAATTTCGCGCCATACGGGCCTTCTTTTTCCTTTTGCCCCGCAATCCCCGCCCAGCCGATCAAGCCGGGGCACGACGGCAGCGCCGTCGTTTGCGCACCGATTCGTTTGCTCATCCGCCCACCTCCGCAGACCCGGAGGCGGCGCAACGCGCTTTTTGTTTTCTCTTCATGCGAACGCCTCCGCTTGATTTGCCCCTATTTTGAGCAAAAGCCCTCGCCGTTATTCTATTTCTGCGCATGGAGGCAATTCTGCGCCTTTTCCCATATATCAAAAAAGGACGCCGCATTCAATACGACGTCCTTCGTTTTCAAACAAACCGAATTACTTCATAACCTTCGGATAGGTCGTAACCTTCGCTTCGGAAACCCACTGGGTCACAGCCGCTTCATAAGCCGCATCCTTCGCGTCGGAGAGCATGGTATCATAGATATTGCTCTTGATCTCGTCGGTATACTCGACCTCGCCCGCAGCGATGTCGGTCGCATACTGAAGAATGTGATAGCCATAGCTCGTCTTGACCAGCTCGGCAGACACGTCGCCGACCTTTTCAAGCGCCATCGCCGCATCCTGGAAGCTCTGCTCATAGACGGACAGACCGTCGCAGACCAGATAGCCGCGGCTCTTGTTCGGCTCGTTGTTCATGCCGGTGTCCTGACCATAGGTCTCAATCAGGCTATCAAAGTCCTCGCCGGACTGCGCACGGGCGAGCACGTCCTGCGCCGTCGGCAGAATCTCGTCATATGCCTCGGCGGTCACGGTCTCCAGCTTCGCGCTGGATTCATCCAGCGTCGCCTGAGCGGTCGCCACGGTCTCTTCGAGCGCCGCAACCTGCTTGTCATAGCCGGCCTTGGTCGCCTCGTCATAGGAAGAGGTATCCTCCGCCTTCAGATCATCAAGCTGCTTCTGCGCGTCGCTCAGCGTGGTGTTCGCGGTGGAAATCGCGCTGTTCAGGTCGCTGATTTCGCTCTGCTTCTCGTCGCTGAACTTGATGAGCAGGTTCTTCACACCGCGGTAGCCTTCCGGCACATAGTAATTCGTCGTGCCGTTGTTCTCGGCGGTCACATAACCGGCCGGAGCCGCGTCATAACTTTCCTTCTGGGCGGCCACGCGCTTGTCAAATTCTTCCTTCACCTGCTCGTCCGTCACCGCGACGTCCTTGGCGGCATATTCGCGAATTTTTTCGCGCTGCACGCTGGCGGTCTGGTTCTGCACGAAATAATCGCGCGTATAGCCGACGGTGTTCAGGTCGTTGACGAGCATCTCGTCGAGCTGATCGTTGGTGACGGTCGCCTTGCGCTCCGTATCAACGGCCTCGGCCGGGGTCGCCTCGGCCGGGGTCGCCTCAGCCGGGGTCGCCTCGCCGCCGGTCGCCTCTTCGAGGGCGGCCAGACGCGCTTCTTCCTCTTCCACCGTCTCCAGATCCGGATAGTTCTGGTAGCGGATCATCATCTTGTAGAAGTTAAACATGTTGTCGGCGTAGCTTTCCACGTCGGAGGCATCCTCTTCGGGCAGCGGCTCGAAGCCAAGCTCCTTCATCTTGCCTTCAAGCACGACGCTCTCAATCAGCTGCTCGACAGCAGCCTCGCCGTAGGAGGCGATATCGTCGTCCGTGAGCTGCATCGACACGCCGAAGTTCTGCTGGAAATACTGCTGGTAGTAGCTGGCCAGATAATCCCGGTAAGCCTCCCACTCCGCCTTGGTGATCTCGGTGGTATCCTGGCTGGTCTCCACCTTCGCCACAACCTGCGCGCCGTCAAGCTCGTCGTCGTGGCCGATCAGGTTGCAGCCGGAGAGCAGCATCAAAGCCGCAAGCAGCAACGCAATCAGCGCGAATCTCTTATTCATGTTCGTTCTCTTCCTTTCAGCCTCTACTCGGCAATATACGATTTATTATAATAAGCTGTCATCGACTTGTCAAGCGCGTGTGTCGCCCTGCGGCTCAAATGTTCGCTCTTTTTGTTCAAATTCACAAAAAGAACACATTTCACTCGCCGCACACCCGAATTCCGAACCACTTGGAGAGCGTGCTGTTCGGCCAGCTTTCCGCGTCCTTTTCCAGCGCAATGTTCATGGTAAAGCGCGAGCGGCTTTCCACCGAGGCGATTTTCACCTCGTCCGCCCCGCTCTGCACCGCCGCTTCGATTTTTTGAGTCTGCGCTTCCCACGCCGCCTCATGCGCGCCGACTTCCCTGACAGCCTGATACCCGCCGTAAACAAGCAAAAACAGCGCCAGCGGCAGCGCGCACAGCCTGGCCGCGTCCAGCGCGTGGACATGCGCCTCCATGTCGCCGAGCAGCGTCGCCAGCGCGCAGAGCGTCAGCGCAATCACGCAGGTATACGACCGATCCGACAATTCCGGCGAGGCGACCATCGCATACGCGCTCAGCAGCGCCGCCAGCAGCAAAAGTGCCGCTCGCCGGTTTCGCATCGGCACATGAAGCGCCCGCCCCATTCCATGGACAATCGGCATGGCCAGCAATTCCGCGCCCGCATACACGCCCGTATAAAGCGTAATGCGGAGCAGCCGCTTCACGATCTCCCGCGCCATCGAATCGTAGGCATAGACAGATGCGCGCGCAAAATTCCCCGGCGCAAGAATCATCATCGCCGCGCCCGCCGCCTGCGCCGCCAGACAGAGCCACGCGGAAACCGGCGTTCTTTTCCCGCGGTATGCGCTGTCCGCCAGCAGCAAGAGCGCCGCCGCCAGCATGCCGCAGGCCGCGTTCTCATTCGTCCAGCCGCTCAAAAAGCAGAGCGGAACGCCGATCACGCCGAGCGCCGCACATTCTTTTTCCAGCAGCCGCGGGATGATCAGCAGCGGCAAAAGCGCCAGCGCCGTGCCCCACAGATAGTTGCACGCGCCGTCCAGCCACAAAAAGACCGTGCCGAAGAACGGAACCAGCGTGAACAGCGCCGCGTGGATGACCAGCAGAATCGTCCAGCAAAACCGTCTGCCCTTCGGCTTGGTCAGCGCATACAGTTCAAGCACGAGCAGCATATACGCCGCCGTATTGGCGATGTTGAAAACGCCCTTTCCCCAATAAAGGAAGAGCTGCGCCAGCGTGTGAACCACGCTGCGCCCGCCCCAGAGACGGTAATGCGCCGCCTGAGAGGCGAGCACGTCCGCCACCCCGGCAAGCGGCTTGCCCGTGCTCCAACTGAAGGAATAATCATAATCGTCCATTTGCAGCGGCGTATGCACGTTCAGCAGGAACATGGTCGCCGCCATCAGCACGAGAATCGCCGCAAAGACGCAGGCGCGAAATGCCGTCTTTTCTTCCATTCCGGCCAGAAAATCCCGTGCGCGGTTCATGCGTTTCCCCCCAGCGGCTCAACGGCCAGCACGACTTTATCGTGGCTCGTCACCGCAACGTCGCGCCCAATCAGCGCCGCGTCAAAGGGCATGGCCGGCTCGATCAAAAAGCGCCGCTCACCCTCCGGCGCCATATCCTCATAAACATTGACGATCATCTCGTGAAAATGCACGCCGTTTTCATAAACCTCTTCATCGCCTACGCGCACCAGCGTTCCCGCCGTCTTGCGCGTCAGGCCGCTGGTCAGCTCGCGCAGAAAGCGGCCGTATCGAATCGACGGCATCACAAACAAATCTCCGACAAAAATCGCCGCCGCACAGGTCAGAATCAATCCAGCCGTGCAAAGCGTCTGGTTGCGCACCGCAAAGCCCGCGGCGCACAGCGCAAAAAACGGCAGCATCGCCAGCAGCATTTTGAAAACGTCCCGCCGCAGACGCCGTTTGTTTTCTTCCGTTCGTTTTTCCGTATAAAACATGGCCGTCGCTCCTTTACCGTTCTCCCGCTTCAAAACGGATCTGTCCCGCGTCGTAGTGAATGGTGCCGGTCGAGCCGCGCACGTCCTTCTTCTCCATGCACAGCTTGAGCAGCTTAGCGGTCAGCATCGGTCCGCCCGCGCGGGTCAGCGCATCCTTCCAGATGGTGAATCTGCATCCCTCGCGGAATCGGGTGCAGTAAAAGCCCTTGCTGTTTTCCGCCACCTTGCCCTGACCGCAGACGGGGCAGGCCACACCGAGCGTCGGTATGCGCTTTTTCCCTCGGCGCTCCTCCTTGGCAAAGGCCACATCCGGCGCGCCAGCCGCGTTTTCAACAAGGAAAGCCGCCAGCCGCGCAATGCCCTGACGGAAGCGCGCTTCGCCATCGCTGCCTCGGGCAATTTCCGCCAGCGCCCGTTCCCAGCGGCCCGTCGTCTCCGGCGAAGCGATCTCCTGCGGCACCGCTTCTATCAGGTGCACGCCCTTTTCCGTCGCCACGAGGTTTTTGCCGCTGCGCCGCACATATCCCACGTCGATCAGCCGCTCAATGATGGCCGCGCGCGTTGCCGGTGTGCCCAGCGCGCAATCCTTCATCTGCTCGCGAATTTCTTCGTCCGCAATCTGCCGCCCTGCGTGTTCCATATCCAGCAGGATACTCGCGTCGCTATATTCCTTCGGCGGCTTGGTCTGGTCGCGCGTCACCTGTGCGCGCTTGCAGAGCCGCTCGTCCCCGACGGCCAGCGCCGGAAGCCGCTGCTCGTCGTCATCCTCCTTTTTTTTTCTTTTGCCCTCGTCTCCGCCGTAGACGGCCTTCCATCCTTCCTGTGTGACAGCTTTCCCCGTGCTGAGAAAATCATCCTCGCCGCAGGTCGTGACCACGCGCAGCGCGTCGTATTCGTAATTCGGATAGAACGCCGCCGCCAATCGCTTGGCGACCATCTCGTACAGCCTGCGCTCATCCGCAGTCAGATTCACGCGATCCGCGCGCTTGCCCGTCGGAATGATCGCGTGGTGGTCGGTCAGCTTCGCGTCGTCAAACACGCGCTTGGTCATCCGAACGCCATAGGAAAGCGCCTGCTCGCCGATGGGCTGCAGCGCGCCGTCATAGCTGCCCAGCGTCGTCTGCACCTTGCCGAGCATATCGTGCGACAGATAGCGGCTGTCCGTCCTCGGATAGGTCAGCAGCTTGTGCTGTTCGTAGAGCTTTTGTGCCGTCGCCAGCGTCTTTTTCGCGGTAAAGCCCAGTTGCGCGTTCGCTTCGCGTTGGAGTGTCGTCAAATCATACAGGAGCGGCGGCCACACGCTCTTGTGTTCCCGCGCGGCCTGCGTCACCCGTGCCGACCGGCCGGAAACGCGCTGCGCGATCTGCTGTGCGGCCTCCTCGTTTTCGAGCCTGCGCTCGCCTTTTTTGTCGATATACACGCCTTGATAGTCGCCGAAATCCGCGCGAACCGTGTAAAACGGCTTGGGCACAAATGCGTCGATTTCCCGCCTCCGCTTGACGAGCATGCTCAGCGTCGGCGTTTGCACACGGCCGATGGAGAGCAGCACATTGTAGCGGATCGTATAGGCGCGCGTCGCGTTCATGCCGATGAGCCAGTCCGCGTCCGCCCGACAGCGCGCGCTGGCATAGAGCGCATCGTAATCCGCCGACGGCCGAAGGCTGTCAAACCCGGCGCGGATGGCTTCGTCCGTCATGGAGGATATCCACAGCCGCTTCACCGGCTTTCTGCACCCTGCCTGCTCGTAAATATAGCGGAAGATCAGCTCGCCCTCGCGCCCGGAGTCCGTCGCGCAGATGATATCCTGCGTTTCCTTGTCGTTCATCCATTTTTTGACGGAGAGAAACTGGCTTCTCGTCTTTTTGATCACCTTTGTCTCCATCTTTTCCGGCAGAATCGGCAGATCCTCCGCGCGCCATCGGGTATACCGCTCGTCCAGCTCCTGCGGCTCCTTGAGCGTAACCAGATGGCCGAGCGCCCATGTAACCACATAGCCGCCGCCGATCAGGCTGTTTTCGCCCCTGTCCTTTGCACCCAGCACGCGGGCAATGTCCCGAGCGACGGAGGGTTTTTCGGCAACGACGAGCGTATGCATGGCTTCACCTCATGTCTTTTACTGCGCCGCGCCGCCCTGCTGGAGGCTGGCAAAGCGCGTGTATTGCCCCAGCCAGGCCAGCTTCACCGTGCCCAGCGGGCCGTTGCGCTGTTTGGCCACAATCACCTCGGCGATGTTCTTGTCCTCGGTGTTGGGATCGTAATATTCCTCTCGATGCAGGAACATGATGACATCGGCGTCCTGCTCGATAGCGCCGGAATCGCGCAGGTCGGATAGAATCGGCCGCTTGTCGCTTCGCTGTGCGCCCGCACGGGAAAGCTGCGCCAGCGCAACCAGCGGCACGTTCAGCTCCTTGGCGATGCTCTTGAGGTTGCGCGAAATCTCGCTGACCTCGTTCTGGCGGTTTTCGACATGGCCGTCCGCGCTCATCAGCTGCAAATAGTCGACCATAATCATGTCCAGCCCGTGCTCCATTTTCAGCCTTCGGCAGCGGGAGCGAAGCTGCGACGGCGTGATGCCGGACGTATCGTCGATATAGATATTGGAGGCCGCCAGCGGGCCGAGCGCGGAGGACAGCGAAATCCAGTCGTCGTCGCGCAGCGAGCCATGGCGAACGGACTGCATGTCCACGCGCGCATCCGCGCACAGAAGGCGCATCGCGAGCTGATCCTTCGGCATTTCCAGCGAGAAAACCGCCGTCGTCTTGCCCGCCATCGTCGCCGCGTAGCCGATCAGGTTCATGCCAAAGCTCGTCTTGCCCATCGAAGGGCGCGCGCCGACAATCACCAGTTCGCCTCCGTGCAGGCCGGTCAGCAGGTTATCCAAATCCACAAAGCCCGTCGGCACACCGTCGATGCCGCCCTTCAGCTCGGTCAGCTGCTCGATGCGCAGATAGGTATCCGGCAGAACGTCCGCAATATGCGTCAGCGTGCTTCCCTCGTGGCGGCGCATGATGATATCAAAAATTGACTTTTCCGCCACGCCGAGGATGTCGCTCACTGCTTCGGTCTGCTGATAGCATGCGGAGGCGATGTCCCCCGTCGCCTTAATCATGCGGCGCAGCGTCGCCTTTTCATCCACAATCTGCACATAAGCGCGCGCATTGACCGTAGACGGCATGCACTGGCTCAATTCGATGAGATAGTTCGTGCCGCCGACACCCTCCAGCGTGCCGCGCCGGGTCAGCTCGTCATCCACCGTCACCAGATCAATGGGCATACCCTGCGTATTGAGCGCATGCATCGCATCGAAAATTTCCCGGTTTGCGGGCTGATAGAAATCATCCGCCGTAAGCAGCTCAAAGGCCAGCGACAGCGCCTCTCTGTCCTGCATCATGCAGCCCAGAACGCTTTTTTCCGCATCGGCATTGTTGGGCGGTACACGCATAACTGCCTCGTCCACAATGTTCTCCCCTTTTAACAAAAGATAGGGCTTTCCCCCGTTTCAGGAGGAAAACCCAGTGCGTTGTATGGATCAGCCAACCTCAACCTTGGCGGTCATTTCCGCCGTAATGCCCGCATAGAGCCACACGCTGACCGTAAAATCGCCTGCGTTGCGGATGTTGGCCACATCAATGCGGCGCTTTTCCACCTTCACGCCATACTGCTTAAACAGCTCGTCGGCAATCTCCTGCGCGGTGACGGAGCCGTAAAGCCTGCCGCCCTCCGCGCCGCGCGCCACGATCTTGATGGCCTTGCCGGAAAGCGCCTTGCGGGTTTCCTCCGCCTTGGCGCGCTCAACGTCCTCGCGGTGCTTCTGCGCGGCCTTCGCGTTCTCGATGGCGTTCAGATTCGTCGCGCTCGCCTCGCGCGCCAGCCCCTTGGGG
>ERZ827088.3733-NODE-3733-length-13627-cov-2.940834_pt1 | contig 13627 bp, 11 predicted proteins | sample MGYA00519922_ERZ827088 | MGnify/ENA primary metagenome ERZ827088 (study PRJEB31778, sample SAMEA3449254) | human gut metagenome | biome: human gut; feature: human-associated habitat; material: faeces | place: United Kingdom | collected 2010/2012 ... | reverse complement strand
GCAGATCAACTGAATTTTGGTGCAATTCATCTGCGCTGTCTGCATCCCCAAAAGGGATGGGAGGCAGAAGATACCAATAGTGGTTCTCTGGTATTGTATCTTACTTATGATAAATTTACCATGTTATTTACAGGAGATTTAAATGGAGAACAGGAATCTCTATTAGAGCCAGACAGAGGAGAAGAAAGCATGCCGAGTGTAAATATTTTAAAAGTGGCACATCATGGCTCTAAAAATTCTACAACAAAAAGTTTCTTGGAAGAATTCCAGCCGCAAAAGGCGATTATATCTGCCGGAAAGAATAATCTATATGGACATCCGCATAAGGAGACAATAAAGAAACTTCAGAAAAATGGAGCGGATATTTATGGAACACTGTGGGGTGGAGCAATTATAATCGAAAGTGATGGCCAGAAATATAAAATAAATTATTTTAAAAGAGGATAATTATTTATAGCTGTGTATGCAAGCAGTTTCCTGCTTTAATAATCACACATAGAATCGGAGAGTGTATCATGAAAGAACTAACAAAACAGATAAAAGAAAAGTCTTTTCATAAAGTTTATCTTCTGACAGGAGATGAGCCGTATCTTGTCCTTCAGGCAAAACATATGCTGAAAAATGCGATGATAAAAGAAGGAGATACGATGAACTATGCCGCTTTTACAGACGGTAAAATAGATTTAAATACTTTGCAGGAACTTGCATTTACCTATCCGTTTTTCAGTGAGAAGCGACTTCTTCTTTTGGACGGAACAGGAATCTTAAAAACAGGAAAAGACGAATTTGTAAGCATTATGGAAAATATGCCGGAGACAACTTGTATTATTGTCTGTGAGCCAGAAGTAGATAAGCGTTCAAAAGTGTATAAATGGATAAAAAAGAATGGTTACGTTGGAGAATTTTTAAAGAAAAATCAGACAGAAAAAGTTCTTCTCCGCTGGATTGCTGCTTTACTTGGCAAAGAAAAGAAGCAGATTCGTGAGAATAATGCCCGATATTTCCTGCAAAAAACAGGAGATGATATGTTTCAGATAAAAAATGAGATTGATAAACTCATTGCCTACGCTGGAGACCGCGAGGAAATCACCCAGGCAGACATTGATGCCGTGGCTTCTGGAGAAGTACAGGACAAGATTTTTGACTTAGTAGATGCCATCGCCCGTAAAAATAAGGCAGCAGCTCTTAGTTATTACAATGACCTCATTCTTCTAAAAGAACCCCCAATGCACATTTTATTTTTAATTGTACGCCAGTACCGAATCCTGCATATCATTGCTAACATGCGAGGACTCCGCAAACCGGACGATGCCATTGCTAAAACCGCCGGAATCCCACGCTTTGCCATTCGCAAAAATGAACAGCAGCTTAGGGGATATGGAGAAAAAATGTTGGAAAAATGCAATAATAGTTGAGTGTGCTTGACTTATATATTTTGGTTGTGCATTTTTCCGGGGATGAAAAAGTTGTTCCCTGTCTTGTTGCTGATTCCTGTGACGGTGTGCGGATTGTTGTCCGGATGCGGCGGAGGTTCGGGAAAATCCGGAGACGACGGGAACACTTCCCTGAGCGGACAGCAGGTAAGCCTGTTTGAGGGAGGAAGCATCTTATTCCAGCTCCAGTTCAGCGGGCAGGACGTGGATGTTATCAGAATGGATACAAGAGCCGTGTACGACGGGGTTTATACGTACCGGTTCAATAGCGGGGAGAATGCCGGCGTATTGAATATTGCTCCGGCAGCCAACAGCAGCTCCGCCTGTACCATGGCGAATGTGAACATTGCCTTTGACGACGCCGGGCGGAATGCGGGCGTCATTACTTCGGGCACCATTACGGAAACCGGTCTTGATTTGGACCCTGCCATTGACGGCGTTCCCCGCTCCATGGCCGGTTGGACATGCCGCGTGCACCGGGATTGATTTTCCGGGCATCAGCTGTCCAGGACAAGGGGGAAGTGCTGAGAGGATAGTCCGTAACCTGGATCAGTTCCACACCGTAAAGGCTGGCGATGGCAGGAGCTTCGGATTTGTCATAAGGCTCACAGTAATAAATGGTCTTTACGCCATGGGCGCACAGCGCCTGCATGCATGAGGTACAGGGCATCGTAGTGCATGCCACCACCTTGGCTTCCCCCCTCCGGAACAGGCTGCACAGGTTGATTTCCGCATGCAGCATGTATTTCTGGCGTTCTTCCCGGCTGGCCCAGAAGGTGTCCTGAGCCTTGAATCCGGGATACAGTCCGTTGTAGGCGGTGCCGATGACGCGGTTGTCCGCATCCAGGGCGGCGGCTCCCACCTTGCGGTACGGGTCCTCCGACCGCAGGGCTGCCGCGTGCGCCAGCGTCATTACATACTGCGGGATGGGAAGGCGGGTTGACGAGGAGTTATTGTTCATGGTTGGAAGACTGGAGTTCCGCCAGGAAGCCCGACTCGTCCAGATACAGGTTGGGCGGCAGGGAATAAGGGGTGGAGAGGGTAGCCCCGGCGATGACGTTGGAAAGAGGGGGATTCAGGTAAAAGCCGGGGAGGAGGCGCCCTCTTGTCCTGGCCCGCATGCCGAGCTGCACGGTGCCGTCATCCAGCTTGAAGACGCTTCTCTTCATGGACATGGCCAGGATAATGCCGCGGTCCGTGGCGAAGCAGGGCCTCCAGCCGATGTTGGGGAGAACCAGGTCGCCCGAACCGCTGAAGTCATAAAACGGCGTGCGCGTATTCGGAACCAGGCTGTAGAGCCTGCGGCGCAGGAAATCGGAGCCGGCTATCTGCCTGATGCCTTCCGGCATACTGTGGTCCCCGTCGCTGATGAGGTAAACGGGAGTGCTGGTGAGGATGGGCCACAGGACGGCGGCCACCGTTTCGTGGACTTCTTCTCGTCCTACGCTGGTGAGCAGCAGTTCCCGGGGCTGGAGGGAGTTCACCCGTTCCAGCTGCTGGGCGTTCATCCAGAAGTCGCACAGGCGGCTTTGGGAGCGGGTGCTGTCCAGCAGGGTGGACAGCCATTTTCTGAGTTCCGGATGCTCTGCTTCCACGGTGTCGTTCATCAGACATTCCGCTATTTCATACCCGGAGAGCCGCGCGTTTTTAGAGAAGACCAGCGGTTTGTGGGCGATGCGCTCCAGATGGTTCAGGATGGCATCCCTGCCGATGCTGGCTGCAATTTCCAGGCATGTGGAGGATAGCTCCCGCAGCGTGTTGATGACCATGCGGGGATTGACGGCATCAGGCTCAATGGGCTCTCCGATGGCGGCGGTGAAACGGTAGGGAACGCGGAGAGGCGCCTTGGAGAAGAAACGGTTGCCTGAGTAGGAGAAGATGCTGCCCCATAGTTCGTCCATGTAAATGGGCACGATGGGGCAGCGCGATTTTTTCGCCAGCATTTCCAGCCCCCGGCGCGCGGCGCACAGGGTTCCCGTGCGGGTGAGCTGGCCTTCCGGGAAGATGCAGATGACTTCTCCGGCCTTCAGGGCCTGGATGGCCTTGGACAGGGATTCCCGCGGATTACGGGAGGAAATGGGCAGGCAGTTGAAGAGTTCCAGAATCCAGCCGAGCCAGCGGATGGCTACGAATTCCTCCGCCACGATGAACCGGATGGGGCGCGGGCAAATGAGAGAAAGGAACAGCGCATCCCCGTAGGTGACATGGTTGGAGACGATAACGGCCCCGCCGTCTTCCGGAATGCGGTCCTGGTGGATGATGCGGGAGCGGTAGACAATCCTCATGATCCAGAGGCCCATCATGCGGATGAATTCACGGGGAATAAGCCGGAATGCCACAATGGTAATGACGACGCCCAGGGCGGCCAGAACCCAGAATTGGTTCTGGATGGAGAAGATGTTCCTGAGCATGAGCTGGAAGCCGACGGCCACCAGCCCCATCAGGCAGTCCATCAGGTTGCCGGCGGCGATTACGGTGCTGCGGTTGGAGGGGTCGCAATTGTCCTGGAGGTGGGCGTTTAACGGCACCAGGTACGCGGCGGCGAAAGCCCCGGTGATGCCGAACCCGATGTTGCTGGGGAGGGAGCCGGGGGCGAAGAAGGACATGAACATGCACCCGATAGTGAAGCCGATTGCGCCCAGGGGGATGAGCCCCAGTTCAATCTTTTTGCGGCAGATGATGGAGGCGATGACGCCGCCTACCACCGTGCCGCCGCTGAGCCATGCCATGAGAATGGCCGCGGACATGCTGAATCCGGTGCCGTCAATGGGGTGTTCCTGGGCGATCTGGAGGGAGATGAGCATCAGGGCTCCGGCCAGGAACCAGAAGTAGGAAACACCGATTTCGCTGAGCCTCAAATCCCGCTGGCTCCAGAGATACTTGAGCTGCACGAAATGTTCGTAAAAGAGCTTCCATTCGAATTTTCTGGTCTGGTTGGCCGGATACCGCGGGAGGTAAAGGGACGCAATGGCTACGGGAACGGCGATGCAGGTGAGGATGAATGTGGGGAAAGCGGCTGCTTCCCAGCCGTCATTGGAGGAGACTTGCAGGATGTCGAACCAGGCGAAGATGCCTATCTGGGCCGCCAGCATGGACAGGATGAGGCTCATTTCCATCAGCCCTGAAGCGTAGCCCAGCTGCCGGGAGCCTACCATGTCCTTGACCACTCCCTTTTTGGCCGGACTCAGGATGGTCGCCTGGACGGAGAAGACGCAGAACCAGAAAACGGCCATTTCAATGTTTTCGTATTTATAGCACAGAAGCATGGCCCCCAGTACCAGAATCTGTAGGAAAGACATGAATTGGATGATGCGGGCCTTGCAGAAGCAGTCCGCCAACCATCCGACGAAAGGGGAGAACAGAATATAGGGCAGAACAAAGATGCAGGCCAGAATGTACTGGAGGGAGTTGACCCAGGAATCCGGTCCGTATGCGGCGTTGGTGGAAGCCAGCCAGACGCCCAGCGGAATCAGCAGGAACTGGGCGGCTTTTTCATTGAAAGCGTTCTGGGCTTGAATGAGAATCAGGGAATAAAATCCCCTCCATTCCTTTTTTGAGGGCATTTTTTTCTTAGATGTCTGTACGTCATCCATGTGAAGCGGATTGTAGCAGATCATGGGGGGTAGGGAAGGATAATCTGTTCCCGTACAGGCGCGTTCCCGGGAAGAGGGGGAAGCGTTTTTTCCGGTTTTTTGAAGAGGGCGGGCAGGGGAGGGCCGGAGGCCGGCGCGGCATGTTCGGGAGGGAAGCGTCTCTTCCCGCTGGCGAACGGAATGGAGCTCCGGCTTCTTCCGAATAAGGCTGCGGCAGGAGTACCTGTTGGAGCGCTTGTTGATAAAGAGTGATGGTTGTTCCGTCTTTGTGCCGTTTTCCGGCTCTTCCTTTTGTTGAGTCCGTCCAGGGCTGTTCCGGCGCTGCCGATGGGTAAAAGAAATGCGGCGAGCGCGTCTGTTCGGGCGGCTTTGCCCGCGTGCGGGGACGGAAGCCGAAGATTCCTTGTCATGAAGAGGTTCGGCAAACAGGCTTTATGGTTGACATGAGGTTGCGGGACCGTAGGATGCTGGCAGAAAGCTATCACCCGAAGAGAGATTATATGAATACTTCCCCGACGATAGGCGTGCTGCTGGCCGCAGGTGCAATTCTTCTGCCTTCCTGTGAAACGGAGCGCGTGAATGAACGCCCCATCGGCATTTATCCTACGGAAAATGTCTATCCGTCCGGCGCTATGGGCGTCCAGGGCAATAGCCTGTTGAATGATATTCAGCGTGAAAATTCTCTGGACCCGATGGCCGGGCAGAATTCCGGGTTTAACCCGGACCCCGCCCGGACCAATTCCGGAACCATCAGCAATATGGTGGGCGGGGCCAACAATATCACGCCTCCGGCTCCCGTTGTTCCCAAGCCCGTCGTTCCTAATCCCGTGGGTGACTCCGCCGGTTCCGGCATTGCCGCCCCCAGGCCTGTGGAACCTCCCGCTTCTTCTTCCATCCCGGTGGCGTGGCCTACGGCGGATCCCACGGTGGTGGTCAGCCCGTATGACCGTACCAAGAAGATCAAGATTTTGAACAGGAGCACCAATAAGCCGTATCCCTCCGGGACGGTGTTGCGGGACACCAACTTCCCCAACGAGATCAAGAAATTCCGCGTGCCCTGATGCGGCCGCCGCAACGAGATCACGCCGCGCCCCTGAACATGCCGATGTTCCGGGGCGCTGATGTATTCCCCTGTAAATCCATGAGAGAATATTCCAGAAAGCAGCTTTTTTTCTCCTCCGTCGCCATTCTCGGCCCCGGCCTTCTGGGCGGGTCCCTGGCGCTGGCCGTCAGGAAGCAGTTGCCGCATGTGCACGTGCGCTTGTGGGGCAGGAGGGAAGAACCGTTGGAATATGCCCGTTCTTCCGGAGCCGCCCATGCCGCTTCCACCCGGATGGAAGAGGTGGAGCAGCTGCTGGAGCTGGCCCGGGCGGACAGCGGCCAGGGAAAGGCGGACCTGAGGCCGGTGGATCTGAGCACTTTGGCAGCGGACGCTCTGCTGCCTTTCGATCCGGTGTTTTTCGAGCAGGGGTTGATGCTGTCAAGCCAACTCGCCGAGGGGATCAACGTCAACGGGGATGCCGGCCGGCTCAAAGAGGTGCTGGATATCCTGCTGGACAATGCCCGGAAATATACCGAGCCGCCAGGAACTGTGAACGTCCGTCTGGAGCGATGGGGGCACCACCGCTGCCGGCTGACTGTAAGCAATCCCGGCCCGCCTCTCTCGGCGGCGGAGCAGAAGGATATTTTCAAGCGCTTCTATCGGACAGATCCAGCCCGGAGCCGGGACGGCAGCTTCGGTCTGGGCCTCTCCATCGCCCAGCGCATCACAGAGGAGCACCACGGGCGCATCTGGGTGGAGAGCAGCGGTGGATACAATCGCTTCACCGTGGAACTTCCGGCCCGGTGACCAAACAGACAAAAATGCTAGTAGAATAAGGCCTTAGTATGGTGTACTACGGTATTAGGAGAAAATACTCCCCCTAATAGCCTGGGGTTATTTCTAAAGATAAGTTATCTGTTTCGCATAGAAGCAGATAACTTACAGTTGCATTATAAAAATTTTTTTGTGTAGCCTTACATTGTTGCGCTATAATAATCGGCAGGAAATATCCTACCATGTGAGAAATATGGAGTGAGCGCAAGATCTTGAGTAACGGTTCCGTGACCTCATTTTGACCACAAACGATGCAGTAAACCCTGATAATCTATATAATATATACAGATATAGCGTTTATCAGATTGCAACAGACACTGTATATAGTAGAAGCCATATGCTTGCCATCGAGTGGGAATAAGTTCAGAAGCCTAGAAAAGCCTGATTTTACTAGGTTTTTGAGGGGTTAAGGCCTTCTGTTCCAACGATTTTTCAACATTTTTTCATGATTCATAAAAAGAGAGCTAACTGATCTTGATTCGTCAGTTAGCTCTCTTTCTGCTGATAGTATCTTTTACGGTATATAGGCTCTGCATATTTGGCTATCTAAAGCGATGGTCAACCATTCAAACTTTTGATATCTCTGCATTCTTTCCATACCCTAACAGGTGGCAACAAAGTCTATGGTCTTTTGAATATTAGCTTTGGATGTTTTTTTCAGTTACCTTACTGCGGAAGTTATCTCTAAAATTAAACACATAATAGGGCACTCCTGTTCTGAACGCAACACTTCGCGCATCCTCCACATCTTCCAGAGCACAAAAGGTTCGGCTCCGAGCAGTTTCCGTAGATGGATCATCAAATAGCTTCATGGTGCATCCAACGTAGTCATAGCCTCTATTCTGTGTCAGGAGAGCGGCGACGCTGCTGTCAACGCCGCCGCTCATGGTAATCAGTGCCTTCATCCGCCACAGTGGTCACAGTGTTCACAATCCGGGAACAGGCTGTGGTCATAAGGAATGCCATTTTTATCGTAATAATCCTTGACCGCCTTTTTTATAGCCTCCTCCGCCAATACAGAGCAATGGAGTTTATGAGCGGGAAGTCCATCTAATGCTTCAGTAACGGCCTTGTTGGTCAGTGCAAGGGCATCGGTCAACGATTTGCCCTTAATCAGCTCTGTTGCCATAGAACTGGAAGCAATGGCGCTGCCGCAGCCGAATGTTTCAAACTTCACATCGGTAATGGTGTTATCCGCGATCTTCAGATAGATCTTCATAATGTCCCCGCAGACAGGATTACCAACCTCTCCAACACCGTCTGCATCGTCTATGATACCTACATTCCGAGGATTTCGGAAATGATCCATTACTTTATCACTATACAAAGCCATAGACACACCTCTTATCTTTCAAATATGTGGGGCCGTTTACCATTGACCAAATCTCTCCAGAAAGGAGAGATATTCCGCAGATAGTTTACCACATCTGTGACGGCAAGAATGATCTCATCGATATCTGCTTCTGTCATGTCCTCGCCGAGGCTGAGCCGCAGAGAACCATGGGCGACCTCGTGGGGTCTGCCGATCGCCAGCAGCACATGACTGGGATCAAGAGAGCCGCTTGTACAAGCGGAGCCGGAGGAAGCGCAGATACCCTTGTCATCCAGCAGAAGCAAGAGCGATTCACCTTCGATGCCCTCAAAACAGAAATTCACATTACCGGGCAGCCGATGTTTGTGATCGCCGTTCAGTTCGCTATAAGGAATCTGATCCAATCCATGGATCAGCCGCTCCCGCAGGACCGTTAGTTTTGCGCTGTGCTCGTCCATGGCCGCACAGGCTTCTTCCAGCGCCGCTGCCATGCCCATGATGGCAGGGATATTCTCTGTACCCGCGCGTTTTCCGCGCTCCTGCGCGCCGCCGTTGATTATAGTTTCCAGGATAATACCGCGCTTGGCATACAAAGCACCGATTCCCTTCGGACCGTGAAATTTGTGTGCGGAAAGGGAGAGCATATCGATGTTCTGTTCTTTTACATCAATGTGCAGGTGTCCCGCCGCCTGTACTGCATCTGTATGAAACAGCACGCCTTTCTCCCGGCAAATAGCCCCAATCTCTGTGACGGGCTGAATAGTACCGATCTCGTTGTTTGCATACATGATGGTCACAAGGCAGGTGTCTTCCCGGATGGCTTCAGCCACCTGCTCCGGCCTCACAAGTCCTGTATTGTGTACATCCAGAAGGGTGACCTCAAAGCCTTGCTTTTTCAATTTTTCCAGGGTATGCAAAACGGCATGGTGTTCAAACGCCGTGGAAACAATATGCTTTTTGCCTCTGCGCATCCCCAGCGCAGCGGCGGTCATAATGGCCTGGTTATCCGCCTCGCTGCCTCCGGAGGTAAACGTGACCTCCCGCGGATCGGCATGGAGGCAGGCCGCGATCCGGCTCCGGGCATTTTCCAGCGCTTCCTTGGCCTGCTGTCCAAAGGCGTAGAGGCTGGAAGGGTTGCCGTAATATTCTTCCATATAGGGCAGCATAGCATCGATAGCCGCCTTGCTCATTTTGGTGGTTGCAGCATTGTCTGCGTAAATCATAATATACTCCTCGGTCTTTCATCTGCAAACATGGGAGTGGAAAGGTATCTGTCGCCGGTGTCCGGCAGCAGGGCCACAATGGTCTTACCCTTGTTTTCGGGGCGCTTTGCCAGCTCTACAGCAGCCCAGACAGCGGCGCCGGACGAGATGCCCACCAGCACTCCCTCCTGCTGTCCCACACGTCTGCCATATTCAAAGGCATCCTCATTGGACACTGCCAGGACTTCATCATAGATCTCGGTGTTCAGGTTGTCTGGCACAAAGCCTGCGCCGATGCCCTGGATCTTGTGGGCTCCGGCCACTCCCTGAGAAAGGACCGGAGAGGCCGCCGGCTCCACCGCTGCCACCTTGACAGCGGGGTTCCGACTCTTGAGATATTCGCCCACACCGGTAATGGTGCCGCCCGTACCCACACCGGCAACAAAGATATCCACCTCGCCGTCGGTATCTGCCCAGATCTCCGGGCCAGTAGTGGCGCGGTGCGCGGCGGGGTTTGCCGGGTTGACGAATTGGCCGGGAATAAAGCTGTCCGGAATTTCCTTTGCCAGCTCCTCTGCTTTGGCAATGGCTCCCTTCATTCCCTTCACCCCCTCGGTGAGCACCAGCTCCGCGCCATACGCCTTCATCAGCTGGCGGCGCTCCACGCTCATGGTGTCGGGCATGACAAGGATGATGCGGTAGCCCCTTGCCGCGGCAACAGATGCCAGGCCAATTCCCGTGTTGCCGGAGGTAGGTTCAATAATAACTGACCGGGTATTCAGCGATCCCTTCGCTTCGGCATCATCGATCATGGCTTTCGCAATACGATCCTTAACAGATCCGGCGGGGTTGAGGTATTCCAGCTTTGCCAAGATCCTGGCTTCCAGGCCCTCGGATCTTTCAATATGGGTAAGCTCCAGCAAAGGCGTCTTGCCGATGAACTGGTCAGCAGAAGTATAAATGTTTGCCATGGTCATACCTCCTTGACACGCTGGAACGCCTGCTCCAGATCTGCGATAATGTCATCAATGTGCTCTGTGCCGATGGAAAGACGGATGGTATTCTGGTAAATTCCCACGTTCTCCAGTTCCTCCTCCGTAAGCTGGCTGTGTGTGGTGGAAGCTGGATGAATCACCAAACTTTTGACGTCCGCTACATTGGCCAGCAAAGAGAAAATCTTCAAATTGTCAATAAACCGGAAGGCATCCTCCCGTCCGCCCTTGATTTGGAATGTAAAAATGGAAGCGCCGCCGTTCGGAAAATACTTTTCGTACAGCGCGTGATCCGGATGTTCCGGCAGAGAAGGATGATTGACTTTTTCCACCTGGGGATGGGAAGTCAGGTATTTCACCACTTTCTTTGCGTTCTCCACATGACGTTCCAGCCGGAGACTCAGGGTTTCCGTACCCTGAAGCAGCAGAAAAGCCGCAAAGGGACTGATGCAGGCACCCTCGTCCCGCAGCAGGATTGCGCGGATATAGGTAACAAAAGCGGCCTTTCCCGCAGCCTCTGTAAACTTTACGCCATGGTAGCTGGGATTCGCTGCGCTGATCCAGGGGTATTTTCCGCTTGCCGCCCAATCAAAGCTGCCGCCGTCCACAATGATACCGCCCAGGGTCGTACCGTGGCCGCCAATGAACTTGGTGGCGGAGTGGATCACAATGTCAGCGCCGTGTTCAATGGGACGGATCAGATAGGGGGTGCCGAATGTATTATCGATTACCAGCGGCAGTCCATATTTGTGAGCAATGTCAGCAATGGCGTCAATGTCAGGAATATCACTGTTGGGGTTGCCCAGGGTCTCAATGTAGATGGCCTTGGTGTTGGGCTGGATCGCATGTTCCACGGCGGCGAGGTCGTGGACATCCACAAAGCTGGAGTTGATGCCGTAGAGTGGCAAGGTGTGGGCCAACAGATTACTGGTGCCGCCGTAGATGGTCTTTTGTGCTACAATGTGCTCTCCCTGTTTTGCAAGCGCCTGAATGGTATAGGTGATCGCGGCGGCGCCAGAGGCGACAGCCAGACCGGCAACACCGCCCTCCAATGCGGAAATGCGCTGTTCAAAAACACCTTGGGTGGAATTGGTCAGGCGGCCATAGATGTTGCCTGTATCAGCCAGACCAAAGCGATCTGCTGCGTGCTGACTGTTATGAAATACATAAGAAGTGGTAGCGTAGATGGGAACCGCACGGGCATCAGATGCAGGGTCAGGGTGCTCCTGGCCCACATGGAGTTGGAGCGTTTCAAATTTGTAATCAGACATAGTTGTGTTCCTTTCTGTTCCATGATTTATTTTGCTAGGAAGAACAGATAACACATTCGTCCGAAACGGAAGTTATTCCGCAGAAGTCTGAAAAAGTGTTTTTGCATAACCGGCTCCTTTTACCCACGGAATTGGTATGTATAATGTTATACCACCATTTTCCTACTAAGTCAAGGGGTAATTAAAAAGTTGCTGTTGCGTATTTGTAGGAATACAATACACGTTCGTGGGGAATTTTTTATAATAGCCCTTGACAAGTAGAGGGCATAGTAGTATAGTGATAAAAAATTTAATATCCTAAACCGTTGAAGCGGAGATAACGGCAATCATGCCTTTACAGAGAGCCTGTGGTGCTGAGAGTCAGGTAAGAAACAAGTTGTCAAATGGACCGCTGAGGGCGCAGTCAAATGTGAGATTCACAGAGTATGCTGCGACGTTGCAGGCAGACGTCATTTGCCGGGGATATGTTGGTATCCCGCTAAGCGCACGGGTCATGCCGTGAATCAAGGTGGCACCGCGGATAATGTGTTTTATTCGTCCTTGACAGACCGTAGTTTCTGTCAAGGGCGATTTTTTGCTCCTCTGGCAGAAACGCCAGAGGAGTATTTTTATTTGGAGGTGCAGACCATGCAGATCGTTCCCACATTGGAGAAAGTCCAGGAGATCGCTTCCGCCAGACGATACCGGGTGCTGCCGGTGAGCTGTGAGATCCTGTCTGACTTCACCACGCCCATAGAAGCCATGCGCATCCTGAAGCAGGTTTCCACCCACTGCTATATGCTGGAGTCCGCAGCCAGCCATGAGACCTGGGGACGCTACACCTTCCTGGGCTTTGATCCCAGTCTTGAGATCACCTGCAGGAACGGGGAGATGCGGGCCGGATGCCTTCACTTCCCAACGGCGGACCCATCCGCTTACCTGCGTCAGGTCCTGGAGGAGCACAAAAGCCCCCGCTTTGACCATCTCCCTCCCTTCACCGGCGGGCTTGTGGGATACTTCTCCTATGACTATCTGGGGTACAGCGAGCCGTCCGTCCGGGCGGAGGTGGAGGACAGCGAGGAATTTCGGGATCTTGATCTGATGCTCTTTGACAAGGTCATTGCCTTTGACCATCTGCGGCAGAAGCTCATTCTCATGGTCAATATGTCCCTGGACGAGCCGGAGACCAGCTACAACAAGGCGGTGCTGGAGCTCAGACAGCTTGTGGAGCTGCTGCGGACCGGAGCAAAGAAGCAGGACCGTGCCGGGCGGCTCCTGGGCCCGGTGACGCCGCTGTTCGGCCGGGAGGACTTCTGCCGAATGGTGGAGCAGGCCAAGGTCCACATCCGGGAAGGGGATATTTTTCAGATCGTCCTCTCCAACTGCCTGTCGGCCCCCTTTGAGGGCAGCCTGTTCAACACCTACCGGGTGCTGCGCACCCTTAACCCCTCCCCCTATATGTTCTATTTTTCCGGAACAGATGTGGAGGTGGCGGGGGCGTCGCCGGAGACTCTGGTCAAGCTGGAAAACGGCGTGCTCCACACCTTCCCTCTCGCGGGCACCCGGCCCAGGGGAAAGACCCCGGAGGAGGACCAGGTTCTGGAGACAGAGCTGCTCTCCGATGAGAAAGAGCTGGCGGAGCACAATATGCTGGTGGATCTGGGGCGGAACGATCTTGGGAAGATCAGCCGGTTCGGTACGGTCCAGGTGGAGAAGTTCCACACCATTGAGCGCTTCTCCCATGTCATGCACATCGGCTCCACCGTACGGGGAGAGCTCCGGGAGGACAAGGACGCGCTGGACGCCATCGAGGCGGTGCTGCCCGCCGGGACCCTCTCCGGAGCGCCTAAGCTCCGGGCCTGCCAGCTGATCGCAGAGCTGGAGAACAACAAGCGGGGCATCTACGGCGGGGCCATCGGCTACATCGACTTCACCGGGAATATGGACACCTGCATCGCCATCCGGATCG
>ERZ827088.3732-NODE-3732-length-13637-cov-3.621337_pt1 | contig 13637 bp, 17 predicted proteins | sample MGYA00519922_ERZ827088 | MGnify/ENA primary metagenome ERZ827088 (study PRJEB31778, sample SAMEA3449254) | human gut metagenome | biome: human gut; feature: human-associated habitat; material: faeces | place: United Kingdom | collected 2010/2012 ... | reverse complement strand
ATAATATACAATCTTTATTCTCTTCTTTGATCTGCATATACTGCTGCATCATTGGTGTCAGTTTTCCTTTTTTAGCCATGGATCTGCTCTCCCATATAATAGAAACCTTTTTCCTCAACTAATTTAACATCTGCCATTGTACCAATCTGCTCTTTGCATCCTTTAAAATGAACTAACAGGTTATTTTCCAATCTTCCTGTTAACATTCCTTCTTCGTGCGTATTCTCTTCTTCGATCAGAACTCTCTCGATATCTCCGACTTTCTTCTTGCAATTCTTTGCAGATGTCTCTTTTAATAAGGCAAGAAGTCTGTCAAAACGATCTTTGATCACATCTTTGTCCACCTGATCTTCCATGCTCGCTGCTGGTGTTCCGGAACGTTTCGAATATACATATGTGTATGCACTATCAAACCCAACTTCTCTTACAACGTCTAATGTCTCCTTGAAATCTTCTTCTGTTTCTCCAGGGAATCCTACGATAATATCTGTTGTAAAAGACACTCCAGGGATTCTCTCCTGAATCTTCTTAGCAAGTGCCACATACTGTTCTTTTGTATAATGACGATTCATCTTCTTCAGAATCTTGCTGCTTCCGGATTGTACCGGTAAATGCAGATGTTTGCAGATCTTTTTGGATTTGCCCATGACTTCGATCAGTTCATCGGATAGATCCTTTGGATGAGACGTCATAAAACGGATCCGGCGAATGCCGTCAATCTTCTCCACCTCGCGGAGAAGCTGCGCAAAGGTCATGGGATTCTCCAGATTCTTTCCATAGGAATTGACATTCTGGCCCAGCAGCATGACCTCGGTCACACCATCCGCAGCCAGCTTCTCGATTTCCCGGATAATGTCCTCAGGCTTCCGGCTCCGCTCCCGGCCACGCACATAGGGCACAATGCAGTAGCTGCAGAAATTATTGCAACCGAACATGATGTTGACGCCAGACTTGAAGGCGTATTTCCGCTCAATGGGAAGCTCCTCCACGATCTCCTGTGTATCCTTCCAGATATCTACAATCATGCTGCCGTTCTGCATACTTTCCGCCAAAAGCTCCGCGAATTTAAAAATATTGTGGGTACCAAAGACCAGATCCACGAAGCGGTAGCTCTGCTTTAACTTCTCCACTACTTCCGGCTCCTGCATCATGCAGCCGCAGAGAGCAATCTTCATATGGGGATTGCTTTTCTTCCGGTGCTTTAAGAGGCCCAGGTGGCCATAGACCTTCAGGTTGGCGTTTTCACGGACGGTACAGGTATTGTAAATGACAAAATCGGCGGTATCCTCTTCCGTTGGATTGTATCCAATTTTTTCCAGTATTCCGGTCAACTTCTCGGAATCCCTTGCGTTCATCTGACAGCCGAAGGTCGTAACGCAGAAAGTCAGCGGGCGGCCAAGCCGCGCGCTTTCCTCTGCTACCTGCTTTTTACAGACCTCTATAAAATAATACTGGCGCTCCGGCTCGGTCTCCGGGGCTTTCGCCCAGATTTCACTATTTAAATTCATGTTAGTTCTCCTGTAATCTCATATCATTCTGCACGGGTTCTATTTTTCGACAGACCCGTATTTTATAATATTACCTTTTTTACAGGCTTCGTGCAACCATTTGTTTTGGTTTGTATTCCATTTTCTATTTTCGACTGCTTAGCCCAGGGCCACATCCAGGGCCATCATCAGTGTAAATCCCATAGCGAAAAAGATTGTTCCGATATCTGAGTGTTTTCCCACGGACATCTCCGGAATCAGTTCCTCGATGACCACATACATCATGGCGCCTGCCGCAAAGCTCAAAAGATATGGAAGGGCCGGAAGAATCAGGGTGGCGGCCAGAATCGTCAGAAAGGCGCCGATGGGTTCCACGACGCCGGACAGAACGCCGTAGAGGAAGGATTTTCCCTTGCCTGCGCCCTCGGCCCGGAGCGGCAGGGAGATGATCGCGCCCTCGGGAAAGTTCTGGATGGCAATACCGATGGACAGGGCCAGCGCACCTGTTACGGTGATATAAGTATTGCCGGAGAGCCATCCCGCGTAGACCACGCCCACCGCCATACCCTCGGGAATGTTGTGGAGTGTCACGGCCAGCACCAGCATCGTCGTGCGCTTCAGGTGGCTTCTGGGTCCCTCTGCCTCGTCGCTGTTCCGGTGTAAATGCGGGATGATGTGATCGAGCAGCAGCAAAAATAAAATACCGACCCAGAAACCGATAACTGCCGGGACGAAGGCCCAGATTCCCATGGCCGCCGACTGTTCCATGGACGGAATCAGCAGGCTCCAGATGGAAGCTGCCACCATGACGCCCGCCGCAAAGCCGGTCAACGCCCGGCTGACCTGTTCATTTAAGGATGTTTTCATAAAAAAGACCATGGCCGCTCCAAGGGAAGTTCCTGCAAAGGGTATTAAGATTCCCCGGATTACTTCTGATGTCATATAAGAATCTCCTTTCCTGTATTAGCCTGAACTAACCGTTTTATGATTATTATATGCGTCAAAGTTCCTCACTGTCCATAGCAGGATTTCTTGTTGAGAATAAAAGAAGGACAAGCCCTGCTTATCCTTCGTAAAATTTCCGCAGCTCCATTTCCTGCTGCATTTATTCGAAATAGTTGATACTTCTGGTCTTATCATAATAGATCACATTTTCCTGCCGCACAGAAGCCGTTCCATGCTCCACATCAATGATCGATACCGCGCAATTTTTATGGACGCCGCCCTTCCAGAAATCTTTCAAATCTGTAATCAGAAGACTGGACAACAGTGCTTTCACAAGCGCTCCATGGGCGGATATCAGCACAGTTTTGTCCTGATACTCCGGCCGGTCAATGAGCCAGGTCAAAAAATCTGTTCCCCGGACACAGAGCTCCGCAATGGATTCACCGCCCTCCGGTGGATTATAGTGGGCCGGATTCTGGAAAAAATTCGGGAAATCCGGATCCGGGATGTTGTAATTCTGCCCCGTACAGCACAGACCCTCGAAGCAGCCAAAGCTGATTTCCTTCAGGCGCTCGTCCACAATCAGGGGAATCTGCCGCTCCCGTTTCATGATTTCCGCCGTCTGATAGGCGCGCTTCAGCGGACTTGAAAAAATCACATCAAAGGGAATACCCTTCAGCGCCTCTGACGTAATCTCCGCCACTTCAATACCATTTCGATTTAAGGGAATGTCCGTCGTTCCCTGGAGCCAGTGCTTTGTATTCCATTCTGTCTCACCGTGACGGATCACATAGATGACCATTTAAGTTTCCTCCTGCTATATAAAATCGAACTTATATTCGTTTTGGCTTATTATAGCATTTTGTCCGGAGCTTGTCATCCATTAAATTTATGAAAATGAAAAAGAACCGCAGCCCCAGATTTTCATCCAAAGCTGCGGAGTCCCCTGTAACTCAGGTTTCTTTTTGAAAAACGTTTTCTCGAACTTTTCTGAACAGGGCGGGCTTATTTACCGGCCATCTGCTTTTCCTGTTCCTCGATCATCTTCTTTACCATATAGCCGCCTACGCTTCCGTTCTGCTTGGAAGTCAGGTTGCCGTTGTAGCCGTCGGTCAGCGGTACGCCCAGCTCGCTGGCTACCTCGTACTTGAACTTGTCAAGAGCGCCCTTTGCCTCCGGTACTGCTGCGGTATTTGAAGATTTGTTTGCCATAAGAAACTCCTCCTTACTGCAGACGGGAATCTTTTTATACATTCCATTTGTCTGCGGTTCGTGATTGGTTGTTACAGGAGTTATTATGCGGAATAATCCGCTCTTTACACTGGGAGTTCCTTGCTTCTCTGATAAAATTTGGCTGTTTGCTTTCTAAAAGGTCAACCGCATCTGATTCCAGACCACATTGCCGTGTACGGATTCGGACACGCCCTCATTTACAAAACCGAATTTGGCGTAATAGGGAATCAGCCGATCCTTACAGGTCAGCACCAGACCTTTTCGGCCCTGCTCTCTGGCGTCCGCAATGGCCCGTTTGATGAGCTCGCCTGCGTAGCCCTTTTTTCGGTAAGCCGGAATGGTATTGACGCCGAAAATCATCTGCCAGTCTCCGTTTTCGCGGTGCATTTCGGCCTTTTCATACATTTCATCGGTCAGATCCGCCTCATCGGTCACGAAGCCGTCTACAAAAGCGATAAGCTTGTCGCCGTCAAACATGAGCCAGAAATGGCTTCCGTAATAGGCCAGCCGTTTTGCGAATTCCTCCTTTGTAGCCGCTTCCGCAGGCGGGAAGCATTCAGCTTCTACCTGTGAGATAGCATCCAGATCCTCCTGTGTCGCGTTTCTTATCAGCATGTTTCTTCCTCTTTTCTCTCATCAATCGTCATCCCAGTCGTCATCGTCATCATCCCAGTCGTCATCGTCGTCCCAGTCGTCATTATCGTCGTCATATTCTTCGTCTTCCCGTTCCACATCCGATTCCAGGATTGCTCCATCTGCCGCCTGAATGGTGTATTCATATTCTACCTTATCTTTTACAAATTCTACTTCGTAAACCAGAATTCCATCTTCCTTATCCAGCTTCGCCTTGGTAAAAGTAACCTGGGATACGGCTGCATGATTTAAAGCAATCTCCTTTGCTTTCGCCATGCCGATATCACCAGCCTGTTTTATTTCTGTTTTTACTTCCGTCTTCGGCTGCTGTGTCGGCTGTTTTTCATCTTCTTTTTTCTGACTTGTTTCTGTTTTTTTCTCTGGTTCCGCAGTTGTTACAGGCTTCGTCTCTTTCGATTTGCTGTAAACCTTCAGTTCCAGTTCCTTTTTTACCACGGCTCCATCCGATGCCTTAATCCAGTACTCATACTCTGTTCCGTTTGCGAAGAATTCCACTTCGTATACATATTGTCCCCGCTCATAATCAAATTCCACCTGCATATTCTGAGCGTCTGTCAAAAGGACACCCGCGTCTGCGCATGCGAATTTTTTCGCGTTTTCCTCTCCGATTCCGGAGCTCTGTGCCAAAACGCCCGACGCATATACGGTGCTGATTCCTCCTACAGATAAGATCGCTGCTGTACAGCCTGCTGCCAGCATCACTTTTTTCGGATTATCCAGGAAATGTCTCATTTTTTTCATATACGTTCTCTCCTTTTCTCTTTCTGATAGATAGCTGTATCTTATCAGAGAAACATTAGAGGAACATTAGAGGATTAAAATGTGACGTAAAAAATGCTTCCTTTTCCAGACTCACTCTCGAGCGTAATCTCTCCGCCGTGATACCGCGCAATTTCCCGGGCCATGGAAAGTCCCAGTCCCATGCCGTCGCCGGTTCTGGAAGCGTCCGACTGATAAAAGCGCCGGAAGATTTTCTCCTGCTCTTCCTTTCGGACGCCAATGCCGTTGTCCTCCACCGAAAGAAGGATGCCGTTCTCCGTTTTCCGAAGCGTCACCTGGATCTGTCCGTTTTCCCGTCCATAGCGATACGCATTTCCGATTAGATTCGCAAGCATCCTGGACAATAACAGGGCATTTCCACAAAGAAAAATTTCTTTTTCAATCCGGCTGCTCAGCTGGATTCCTTTTTCCCGGATCAAAGCCATATCTTCGCAGACACCCGCTGCCAGTTCACTGAAGTTCAGTCTTTCTTTTCTGTATTTTTCCGAACCGTTTTCCATGCGGGCAAAGTCCAGCATCTGTTGAATGAGCTTGGACATCTTCCGGCCCTGTCTCTGAATCACCTGCAGATCCTGCCGATAGCCTTCTGATGTCTCTCCCTGTTTTTCCAGTGAGAGTTCGCATTGGGACAGAATCACACTCATGGGGGTTCTGAGCTCATGAGACACGTCGGAGGTAAACTGACGCTCCGCTTCAAAAGTGTTCTCTAATTTTTCAAACATGGCGTTAAAGCTGTCTGCCAGCTGGTGCAGTTCATCGCTTCCCGGTCCCAGCTCAATGCGCCGGGTCAAATCCCCGCTTTGTTCTATCTGAAGAGCTGTATCGGAAATCTGCCGGATGGGCCGCAGCATACGCCCGGCGATCAGGTATCCGCCCACCGATGCCGCCAGCACCAGAAGTGGCAGAAAAATCAGGGATAGACGCATCACCGCAGACATCTGCACATCTCCTTGCTTTCCCGATACCACGCCCCGCAGCCACAGGCCTTCCACACCCTCGGCCTCCAGTCGCCGATCAAACAGATAGTAAACAGTGCCCTTTTTCTTCACCGTGCGGATCAAGGAGTCTGTAAAAGAAAGAGCTCCTGTTTCTGCCGCGATGGGATTTTCCCCGTAAAGCATGGTTCCATCCGGCTGATAGAGCGCTGTGTAGACTTCATTTACTGCATCCAGAAAGTCGTCGTCCACTTCCAGATATCCGTCCCCGTAACGGATAAAATGATCCGATTCGTGAAGCAGATCAAATGCATCAATATTACTGTAATATTCGATTTCATCCACATTATGCTCTACCGTTTCTATGAGGCTGTCCCGGATCGTTTTTTGAAGAATCCGGTGATTGGCCGAAAAGATAATAAAAAAAGTAAACAACACCACCAGCAAGAGCGCCGCCGTAAACCAGCCGGTTATTTTCAGCCTTATGGATCCTTTCTTCATAAATCACCCCTCTTTCAGCACGTATCCCATACCCCGCACAGTATGAATCAGTTTCTTTTTTTGTCCGCCGTCGATCTTTTTCCGAAGATAACTGATATAGACGTCTACCACATTGGTGCCGCCTTCATAATCATAGTTCCAGATATGTTCTTCGATCTTTTCTCTGGAGAGTACGATGCCCTGATTATAAAACAGGTATTCCAGCAGCTGATATTCCTTTGCGGACAGCGGGATTTCCACGCCACCCCGTGTCACCTGACGGCTAGCCGTATCCATCTCCAGATCGGCCAGCGTCAGTCTGTGATCGGACTGACCATAGGAGCTTCTGGTCATAACACGAATCCGGGCAAGCAGTTCCTCAAAGGCAAAGGGCTTCACCAGATAATCGTTGGCTCCGCTGTCCAGCCCCTTCACCCGATCGGAAATGGAATCTTTTGCCGTCAGGAACAGCACCGGAGTTGCCTTTCCCTGATTTCGGAGACTGCGAAGCACCTCATAGCCATCGGCTTTTGGCATCATAATGTCCAGGATTACTGCGTCATATTCCGTATACGCTAAAACATGAATGGCCTCTGCTCCATCGTAACAGGTATCCACAGTATAGCCGCTTCTCGTCAGTTTTTCAACCAGAATCCGGTTCAGATCCCGTTCGTCTTCGGCTACCAATATACGCATACGTTTCCTCCTATCTGCCAAGCTGGCTTAAAATAGACGGATCCTTCAATTTAGAATCCTCCGCATGTACCACGCCGGAACCCAGATACACCGAGTAATCGGCCAGCTTGCCGTGAATCTTTGCATGGTTTCCGATAAAGGTCACATTGTAAATGGTTTCGAAGCCCACTTTTCCGGCCTCTGCCTAGGCGCTGATTTCCGCCTCGGTCAGATACGGAAGCATAGATTCGCCCGGCTTTTTTTCGTTGTATTTCTGAACCTCCAGAAGCACGATTTCCCGCAGAAAATCGGCTGCGGTTTCCAGCTTTGCGAAATCGGGAAGCTCCACCGGAAGCTTCGCCAGAGGCTTTTTCTTTCCCAAAGCTTTCTGCTGTACATAGATCTGCATGGCTTACTCCTCGAATTCATACCGCATGAACGCGCAGTTTTTGACGCCAAAGGCGGCGTATTCCTCATTGGTCATTTCATAGAAATAAGACTGCACCACCCGGGCAATGCCGTTATGGGCCACCAGGATAAAAGTCTTATCCTTCTCAGCCTTCAGATCGTCCAGCAGGTTGTAAATCCGCTGGGCTACCTGGAGCATGGATTCGCCACCCTCGAAGCGGCTTAAAAACTGTTCCTTGGCCTTCCGGAAATCCGCGCCGTCCCGGGGCGTGGACTCCCATTTTCCAAAATTCTGTTCGATCAGCCGGGGTTCCATCCGGGCCGGGATTCCGGTCACCTCCGAGATGTGCCTGGCTGTCTCCGCTGCGCGAACAAGCGGCGAATATAGAATTTCATCCGCCTGTAGGCCTTCCTTCAGAATCTTCTTTCCGGTCTCGATGGCCTGCTGATGGCCCAGATCCGTCAACGCGATATCCGTGGCCCCGCAGATTTTATTTTCCACATTCCAAATGGTCTGTCCGTGACGGACAAAGTAGAGGGTATGCATGGGTGATTCTCCTTTGTTTTGTATTGTTTTTTATTATAACCCGGCGATATTTCTTTTTCAATTGAAAATCAGGAAGACAGAGCCTGCCTTCCTGATCGATAAACTAATTTTTGCTTTTTGCTGGTTCGATGTTCGTAATTTCATTCATCGAATCAGTATTTGCGGTGTTTGCGTGTTCCGCTGTCACGCTATTATTTACCGTATCGCCATTCGGAAAATAGATCGTCGAGTCCACCAGCTCTGCGCCTTTTCCATCCATGCGGACCTTCAGCCACACTTCACGCAGAACGGACTCCTGGAAGCCTGCACCGTCCTTTGCAAAATGCCCCAAAAGCTGCATCCGCACAAAGAGCATATCGCCCAGGACGCTGACATCCTGATACTGCACTGAAGTAACCTCTGCGTCCGCATAATCGGTGTATTGGAAGCCATCCAGGTTGATCAGCTGTGTTTGATTCACGCTGTCTGTGTATCCAAATACGGCTCCGGCGTCCACCAGCACCTGATTACAGCCCCGGCTGTTGGCTACGGAAATGGCGTCCAGATCCGTCTGGGTATAGGCGGGTTCGATGGAGCTTAAGTAATCCGGTTCGACGGCTGCCAGCAGATCTCCTGTCTCTTCATTTGCCCCCAGCAAGGTCATATCCAGTGCCGTCCGGGTCTCGTTCTGAAATTCCAGATCCGTCTGGTAGATGCCGTAGGGAACGTCTTCCCCGTCCGGACTGTTAAAATATTTCTGATAATATACGGTATCATTCAACACTACAAAGGTGGGCGCGTCGGTCAGATAAGCCTCCGTTGTCTCCCCGGTTTTCCGATTGTAGGAATAAAAGTTGCCGTAGAAATATCCGGCGCTGCCCTCGTAATGACCAGCCGCTGTGAGGACCACATTTTCATCCACATACAGGCTTGTAATGGGATTCTGATTGCCCGGGTAAAGAAGCGCCGTATCGCCGGAAGCGGTATTGTATTCCCAGACACTGTGATCGCCAGGATCGTAGTAAAGACTGCTGCCGTCCGCGGTGCTGCCCAGAAGTTCTCCCTCCGCAACCATTTCCATATTTGCAGCGGTAAAGGGCTGCCGCCAGATGCGGGAGACGCCGCCTGTCTCGTCCCAGGAATCGTAATACAGATACGCGCCGTCGGAATAGAGCTTTGTTCTATCCATGGTATAGAGCTCGCCGTCTACCGCGATGAGCTCACTGCCATTGCCGAGAATCGTATGATCTGCTGTCGTTTCGCTACCTGTTTTTCCTGTTTCCACAGAGGTTCCAGATTCCGTATCGGATTCTGTCGTTGGTGTCGTCGGTCGTAAAAGCAGACCGAGGGCTGCCGCCACCAGAATGATAACTCCGATCAGAGTGATTCCAACGGTCTTTTTCCGATAATGCAACACGTTTTGAATCCGGCTTTTCAGGGAAGGTTCCCCGAAGGTCAGGGAGCTGACCGCATATCCATTCTGCTTCGCAGCGTACTTTAAAAGACTGGCAGCGTAATCCTTCCGGATATCCCGGGTACTGTTCTGGAGCACTGCCTCGTCGCAGGATATCTCCATATCCCGGCAGAAAAGCGCATAGGCCAGCCAGACACATGGATTGAACCAGTGAAGCATCCGGACCAGTAAAAACAGGAGCTTCCAGATCGGATCCAAGCGCTTTCGGTGGTAATTCTCATGGGCCAGAATGTAATGCTTTTCCGTCGCCTCCAGGTTCGCAGGAAGACAGATAACTGGCCTCAGGACACCCCATACGAAAGGAGCCGGGAGCTTTTCGTATTCCCGGATTCGCTGTTTCGGAGCGCTTCTGACACATCGGTTTTTGCTTAAAAGTGCCTTTAATTTTATGGTAGAAACAGTCTGCTGGATTAGCAGTAATACGATTCCGGACAGCCATACTATGCGGAACATCAGACTCCAATTCCAGGTGCTCTTGCTTTGACCGGAAATCCCTGTCTCGGTGCCTGTCAGATTGTTTTGCTGTGTTTCCTGAAGTTCTTCCGGGAACTGTGCTTCCATTCCGGATTTCAGCCCTGTACCGGACAGCTGATGGATCGTACCGGACAGCTCATTGCTTCGATTCTCCAGATTCTGAGCGGTGGTTTCCACCCTGGAAGGAATCAGACTGAAAGGACTTTGCAGCCCTGTCGGCACACAAAAATTCAGGAACACCAGCAGCCAGAGCCCGTAGGCCAGTTTTCTGGAACAATGCAGCACCTTCAGCATCAGGAACCGCAGAAGAACCACCAACAGCACGGTATAACTGCCAATCAGACTCAGATGTAAAACCGCGCCAAATACCTTTTCCATCCTCAATCCTCCCCGTACTCTTCAATCAGTTCTGCCAATTCGTCAATTTCTTTCTTACTCAGCTTTTTCCGCTTCAAAAAGGCCGCTACAAAATTCGGCAGAGACCCCTCATAATTCTCCTCCAGGTATCGTTCGCCCTTCCGTCTGGCGTATTCCTCCTGACTCATCCGGGATGTGACCACCGACTGCTCATTCTGGAAAATGCCATTTTCACAGATCTTCCGAAGCACCGTATAGGTGGTCGACTTCTTCCAGTTCAAACGCTCCGCTGCCAGCCGCACCAGTTCCCCGCTCCGCAGCGGCTCATGCTCCCAGATAAGCTGCGCCAGCTCCTGCTCGGCCTCGGTCATGATATAGATCAGGTCTTCCATGGGACGCCTCCTTTCTGTAAATGAGAAATGGTTTAAAAAGTATAAACCTTTGATTTTAGTCTATACTTTTTAAACCATTTTGTCAACTGAAATCTGATATGTATTTTAATTTCCAAAACCATTCAGTAACATCTTTATTTTTCCATATCCTTCGGATATGCACGTTCCGCTTTGAATGCTATTCGGCAGGGTATCCTATCTGTCATACTTTATCTCCCGGCTTCGGATGATCCGGATTGTACAGGTGGGAATAGGTGTTAAACCGGACGAACAGGTAAATGCAGATAAGCGCAATCAAAACGCACACCATCAGTTCACCCAGAAAATCTGCCACCAGCATGGTTTTCAGAGAGAAAGTACTGATCGCGGCTTTGATAAGATATAGAATGATGCAGGCTGCGATGGCCAGAAGCAGGTAAGTTTTCTTATTCGTTACAATAATCCAACTTTCTTTTTTCTTCATAAATATCCCCTCCATCCATAAAACATTTTGAAGCTTAAAAATCTGTTATTTAGAGAACAAAATATCTCACAATAAGAGCGACAATTCCAAGTACTACAACCGTATCCATCAGCCAATTCCGCTTATCTTTACAAAACAGGATCCCTGCAAGGCCGAAAACCGTCATGCAGGTACCGATTCCGGCGTCAATCCAGACGCCTTTGGAGATGGATAAAAGCGTCCACAGCGCAGACATGAAAGTATAAAGAATCGTGATAAAATTTCCGGTTCTGATTTCGTCTTTCAGCATAAGCAAATTTCTCCTTTATTTCATTTGGTTAAAATATTCCAGATAATCTGGATCAGATTCAGCACGATATAGAGCTCCAGACACGGATAGTATTTTTAATTACAACGAAACCAGTCGCTTTGCCCTCTCATACTCATTTTTCTGTACATAAATTTTATATTCGTAAGTACAGCTCTGGTCGACGCCAAAGCTTCCGGTTTTTCGGGCTTCTCCACCTAAAGGGCCTGAACCCTGAAGATTTCTTGTGTGGATTCGATAATCAATTCCATGAAGGGAAAGCGTCTCCCGAACCTCTGCCTGACGGTTCATGTCAAGGGTGAGCAGCAGCTCTTTTTGAGTCAGTATATTCCACATAGGCTCTTTCTCTCCGTCAAATTAGATATTTCCTTGGATAACTTTTACCATTTACATATGATTTTCCAAAATAAGCCGAACCACATTCGTCACAATATAGATGCCAAAACAGGTCAGACTCTTTTTATAGCTTTTTGTTTTTCTTCCCTTGAAATAAAACACAACGCCTAATACAAAAAATACGCACACTGCAACGACTAATATTCTGTAAAGAAAAACTGTAAATTCCATCTTACTTTCCTCCCGATAATCAGACAACTCCTTGTCATCCATATCTTATTTTACCCACTGTATTTGTAATTTCATGATACTTGACCCATCTGAAATTGTCAATTATATTTCGCTTTTCATAATTGTTTTCTGTACATTCCACCATTTTTGTGCCACTTTCATTAAGCAGCTTCCACAATTCAAGGCGGATTTCTATTCTTATCCTTGCTTTTCCAACCGGATAAGCCTATACTGACATAGGTATCTGTTTTACAAAAGAGAGGGGCTTTATCATGTCTGAAACCATAGAGAAAAAATCCTCCGGGCAGCACGGGATGCTGATGACCGAAGGCAGTATTCTTAAAAATATATTCTTATTTTCCATTCCGCTGATTCTGGGTAATCTGCTACAGCAAACTTACAATGCGGTGGACTCGATTATCGTGGGAAACTGTGTGGGAAGCAATGCGCTGGCCGCGGTTGGCGCGGGAGCGTCGCTGATCTATCTTTTGATTGCGTTCAGCCAGGGAGCCTCTGTGGGCGCGGGCATTATCATTTCTCAATATCTTGGGGCGCGGGATTCGGAGCATGTGCGGACTGCCGTTCATACAGCTGTCACAGTGGCCCTGATCCTAGGAGCGCTTCTGACCATCGGCGGGCTTCGATTCACCAGACCGCTTCTGATCTGGATGAATACGCCGGAGGAGGTGCTGGAGGACGCCGTGCTTTATCTGCGGATTTATTCCGGCGGCATGGTTTTTAATGTTCTTTACAATATGATGGCCGGTATTCTGAACGCCGCCGGCAATTCCAGGCGTTCGCTCCTCTATCTGGCTGCCGCGGCTTTCACGAACATTTTCATGGATGTACTTCTGATTGCGGTTTTGAAAATGGGCGTGGCAGGCGCGGCTATCGCTACGGATATGAGCCAGGCGGCGTCCTGTATTCTGGCTTTTCTGTTCCTGCTTCGCGTTCCGGCGGATTATCAGGTACATATTCCGGAGCTTCGCCTGAATGGCTTCATGGCTTTACAGATTTTGCGGGTGGGTCTTCCCACGGGTATCCAGAATATGGTCATTTCTCTGTCCAATATTCTGGTACAGGCTGCCGTCAACGGATACGGAACGGCTGCGATGGCCGGTTTCGGCGCTTACTTAAAGATCGACGGCTTCAATATCCTTCCGGTTTTGAGCTTTAGTATGGCGATCACAACCTTCGTGGGGCAGAATTACGGCGCCGGAAATCTGAAGCGCGTAAAAAAGGGCATGTGGGTGACCCTTGGCATGTGTATTGTATACACGGTCGTTACCGGCGCGCTGCTGTTGTTCTTCTCGCGCCCGGCTCTCAGCCTTTTCACCAAGGATTCCACGGTCATCGACTTCGGGCAAATCGCCATGCGGTATTTCTGCCCCTTTTATTGGCTGCTTGCCATTCTTCACGCGCTGGCGGGTACCGTCCGTGGAACCGGCAAAACGGTGCCGCCCATGGTGGTTCTGCTTCT
>ERZ827088.3727-NODE-3727-length-13648-cov-3.356507_pt1 | contig 13648 bp, 8 predicted proteins | sample MGYA00519922_ERZ827088 | MGnify/ENA primary metagenome ERZ827088 (study PRJEB31778, sample SAMEA3449254) | human gut metagenome | biome: human gut; feature: human-associated habitat; material: faeces | place: United Kingdom | collected 2010/2012 ... | reverse complement strand
GACTTACCCTCATGCACATGAAGGAAAAGGCTCTTACCGAGAAAGTGAATCTCGGCAGCGAAGTCCTCAACAATACACTGTGGGGTGTAAACACCTCTTACAACACCGAATTTCAATGGCTCACTTCTTGGCTCAACAAGATACCCACCGTAACGGCCACAGCCCCGTCGAGATTGTCGCTTACCGCCGAATTTGCCCAGCTCATTCCGAGTGAAAAGAAAAATGCTTCGTCCCTCTCTTACCTCGACGACTTCGAAGGATCTCAAACGACCATCGATATACGCACGCCCTACTCATGGTCGTTGTCGGCAACCCCTTCGATGTTTATCGAATCGTCATTGTCGAACAATCTCGATTACGGGAAAAACCGGGCACTATTGGCATGGTACTACATCGACCGGATTTTCACTCAACGAAATTCCTCCGCTACCCCGGCACATATCAAAAACGACCTCGAACAACTATCGAACCATTACGCACGCGAAGTCGAATACACCGAGGTATTTCCCAACAAGGAACTCAATTACGGAGAATCCTCGGTCATGCAGGTGCTCAACCTCTCTTACTATCCCCAAGAACACGGTCCCTATAATACCGATGCCGAAAATATCGACGACGAAGGTCACCTGCTCAATCCCGAAAAACGCTGGGGAGGTATTATGCGAAAAATGGACATCACCGATTTCGACAATTCCAATATCGAATATCTGCAATTTTGGCTCATGGATCCTTTCCTCTATAACGAAGACGGCAGCAATAAGGGCGGTATGCTCTACTTCAACTTCGGAGAAGTATCGGAAGATATTCTCAAAGACGGCATGAAGTCATACGAGAACGGGCTGCCTATCAACAACGATACGACATATCTTACCACTACCGTTTGGGGAAAGGTTTCGCGCCAACAATCGCTCACATATGCTTTCGACAACAGCAGCGGTGCCCGCGTACGCCAAGATGTGGGCCTCGACGGTCTCTCCAATAACGAAGAATTCAACTTCTCTTCTTATCAAGGATTCGTCGCGGGCTTACGCGCCAAATTATCAAACGCAGCATTGAACCGCATGCTGGCCGATCCTCATTCGCCGCTGAACGACCCCGCCCGGGATAATTACCAGTACTTCCTGAGCGAAAGATTCAACCAAGAAGAAGCCGATATCCTCACCCGATACAAATACTACAACGGAACCGAGGGGAACTCCCTCTCTGCCGACGAAGCCGGAGACAAATACTACCAATCATCACGCAGTGTACCCGACGTCGAAGACATCAATCAAGACAACACGCTCGATGAGTACGAACGTTATTACCAATACGCCGTAAAAATCACCCCCGAAGCCTTGCAAGTGGGAAGCAACTACATCACCGACATGCGCACGGTAACCGTACAGTTGCGCAACGGCGAATCCTCGACCGTACGATGGTACCAGTTCAAAATTCCTCTACGCGACGACAGCGATGACGGTTCACATGAACCCCGACAAACCGTCGGTTCGATACAGGATTTTTCCAGCATACGTTTTGCCCGGATTTTTCTCACCGGATTTAACAAAGAAACCCACCTGCGTTTCGCCACCCTCGAACTGGTACGTGGAGAATGGCGGACTTACGAATATAAATTACACTCAGACATAAGCGGCAGCAGCAACGCTCCCGCCGAAGGAGACATAGACGTATCGGTCGTAAATATCGAAGAAAATGCCGGACAGACACCTGTCAATTACGTTTTACCTCCGGGCGTAACCCGTATCATATCTCCCGACCAATCGCAGATTACGCAACTCAACGAACAAGCCATTTCGCTTACCATCAGAGACCTACCTTCGAAAAACGCCCGAGCCATATATAAGACCGCCGGTACGGATATGCGGAACTACAAAACCTTGCAGATGTTCACGCACGCCGAGCAACTCATCGACGACGATACCGACCTCAAAAACGGAGAACTGTCGGTCTTCATACGCTTGGGCTCGGATTACTGCAACAATTACTACGAATACGAAATTCCCTTGCAACTCACACCTGCCGGACGTTACAATACTTACAGCTCGGCCGACCAAGAAAAAGTATGGCCGGAAGCCAATATGTTCGATTTCCCTCTCGAATTGCTCACCTCACTGAAACAGGAGCGTAACATCGCCCAGAATACCAAAGGCTCGGGTGTCAGCAGCACGACACCCTATTCGAGTTACGACCCTGACAAACCGACCAACAAAATCACGGTCATGGGTAATCCCTCATTGTCGAATGTCAAAACCATACTCGTCGGCGTGCGCAACAACTCGGGACGCCGCAAAAGCGCAACCGTATGGATCAACGAATTGCGGCTGAAAGGATTCAACGAGGAAGGTGGCTGGGCTGCCAAAGGCAACCTCAACCTCGCCGTATCGGACATTGCTACCCTCAACATGAGTGGGCTGATAGAAACGACCGGATTCGGAGGTATCGACCAAAGCCTGAGTGAACGACGACTCGACGACCTGTATCAATACAATTTCGCCGCTATGATCGATGTGGGACGCTTTTTCCCGGAAAAAGCAAAAATCAAAGCTCCGATTTTCTATTCTTACTCGATGGAAAAGTCCTTGCCGAAATACAACCCGCTCGACCAAGACATCTTGCTATCCGATGCACTTGAAGCAGCAGCCAACGACGCCGCACGGGACTCGATAAAGCAACTCTCCGTTACCCAATCTACCGTAAAGAGTTTCAGTCTATCGGGATTCAAGGTCGACATCAAAAGCAAAAACCCGATGCCTTACGACCCAGGAAACTTCACGTTCAGCTATTCGCAAAACAAGCAACACGAGAACGACCCGACAACCGCCTACGAGAATACCAACACCTATAACGGAAACCTCATATACAGTTACTCGCCGCTCATCAAACCGTGGAAACCTTTCGACAAAATAAAATCGAAGTCGAAAAGCCTCGACATACTCAAAAAAATGGGTATCAACTACCTGCCGAACAATATTTCTTTCGGCACCAGCATTTCGCGTTACTACTACGAGCAGCAACTGCGCAGTATCGACGAGACCGACGTTACTCTACCGGTGTCGGTAAGCAAGAGTTTCTTATGGGACCGGCAATTTGCCATACAATGGAATCTCCTGCAAAGTCTTTCCATGAACCTGTCGACAGCTACCAATGCCCGCATCGAAGAACCGTCGGGAGCCGTAAACAAGCGACTTTTTGCCGAGGAATATACGATATGGAAAGACTCGGTAAAAAATAGCCTGCGTCATTTCGGTACGCCGTGGGAATACCAGCAGAGCTTCAACGCGACCCTCAACGTCCCGCTCAACAACATACCCTCGCTCAACTGGATGACCCTCACCTCGTCATACAACGCCACCTACAACTGGAATCGCGGAGCAACCATAGACGATACGACTTCGGTCGGCAATACCATCAACAATCAAGGACGGCTCTCGGTCAACGGCCGATTCAATTTTGAAACACTTTACAACAAGTCGAAATTTTTGAAATCGGTCAATCAGAAATTCAATAACCGGGGTAATAACAGTAGAGTTCCGCAAAAACGCAACAGATACCAACGAACCGTTACGTTACGCGCCGACACATCGACACTCGTAAAACACAACCTCGGCAGTAAAAAACCGGTCGTATCGGCCACCCTCAAAGGCGAAGCCTATCCCATCAAATACAAAGTCGTCGACGCCAATACGATACGCATCGAAACCCGGGACGACCAACGCATCATCGTTACCGTATTACCGGGAAAACGTCCCGAAGAAAACAAATGGTATCAGGTAGGAATGTATGCAACACGTTTCGCCATGATGCTGCGCAGCATCAACATACAATATACCAATACCCGCTCGATGACCCTACCGTCGTTCGAACCTTCTGTCGGTGATATTTTCGGGCAATCGACCGGTTACAACTCAATGGCTCCGGGACTGGGATTTGCATTTGCTGCCGTAGGAACCGACTATATCGACAATGCTGTCGACAACAACTGGCTGATGACGCAAGACTCGTCGCTCATCAGCCCGGCTATCCACAACCGAACCAACGATATGCAGGCCGATATCGTCCTCGAACCTCTGAAAGGATTCAAAATCACACTGAATATCGCCCGCAGCCATAGCCAGAACAACCAGATATATTTCATGTACGACGATATGCCTACGATACAAGGCGGAAGTTTTACCATGACGCACATGGCCATATCTACGGCCTTCCGAAAATTATCGGCCGAAAACGGATACCAATCCGACGCTTTCGACCGCTTCCTACAAAACCGGCAGATCATCGCCAACCGACTCGAAAGCAAATACCAGAATACCCGTTACCCCGCAGCCGACTTCATCAGCGAAGCAGACCTTGTGGGACAGCCCTATAACCGTATAAACGGCGGCGTAAATGCCAGTTCGGCCGATGTCATGATTCCGGCTTTCATTTCGGCCTACACCGGAAAAAATGCCGACGAGATAGATCTTACGGCATTCCCGTCTTGGGGAAAACTTATTCCAAACTGGAAAGTTACATACGACGGACTGTCGAAATTGAAAAAGATGCAGAAGCATTTCAAGAGTTTCATCATCTCACACGCTTATAAGTGTACCTACAATGTGAATAGCTTCTCATCGTACCTCAACTGGGTCGGAGTAGGTGGCGATATGGGATATGTCAAAGATTCGCAAACGGGAAATCCTGTTCCATCTTCACCTTACGATATTTCATCGGTAACCCTCATCGAAAGTTTCTCTCCGCTGTTGGGCATAGACTTCACCATGAAAAACAATCTATCGGGCAGCCTCGCCTATAAAAACAGCAGGAATCTCAACCTGAGCATATCTTCGGTACAAATCGTCGAGGCCGTTACACAAGATATAACCGTAGGCGTCGGTTATAAATTTACCGGTCTGAAAGGATTTTTCTCGGGAAAAGGTGGTAAACAAGGAACTTTCAGCAACGACCTGAATCTACGTGGAGATTTTTCTTTCTCAAAAACCCACTCTCTCATACGTCGTATCGAGCAAGACTATACCCAAGCAACGGCAGGGAATAAAGCTATCAATATGAAATATTCGGCCGAATACAAATTGAGCCGTTATATCACGTTGCAAGCTTACTACGACCTACAAATCTCCACCCCGCTCATATCTTCGAGCAGTTATCCCACACTCAACAGCGACATAGGCATCACGATAAAACTCGACCTTGCCCGATAAATCGATAGAAATTTATACCGGAAAAAAGAAAAAGGTTGCACGGGAATTCCCGTGCAACCTTTTTCTATCTCTATACCTTGTCTCCTATATCCACACTTGATGAGGATAGGGATTGTCGAAAAGCGATTGCAGGATTTGCCGTTCGGCATCGGAAAGTCTCTTACCACGACGAGCCATCATACGCTCGGCCATCTCTATCACGCGCGACACAGGCACTTCCTTAAACCCTTCTGCCCCGCCTTGCACAAATGAATCGATAACCGTACGGGGAAAGCCCGGTCCGTAGATATTGGCTCCCACTCCCACAACCGTAGCCGTATTGAACATCGTATTGATACCCGAACGGGAATGATCGCCCATAATCAAACCGCAAAATTGCATACCGGTAGCCTTGAACCGATGAGAGGCATAATCCCACAACTTAATCTCGGCATAATTGTTTTTAAGATTCGAACAGTTGGTATCAGCCCCCAGATTGCACCATTCTCCGATGACGGCATTTCCCAAATACCCGTCATGGCCTTTATTCGAATAGGCAAGCATCACCACATTGCTCAACTCGCCACCCACCTTACAATAGGGGCCGAGTGTCGTCGCACCGTAGATTTTGGCGTTCATATTCACCGTGGCATGGGTACAGGCGGCAAACGGCGCACGTATGCACACACCTTCCATGATTTCGGCATCATGCCCTATATATACCGGGCCATTATTGACATTGAGAATCACACATTCGAGTTTGGCCCCCTCCTCTATAAACAGTTTCGGCGTGCCGTCGGGAAAAGTCGCATCGCCGACAAGACGGCAGGAATCGGGCAGAGGACAGGAAACACGACCGGCTGTAAGAAACCGGAAATCCTTTTCCATTTCACGGCCGTTCTCCCGAAAAATGTCATACGAAGCATTTATCCGAACATACTCTTCCCGATAAAGCGTCGATTTCAAAAAATGTCGGGCTTCGAAATCGGAGCGGGTTCCTAAAAAAGCCAATACCCCACCGTCGGCACCGACCAGCGCTTCTCCGGAGACAAGAGAACCGATAACAGCAGCCAAGCCGCTGTCGGGACACACATTGCCCGCTATGAAAAGAGCCTCATCGGGAACGGCGGGATACATCACCGCCAAATAACCGGCAGTAAGGGCCGTATAGTCGCCCGGCACATAATGTTGCCATTTTTCCTTTATGGTAAGAATACCCACCCTCACATCGCTCACCGCACGGGTAAACGTGATGGGCAGACAGGCACAATGTACCTCGGGTAAATCGAAAAGAACGATGTTTCTCATATTTCTTCTTTTATTAGACACGAATTCCTTCGGGACATATTTCCGGGAAATCCGCTGTTATCGTAACAACTTATTCTTCTTCGCAACCGGGAAAACGGACGATAAAAGTCGTCCCTCCTATCGAAACGACATCGGCATTTTCCAGTCGCACCTGATCCCTTTTTCCAAGACGTTCTTGTCGCAGATAAGTCCCCGAACGGGCCGAACAGTCCCGAAGGGTATATACCAATTCTCCGCTTTTATTCCGGCGGACATGGATGATACAGTGCCGGCGTTCGAGATCGGCATCGCTGCTCTCGATAGCAATATCCACATCGGTACCCTTGTTACGACGACCTATCACATTATCGCCAAGCACAAACGGGAACTCCTGTCGCTCACAACAATTATTCTCCAACACAACAAGCGTACCGCAATCGGTCGTATCGGGCTGACGAATAATTTCATCATAAGAAAGCGAAAAACTTTTCCCGCAATGCGAACATACCAGAAAAAGCGATTCCCCGGCACAGCAACGCCGCTCATCGAAAGCCACATATCCGTCGCAACGGGGACAAAGGACTCTTTTCATATTGTGCAAACTTTTTTACAAAGGTAGAAGATATTCGGCAGAGATACAAATTCACAATGGCCAACCGTCAGCGAATAAAATACCGATCACTACTTCAAAGCGGTTAACACCAGATTGTACAAATACACATACATGCATTTCATTCTCTGGGTTTATTTACATCAAGTATCGAAAGTTAGTCCTTACCAAGTATTACAATCTGTGCCATTTCTCAGAGTCAAAATAAAAGTTCCCAATATCACAACCCTCTTCCCCTCACCCTCTATGAAGCATCTTAGGAATCACAATCACACCACGCTGTATATTCCATACTTTCTCTATTTATTGGGATAGATACTTCTGATAACTTTTGCCGGAACACCACCTACTATCATATTTTCGGGGACATCTTTTGTAACAACGGCTCCTGCTGCAACAACAGCGTTCCGTCCGATTGTTACCCCTGCCAATACTGTAACATGTGCACCGATCCATACTCCCTTTTCAATCCGTATAGGAGCATGATATAAATTCTGACGATCGGAAGGTTCAAAACCATGATTCAAAGTCGCCAGTACAACATTATGACCTATCAGACAATCATCTTCTATGTAGATTCCACCTTGGTCTTGAAACAGACAAGCGGCATTGATAAAAACATTTTTACCGATATGTATATTTTTACCGAAATCAGTATAAAACGGAGGAAACAATCGGAAGCTCTTATCGACCGGCCGTCCAATAACTTGCGAGAATAACTCACAAATTTCTTCGGGTGTATGATAACGTCCATTAAGTTCGAACAATATACGACGGGAAAGATCGCTTTGTTCGCGCATAAACTCAATCATCTCCTCTCCAACCAACGGCTCACCACGAGCTATTTTTTCCTGAAACAAATCTACTGTCATAAAATTTTGATTATTAACACACACAAATTTAGCCAAAAACATAGCGAATCATAGCCAAAAGAAATAAAAAAGAATCAAAAGTACACGTATATACCCTAACAAAGAAATATGCTGACAACCAACCCCATGCAACCGGCATTTTCGATTTTACCACCGTACTTACCTGCATTATTACTTTTATTTCCACTTTATCGAAAGCCATTACAACCGGCTTACTTTATTCACTTCTCACTTTTATTTTTTATCTTTGCAATTAATAAACATCTACAATCGGGCAACAGATAACCTCTCCCCGACGATATGCGACAAAAATACTGTCTATGAACGAACAAATCAAACAAATCGCCACCCGGTTGAAAGGGTTGAGAGAAGTCCTTGACCTGACGACCGCCGATGTCGCCGCCGTATGCGGAATCGAACCTCGGGAGTATGAACTCCTGGAATCGGGCAATATAGATATTCCCGTAAGTATCTTGCACCAAATCGGAGCCCACTACGAAATAGATCTTACGGCTCTGATGTTTGGCGAGGAACCCCGCATGAACAGTTATTTCCTCACCCGCAAAGGGAAAGGAGCCAGCGTACAGAGAACCCAAGCATACAAATATCAATCGCTCGCTGCCGGTTTCATGAACCGTAAAGCCGACCCTTTCATCGTTACCGTCGAACCCAAAGACGAAGAAACCCCCATCTATCTCAATACCCATCCCGGGCAAGAGTTCAACTACATACTCGAAGGGCGTATGACCTTGCAAATCGGGGATAAACAACTGACCCTGAATGAAGGAGACAGCCTTTATTTCGATGCTAACCGTCCGCACGGCATGAAAGCCCTCGACGGGAAACGAGTGCAATTCCTCGCTATCATATTTTAAATATCAGCTCCGAACCTATGTTAGAGAAATTTCTAAAACAGACGAAATTCTCCTCCCAAGAAGATTTCATTAAAAACTTCCGTATAAATGTACCCGAAAATTTCAACTTCGGATACGATGTCGTAGACGAATGGGCCCGCATCGCCCCGGAGAAAAAAGCGCTTTGCTGGACCAATGAACAAGACCACCACATCGATTTCACATTTGCCGACATCAAACGCGAGAGCGACAAAACCGCCGCTTTTTTCCTCTCATTGGGAATAAAAAGGGGCGACATGGTCATGCTTATACTCAAACGCCGTTACGAATTCTGGTTCTCGATCATCGCCCTGCATAAAATCGGCGCAGTATGTATCCCGGCAACCCATCTGCTTACCGAGAAAGACATCATATACCGTTGCAATGCCGCCGATATAAAGATGATCGTTGCAGTCGGCGAAGAACCCGTCATCGGTCATATCGATCGTTCGATAGCCGATTCTCCCACACTGAAATACCGCGTATCGGTCGGCCCCGAAGTTCCCGAAGGCTGGCTCGATTTCCACGCAGGTATCGAAGCCGCTGCGCCATTCGAGCGTCCGGCACTGGCCAATACCAACGACGATACCTCGCTGCTCTATTTCACCTCCGGCACGACAGGCAATCCCAAAATGGTCGCTCATGACTTCACTTACCCGCTGGGGCACATCGTTACCGGCTCGTACTGGCACAACCTCAATGAGGAAAGTCTACACCTCACCCTCGCCGATACCGGCTGGGGAAAAGCCGTATGGGGAAAACTTTACGGCCAGTGGATCGCCGGCGCCAATGTCTTTGTCTACGACTTCGACAAATTCGTTCCGGCCCACGTTCTCGACATGATAGAGAAATATCATATCACTTCGTTCTGTGCGCCCCCTACGGTATTCCGGTTCCTGATACGCGAAGATATATCGAAATACGACATCTCGTCGTTGCGTTATTGTACGATAGCCGGAGAAGCCCTTAACCCGAAAGTATTCGAAGAGTTCTACCGCATCACGGGAATCAAACTGATGGAAGGATTCGGACAAACCGAAACCACCCTCACCATAGCCACTTATCCATGGATAGAGCCCAAACCGGGATCGATGGGCATACCCAACCCGCAATACGACGTCGATCTGCTTACTCCCGACGGCCGATCGGCCGAAGACGGTGAACAGGGACAAATCGTTATCCGTACCGATAAGGGAAAACCGACAGGTCTTTTCAAAGAATATTATCGCGATGAAGCAAAAACTCGCGAAGCCTATCACGACAATATCTACTATACGGGCGATGTTGCTTGGCGCGATGAAGACGGTTACTACTGGTTTGTCGGCCGTGCCGACGACGTCATCAAATCGTCGGGTTACCGTATCGGTCCGTTCGAAGTAGAGAGCGCCCTGATGACCCACCCCGCCGTAGTGGAATGTGCCATTACCGGCGTTCCCGATGAAATTCGCGGGCAGGTGGTGAAAGCAACGATCGTGCTATCGAAAGAGTATAAAGATCGCGCAGGAGAAGAACTTGCCAAAGAGATACAAGATCATGTAAAGCATGTAACCGCACCCTATAAGTACCCGCGCATCGTAGAATTTGTAGACGAATTGCCCAAAACCATCAGCGGGAAAATACGACGGGTCGAAATACGTGAAAAATCGAACCAATAATTTTTTTCATTCCCATGCCCTGTTATAAGCGCATCACCGTAAAAATAGGCAGCAACGTCCTCACCCGCCCCGACGGGACACTCGATGTAACTCGCATCTCAGCACTGGTCGACCAAATTGCAGACTTGCGCCGTCGAAATATCGAAGTCATTTTGGTTTCTTCGGGCGCGGTGGCATCGGGACGCAGCGAGCTGGGCATCGAGCACAACAGGCGGCTCGACGCCGTGTCGGCACGTCAGCTTTTTTCGGCCGTAGGGCAAGCCAAACTGATCAACCGATACTACGAACTGTTCAGGGAACACGGTATCGCCTGCGGACAAGTCCTCACGATGAAAGAAAATTTCGCCACCCGCCGCCACTATCTCAACCAAAAGCATTGCATGGAAGTCATGCTCGAAAACGGCGTCATACCCATCGTCAACGAGAACGACACTGTATCGGTAACGGAATTGATGTTCACCGACAACGATGAACTCTCGGGCATGATCGCTACCATGATGGGAGCCGAAGCCTTGATAATACTCAGCAACATCGACGGGATATATGACGGAAATCCCAACGATCCCGGCAGTCGTATCATTCCCGAAATATCGGCCGAAACCCGTACCGAACTCTCGAAATACATACAATCGGGGAAATCGTCGTTCGGAGGTATGCTCACCAAATGCAACATCGCCCGCAAAGTCGCACAAGAGGGTATCGAAGTAATCATTGCCAACGGTAAACGAGACAGCATACTCACCGACCTGCTATGCAACGAAAGGAACGTATGTTGCACCCGTTTTCTTCCGGCAAAAAAGACGACATCGAGTATCAAGAAATGGATTGCACACTCCGAAGGCTTTGCCAAAGGCGAATTACGCATCAATGCCGGAGCCGCCGAAAAGTTATGTTCGCATCACGCCGTGAGCCTGTTGCCCATAGGTGTAACCGATGTCAAAGGCGATTTCGAGAAAGACGACATCGTACGCATCTGCGCACCCGACGGTCGGGCTATCGGTGTTGGGCGCATCAGTTGCGACAGCGAAAAGGCTCGCACGCTCATCGGTAAACAAGGGGCCAAACCGTTCATACATTACGACTATCTTTACCTCGACTGGGAACCGGTTGCATAGAAAGTATTCTTTCCCTTGCTAAAAAGAAAAAACGAAAGGCCGTCGAATGCGGCCTTTCTCACAAAAAATCAATTAGGAGGATAAGATTGAGTAATGGTCAAACTTTTTTCACAGCTGCTCTGCGAGCAGTCGGCTTAGATGGCTGCACAGTAACTTTTTTGGCAGCACGTTCCTCTTTAGCAATCTTCAACTCTTTTTTCAACACATCTATTTCCGAGGCTTGGTTACGAATAGTCGTAATCAATGAATTGAGCTCTTCATTCTCTATCGTATCGGGATATTGCTCTTTCACTCTGACGATGAAATCACTCAATACATTCATATAGTTGGTAAATGCCTCATAGGCCGAGTCGTATGGACTGTAATGACTATGTATGGCGCCATCGGACAAGAATTTGGTACACATATAATAAAAATGGTCGCTGGTCTGCAAGTAATGCCAATCTTGTTTCAAACGACGGTCATCGCACAAACGCACTCGTTCCCCGACGGAATAAAGTTTCTCGAACGCCTCGTTTTGCAAAAGATTTCCCAACCAAGCACTGGTATCGCGCTCTTCATCGGCCCACGAAATAGGATAACTTACCGACAAAGAATCGACAGGTTTCAATTTGGAAATGACCTCGGTAGGCGTCGAAAACGTAATTCCCATCTGCTCGGCAAAATAGGGGAGAGATTTCATAAATTCGAAAATACCGCTCTCACGAGGCTGCAACTCGCCCAACGTTTCGTAATTCATAAAAAGGTTCACCACCTGCTCGGTCTCGGGAATCGCATTGATCCAACCCATATACTTATCGGCGGTAAGGGGGTATTCGCTCCATTCGTAATTGGAGAAACGGAAAGTTATATCATCGCTCATTTTATAATTTTTGAGCAACAATTTCAATTTAGGTACGGCGGTGGAACAATAGAGATAATTGGGACTTTTCCAACCGAGAATATGCTTGGCTCCTTCGGTAATACAGCCTTTAAAGCCCATATCGGCAACCATGCAGGCAATCTCGTCGGAATAAATCAACTCGGTATTCCGGAAAACCTTAGGCCGTTGCCCAAATAATTCCTCGATCTTATCATCGTGCTCCTTAACCTGCAACACAAACTCGTCGGGATCACGCAGGGAAGCCAAAGAGTGCGCATACGTCTCAGAAAGAAATTCCACACAACCGGTCTTGGCAAGTTCTTTCATCGAATCGATAAATTCAGGGACATAAATTTCCAGTTGTTCGAGAGCAACGCCCGAAATGGAAAATGCCACTTTGAATTTCCCGTTGGAATTCTTTATCATTTCGAGCAATGTCTGATTGGCCGGTAAGTACGAACGATGAGCTATGCGAGTTATTATCTCATCGTTGTTATAATCATCATAGTAATAATGATCGGTGCCGATATCGAAAAAACGGTAGCGTTTCAAGTGTATAATCTGATGTATTTCGAAATAAAGACAGATCGTTCTCATAGTCTATATCATTTTATTGTTTACCATAATTTTTAATAACCTCATCATAGATACCGCGAACTTTATATCCCACGTTCTCCCATTTAATCTCATCCACTTCTTTCTTACCCTCTTCTTTCAGGTACTCGTACATAGCCGGGTAAGTACAGATAGAATAAATGGCATCCGCCATAGCGTGAATATCCCAGTAGTCCGTTTTAATACATTTATCCAAAATTTCGGCACAGCCGGATTGCTTGGATATAATGGAAGGTACACTACATTGCATAGCCTCCAACGGAGAGATACCGAATGGCTCAGATACAGAAGGCATAATGTATACATCACTGGCTTTCAGCACTTCGTACACCTGCTTTCCCTTCATAAAACCGGGGAAATGGAAACGGTCCGCAATACCGCGTTCGGCTACCAGACGAATCATCTGATCCATCATATCACCACTACCGGCCATTACGAAACGGACATTGCGCGTACGGTGCAATACCATTGCTGCAGCCTCTACAAAGTATTCCGGTCCTTTCTGCATGGTAATACGGCCCAGGAAAGTAACGACCTTTTCGCTCGGATTCTTTTGAGG
>ERZ827088.3722-NODE-3722-length-13663-cov-3.384553_pt1 | contig 13663 bp, 9 predicted proteins | sample MGYA00519922_ERZ827088 | MGnify/ENA primary metagenome ERZ827088 (study PRJEB31778, sample SAMEA3449254) | human gut metagenome | biome: human gut; feature: human-associated habitat; material: faeces | place: United Kingdom | collected 2010/2012 ... | reverse complement strand
CCGTATCTGACGGATAAGGACAAGAAGGAATACATTCAGAGCTATCTCACCGAGGGCGACTTCAAGGACGACGGAAGCATCAAGGTTTTCCCCGTGGCGAAAGCGACGGAGCTGCTGGTGGTCAACGATACGGATTGGCAGAAGTTCGCCGAGGCGACCGGAACGAGCGCGGACGAATTTGCCACCATCGAGGGGCTGACCGCCATGGCGCAGCGCTATTATGAGTGGACGGACAGCCTGACGGACGCGCCGAACGACGGCAAGGCGCTCTTTGGCCGGGACGCGATGGCCAATTACATGATTATCGGCGCGAAGCAGCTTGGCTGCGACATTTTTGAAACGAAGGACGGGCAAACGACCGTCAACCTGCCGCGCGAGGTGGCGAAGCGGCTTTGGGATCACTACTATGTGCCCTATGTGAAGGGATACTTTTCCGCCTCCGGCCGTTTCCGCAGCGACGACATGAAGACGGGCAACGTGCTCGCGTTTGTCGGTTCTTCCGCGGGATGCACCTTCTTCCCGGATCACGTGACCCGCAGCGACGAGGAGAGCTATCCCATCGAGATCAAGACCTATCCCGCGCCGAAGTTTGAGGGCGGCGGGGATTACGCCGTGCAGCAGGGCGCGGGCATGGTGGTCATCCGCAAGAGCGACGAGCAGGTGGAAGCGGCGGCGCGCTTCCTCAAGTGGTTTACGCAGAGCGACTGGGCGATTGAGTTTTCCGTCACCTCCGGCTATCTGCCGGTGACGGCGGAAGACAACGACATGGTCCAGATTGAAAAGGACAGCCCGAGTATGAAGAAAAATGTTCGGGACAGCCTGAGCACGGCGGTGCAGGTCGTGCGGCAGAATACGCTGTACACGTCGAAGGCATTCAAGAACGGCACGAGCGCCCGGAAAAAGCTGGAATACGCCATGAGCGACGCGGCGAAAGCGGATCGACAGAGCGTGGTGGAGGCTATAGAGAACGGCGCGACGCAGGAAGCGGCGGTCGCGGCGTTTGTGAGCGAGGAGCGCTTTGATGCGTGGTATGCGCAGCTCATGGACGAATTGAACGAGCTTGCCGCGCAATAACGCGATGTGAGCGGCGAACGGAGGTGCATCGGGGTTGAAGCAGAGCCAGACGAAGACGGGGAAAACCGTCTTCCATACCGTGATGCAGCCCTTGGTGGTTTTGATCCTGCTGCAAGCGGCAATTCTGCTGACGTTTCTGTATCTGAGCGGCATCTTCGATCAGGTGAACAGCAACGAACGCGCCATCCTCAGCAAGCAGGTGGCCAACCGCGCCAACTATCTGGAATCGCAGATGACCCAGCAATGGGCGGATATCGGCGCGCTGGCGGCGAGCATCAACGAAAAGACGCAGGCCGCCGTGGATGCGGGCGAGCTTTCGCTGGATCGGCTGAATAGCAGCTCCAAGGAAGCGGCCAAGCTGATCGGCCAAATCTGCACCGATATGATCGAGACAATGTACCGGAACAAGGTTTCCGGCATTTACGTCATTTTCAGCACCTCCAATTTGGATGGTAACACGGAATCCAAAACGGGTTTCCACGTACGCGACCTCGACCCGACGGTGAGCGCGACGACGCAGTACAGCGACCTTTTGCTGGAATGTGCGCCGATTTCGATCGTCAAGGCGATGAACATCGCGACCGACACGGGCTGGGATACGCGCTATGATTTCGGCACCGCCTACGGCGATTACTTTCGAAAGCCGTTCATGGCGGCCTATCGGGCGGAAAAGCGGCTGTCGGCGCACGATTACGGCTGCTGGAGCACCGGCGCGCAGTCCAACCTGCCCTCCGGGCTGACCTATTCCATGCCGCTGATGCTGGAGGACGGCACGCTGTACGGCGTGCTCGGCATTGAGATGCTGGACGACTATCTGTGCAGCCATCTCCCTTACGGCGAACTCGGCTTTGACGCGGACGGCAGCTATATAGTGGCGCAGTTTGACAAGACGATGGAGCGCGCCTCGGTGAAGGTGGCCAGCGGCAAGACGCGGGTGCGCAGGGGAGAAACCCTCGCCATGGCAAAGGGCAAGGACGGGAGCTACGTCTTCCAACTGGATGGAAAGAAATACGTCACCCAGCAGCAGAAGCTGCCGCTCTACGACATGTACGCGCCGTTTTCCGGCGAAAACTGGGTGCTGATCGGCGCGGCCTCGTCGCAGAGCCTGTATGCGTTTTCCAGCCGGGTGACGCGGTTGATTCTGCTAGCGATTGCGCTGATGCTCCTGTTTGACGCGGTGGGCAGCGTTTTGATCGCGCAGCGAATTTCCAAGCCGATTGCCAAGCTGTCCAAAGAGGTGGATATCGCCCGAACGGGCGAAAACGGCATTCCGCACCTGTCCTCCACGGGCATACGCGAGCTGGATCACTTCGCGGCGGCTTTCGCGGGGCTGAGCCGCGAGGCCATCAACACCTCCACCCGATTTTTGCGGATGCTGGACATGGCGAGCGTGGATATCGCGGGCTGCGAATTTGATACGTCGGAAGCCAGAGACGTTTCGCCCGCGTTCGCGACGGATAACTTTTTCCCGCTGCTGGGCGTTCCGGGCTGCGACGCGCAGCATGTGACGCTGGGCAAAATCAAATCCCTGCATAAACAGGTGGAGAAAAACGTGCTGGCGACGGAGAAAAACGGTGGGAGCACGCTGGTGCATGTCCGCTCGCTTGACGGCAAGGAACGCTATGTGCGCATCAAGGAGACACAGATTGAAAGCCGCGTGATCGTGCTGGCCGAGGATGTGACGGCGGCGACGCTGGAGCGGATGCGCATCGAGCGGGAACGCGACTACGATCTGCTGACGGGGCTGTACAACCGCCGCGCGTTCTATCGGTTTGCGGGACGGGTGTTCGACCAGCCGGATAAGATGAAGCACGCCGCGGTGGTTATGATGGATCTGGATAACCTCAAGCGCACCAACGACACGTTCGGCCACGAATGGGGCGACCGCTACATCCACGAGGCGGCGGTCTGCTTCCTGCGCAGCATTCCGGAAGAGACGCTCTGCGCGCGCGTATCGGGCGACGAATTTAACATCCTCTTCTATGGTTATGACAGCCGCGAGGCGGTGCAGCAGGCGATTGACCGGCTGATTTCCGGGGCGGAAAACAGCTGCTTCAACCTGCCCGACGGCACGGCGACGCGCATCCACGTTTCCGGCGGCATTGCCTGGTACCCGGACGACGGCACGGAGATGATGGAGCTGATTAAATGCGCCGACTATGCCATGTACAGGATCAAGAAGAGCAAAAAGGGCAGATTCGGCGTGTTTGACCGCGCGCAGTATGAGCGGGCGGAAAAGAAAATAAAAGACAGGGAAACACGGCAGAATGGGTAACATTTCGTTACTTTCGTTAGTAAACACGCATATATGCCCTTGACAGAAACAAAAAGAGCGACTAGAATATGGGTATGCATGGCGGGAATATAACGCTTGTGCATGGAGGGGCAGAATATGGGTCGGAACAGACCTGAGAGGCAAAGCGGGCGAGTGCTGGCGGTTAAGCTGGGCGTTGTGCTCGTCGGATTGGTGATTTTGCTTGCGCTGGGTTATGCCGGCGGTCGGTATTTGGAAAAAAGAAGATATACGGAGACGCGAGGCGAGCTAAAAGATGGCTTCGGTGAAGTGCCGACGGTGGAAATTGACGGCGTCACCTATGAGCAGAAAATGAACGTGACCTCGCTGCTGATGATTGGCATCGATAAACGGTCAACGGACGAGAACAAGAGCTATCGCGACGGCGGTCAATCCGATTTCCTGTTGCTGCTTGTGCTGGATCACAAGGACAAGACCATTCACCAGTTGCAGATCGACCGCGATACAATGACTTCGGTCAACGTGCTCGGTCTGTTTGGCAACAGCGCGGGGTCGCGTGTGATGCAGATTTGCCTATCCCACGGTTACGGCATGGATAGACAGGAGCGATGCAAGAACACGCTGAGCGCAGTGCAGGGGCTTTTGGGTTGCCCGGAGCTGGAATCGTATATGGAGATCCCGCTGGATGCAATCGCCGCGCTGAACGATCTGCTTGGAGGCGTGACGGTGACGCTTCAAGATGATTTTACGATGGCTGATCCGGCAATGCAGGCGGGCGCGACGATTACTCTGACCGGCGAGCAGGCGGTTACGCTGGTTCGCCGCCGCACGGATGTCGCGGACGGAACAAATGAGGCGCGCATGAAGCGCCAGCGCATCTTTATGGATGCTGCCGTGCCGATGATCCGCGAAAAGATTGATGAATCCAGTGGTTTTGTCACCACTATGCTCGATACGTTGACGCCCTATTTGACCACCAACATGGTTCGCGGGCAAATGATCAATGAGATCAACCGGGCATATTATTATAAAGTGGAGCCTGTTCAATATTTGGACGGCGATCATGTGATCGGCGAAGACGGGTTTATGGAGTTCCACGCAGACGAGCAGTCCATCGTCGATTTCGTTCTCAATGCGTTCTATACGAAACGAGAATGAAGGGGACATTACTGGCAATATTTCGAACTCAAAAGGAAATTAGGAGGTTGGTTTTTATGAAGAAATTTGCTTTGGCGCTTGCGAGCATGCTGCTCGTGCTCAGCGCCGCTGGTGCGGTGGCGGCTGTTCCCAGCAAAACGACGACCGATGTGACTCGGGTAAAGGCAGTTGAATCTACCGAACCGACCATGCTCATCGAGGTGACCGAGGATGACGCTCCGGTGGTCGAGGAAATTGAGAAGATTTATCAGCATGTTGCCGTTAAAGGTCAGGCGGCGATTGCGTACTTCCCGGTCGAAACGCAGAACGAAATTATCGCGTTGCTGCCGGAAGGCGTGAAGGGCAGCGCGTTGACCATGAATGAGTTTGTCACCCTGACGACCGAGGGCACTGCGGCGGATGTGAAGGTGACCTTCACATTCACCACCCGTTATACTGTGGATCAGAAGGTTGTCGTTGTGATTGGCCTGTACGATGGCACCCGCGATGCGAATGGTCAGTACAATGTTGAGTGGGTTGTGCTCGATGCTGAAGTGTTGGAGAGCGGCGATATCGCCGTCGAGTTCCCGGCCGAGCTTGTTGAGCGTATGAAGAACGCTGTGGCGACGGCTATGGCAGTGCTCAACGACTAAGCAAATTTAGCGGGGCGTATCAAAGAAAAAGATGCGCCCCGTTTTGGTATACAAGGAATAAATTGAAAGAGGATAGGAGATAGAGCATGCAGCAGTCGGAAAAGCAGGCGCTTGACAGGAAGCAGCCATGGGTCGGGCAGCCCAGGGGGAATGAGGACGACGAAATCAACCTCGTTGAATTGTTATATCGTTTGATTGAAAAATGGAAGATTATTGCGTTGGCCAGCCTGCTCGGTGCGCTGATTGCTGCTGTATACACGTTCTGTTTTATAACGCCGATGTATACGGCGACTTCTAAGCTGTATGTGGTTAATACAAAGGATTCTGCCATCAATCTTTCGGATTTGCAGATTGGCAACTATTTGGCCAGCGACTATACGGAAGTTTTCTCCAACTGGCATGTCCACGAGATGGTGCTTCAGCGTCTTGGACTGGATTACACGTACAGCCAGCTGGCAGGGATGGTTTCTGTGAAAAACCCGAAGGACACGCGCATTCTGTATGTCAGTGTTGTCTCTGATGATCCGCAGGAAGCCAAGGACATGGCAGATACTTATGCGCAGGTGGCGCGCGAGTTTATCGCTGTGAAGATGGACACCGAACAACCGAATATCTTCGAGGAAGCACTGCTGCCAAGCGGGCCGTCCTCCCCAAACAAAAGCAAAAATGTCATCATGGGATTTATGATCGGCTTGATACTTAGCTGCGGCGTGATTGTTGCGCAGTTCCTGATGGATGACCGTCTGCGCAGCGCGGATGACATTGAGAAATACGTGCAGTTGCCGACACTTGGCATAATGCCTAAGCAGACCAAGAGTGCGCAGCCGCGCCGCACTGCGAATAAGACCAGAAAGGAGAAGGATGCCCATGAGACAGGCGAAGATTAAGCGATTCAACACGCTGGATTACACCGGAACGGAAGCGATCAATACGATCTGCACGAACCTCTCCTTTTCTGGGCGCAACCGTAAGCGCATCGCGATTACCAGCTATATGCAGGGCGCAGGTAAGTCATATATGTGCCTGAATATCCTGTACAACATGGCCAAACGCGGCAAACACGTGCTGCTTATTGACGCGGATCTGCGTCGCAGCCAGCTCGTTGCCTCTCTGAAGCTTGAAACTGACGGCGAGATGCTGGGACTGGCACATTATCTGGCCGGACATTGTGAGTTAGAGGACTGCATTTACGAAACGAATATGTATGGCGCATGTGTCATGCCGGCGGGACGCTATATTTCCTCCCCGATGACGTTGATTGACACGCCGTATTTTGGCGAAATGCTCGATTATCTGGCACAGCAGTTCGATATGATTCTCATTGATACGCCGCCGATTGGTTTGGTTGTCGATGCAGCGGAAATCGCTAAGTGTTGCGATGGCTCTGTGTTGGTCGTCAATTACAACGCGACTCGCCGCCGCGAGCTGATAGAGGCTAAGCGCCAGATGGAGCAATCTGGCTGCCCGATTCTTGGCTGTATTCTCAACAAGGTGACCTTTAATACATTGAGCGCGAAAAAGTATTATAATAGAACGTATTATGATCATTACTATGGTTCCGGATATTACGGAACAGGCGGAAAGAAGAGCGATAAGGGTTAATGCAAGGGGCTATGGAGGGATTTGTCGACATTCATCATCATCTGATTTACGGGATGGACGATGGTGCGCAGACATGGGAACAGACCCGGCAGATGCTTACGAGTGCATGGAAAAATGGCATTGACCGTATTATTGCCACGCCGCATGCCGAACCGGGTATGGAGCCTTTCCCGATGGAGCAACTGACGCGGCGAATTCAGAAGGCGCAAAGCTGGTGTGACGAGCAGAGGATGCAGATGGAAATCCTCCCGGGTTGCGAAATTTTCTATACGCCACAGACGGTGTGCATGCTCCGCGAGGGGCTGATTCCAACGCTGGCTGGAAGCAACTATGTGCTGGTTGAGTTTTTGCCGGGTGCACCCTACAGCGAACTGATTGGCGCGGCGAAGACGCTGACAGCGGTGGGGTATCAGCCGATTTTCGCGCATATCGAGCGTTACAGATGTTTACGTTGGCCGGGGCGCGTTCAATTACTGCGGGAGCGTTACGGCGTCAGCATGCAGATGAACGTAGACACGATATGCCGAAGACATTCTTTTTTCAGCCAGAGATGGGTCAATTCTATGCTACGCAAGGGCTATATTGATGTGGCTGCGACTGACGCACATAACGTCACCAGCCGCCCGTGCCGCATGAGGGACGGTTATCAGGCGCTCCAAAAGAGGTTCGGTCAGGAAATGGCCGACCGGCTCTGCATTGAATTTCCGGGTCAAATTTAACATCAGCAACAGCCCCTGCCGAGCAAAGACGGCAGGGGCTGCAGACTGTAGACAAAAAGCTATTCTCCCCCGAAGGGGGAGAATGGCCCTTTCCGCAAATGAAAGAATAGCTGAATTTCTTGATTTTGCTATTCAAGCCAAGTTTGCTTATGTCAATAAACTGAAGCCCCTGCCGGACAAAGACGGCAGGGGCTGTTTGGGCTTAAAAATCGGGATTTACCATCACGGGGTATCGTCCAGCTTCGCGATGGCGGCGAGGGTTTCAGCTTGCACGGTCTGAACGGCGGCAAGGAGGGAAAAATCATCGAGCGGCTTTGCGCCGCGCATCGCTTCGGTCAGCGGCACGCTGACGGCGTACAGCCGATCAAAGCCGAGGTTCTGCGCCACGCCCTTGAGCGTGTGCGCCGCGCGGAAAGCGCTTTCCCAATCGGAACGGTCAACGGCTTCGCAAAGCTCGTCGAACGAGGGATTGGCCGGATACTTTTTGACGAAACGAAGCACGAACGATTCGCTGCACAGGCGGCGAACGGTGTCGGCATAGCTTCCGCCGATTTGAGCGTAAAATTCCTGAAGCGTCATATTGCTGCTCCTTTCTTCCCGTTACAGGCGGAGAACGCCTTTATTGGCTTTGTCGCGGTACATGAGCTGATCGGCCTGCCGGATGGCTTCGGTCAGCGGCTCGACGCGGTGCACGCCGCCGATGCTGACGGAAAGGCGGATATCGGGATAGCCATCCACCGCAAGGCGGCTGACGACATCCTGAATGTAGCGCATTTTGAGCGTGAAAGCGTCTTTTTGAATCTGCGGGAAAATGACCAGAAATTCGTCGCCGCCATATCGAATGAGCATATCCGTGCTGCGGATGCAGGAGAGAATGGCGCCGACGATTTTTTTGAGGGCGACGTCGCCAACCGGATGACCGTATGCGTCGTTGATTTCTTTGAAATGATCGACGTCGATCATCGCCACGCCGTCCTCGCCTTGCAGGGAGGCGCGCTGATCCTCAAAATACTGGCGGCAATACGCGCCGGTGAGCGCGTCGGTATAGAAATCGCGCCCGTATTTTTCGAGCAGTATCTTTTTCCCGTGCGAATCGAACCAGATGCCCACGTCGGAGCGGGAAATCAGCTCCAGCACGAACGGGCGTCCCTCGACGACGACGGATTTGGCGATGACCTGATAGATGCCGGTCTTGGTCAATTCGAGCTTGACGACGCGGTTTTTGTCGGAAAGGGCTTTGCAGCCCGCGCAGTTGCGGCAGGCCTGTTCAGACCCCCAGATCGCGTAGCAGGGGCGCTCACGGCGCTTGAGCGAGCCGTCTTCATTCAGCTTGTAAACGCCATGGTCTTCCGGGGTGACGAGGCGAACCTTGTCAAAATAGAGCTGCAATTCCTGTAGGATCGTCCGCGCCCGCAGGCCGGTGATGTTGTTCATGCGGAGACTGAGCGCCGGGGCGGCGGAATGATCCGTGCCGATGGGGACGACGTAGCCGACCACGCCGATCATCCTGCGGATCGACTCGCGCGACCACAGCGTTCGAATGGCGATTCGGCAGAGCGTTTTTTCGCCGCGCACGGTGACCGTCGCCGAGATGGAAGCGTCGGGCGATTCGGGCGTGGTCTGCTTGGCCGCGTCCCGCAGGCGGCGGCTGTCCTCGGGCGAGACGGCGTAGAGGCGAAGCAGCGCATCCGCCGTGAACGTCCGGTTTTCGCAGACGGGGTCGGCGGTATAATCGCTGACGGAGGCCTTGTCCTGCCGGATATTGTAATCGAATTGGAGGCCGCCCGCAAACGGGGCGAAGAACGTCTTCTTTTCGCGCTCGTAGGCAAGGCGGTATTGCAGATTGTTTTCAAAGGGCAGATCGTCTTCGCGCACCATGTGATCGGAGATGCGCTGGGCGGCGAGGCTGAAATTGCGCGCCTCCGGCGGCGTGCCGATCTCGCGCTGGAGCTGATCCTGAATGTCGAGCAGGCACTCGATCAGCAGCGGGTTGAACACGCCGCATTCGCCGTTTTGAATCATCCGAACGGCGGTTTCGTGCGGATAGGCCTTTTTGTAGCAGCGTTCGCCGGTCAGCGCGTCGTATACGTCCGCGAGGGAGACGACCTGCGCCGTGATCGGAATTTGGTCGCCGACAAGGCCGTCCGGGTAGCCGTGCCCATCGTAACGCTCGTGATGCCAGCGGCAGATTTGATAGGCGACCTGAATCAGCGGCTCATCCTGCGTCATCGGAAGGTTTTGCAGGATGGAAGCGCCGACGGCGGCATGCGTCTTGACGACCTCGAATTCCTCCGCCGTCAGCTTGCCGGGCTTGTTGAGGATGGAATCCGGGATGCTGATTTTGCCGATGTCGTGCAGGGCGGAAGCGGTGCTGATGAGCGCGATATCGTCTTCCGTCAGGGCGTAGCGATCCGTCTTGCGCGCAAGCTGGCGCAGCAGAAGCTCCGAGACGGTTTGAATGTGCTGCACATGCGGCCCGCTTTCGGCGTTGCGAAATTCGACGATATGGCTGAGAATGCCGGTCATCAGGCGGTTGCTCTTTTCGCGCCTGTAAACCTGTTCGGTAATCATGCGCATCAGGTGCTTCTGCTTGCCGTAGAGCATCAGCGTGTTGATGACGCGGCGGCGGACGACCGATTTATCGAACGGGCGGCTGATGTAATCCGTCGCGCCGAGCTGATAGGCGCGCTCAACGAGCATGGAGTCGCTTTCCGCCGAGATCATAATGACCGGGGTTTGGTCGATCCAGTGCTGCTCGCCCATGACGGACAGCACGCCGAAACCATCCAGCTCGGGCATGACGATATCCAGCAGGACGAGGCTGATATCGCGGTGGGCGCGCAGAACGTCAAGGGCTTGCAGCCCGTTTTCCGCCTCCAGAAAATCATAGCCGTCATCCAAAATGCCGGTCAGAATCGCGCGGTTCATTTCGGAATCGTCAACAATCAGGATTTTCTGTTTCTCAGGAATCATGGAGAAGAGGTCACCTCAACTTAAAGCCCCCATCAGAGCCGCGGCGCGAAGCCGGGCTCCGGAGGGGGATGAACATATTTAGCTCAAATGTCTTACTTTTCCATTATAGAACAGACCCTCTGCGAATGCAAGCGGAAACGGATTTTTTCTGCGGTCCGGCTTTGGAAAATAAGGCGAATCGCCGCGATGGATGAATATAAAAGGTTATGAGCAATTTTGAAAACGGGAAGACGCTGCGTAACCGTTTGAACGGGAGAACCCAAACGGCGCAGAAAAGGCAGAGAAAGAAAAAAGCCCGACGGCGCGCGCCGGGCGGGAAAAAGACGGTCAATTCTGCTTTAAGAAGGCGGAGCTTTGAAGCAGCGGGTAGCGGATCAGCGCGTCGCCGTCGAGATTTTCGTTGTGCATGTCCACGGCCGTGATCTGCCGGTTGTCATAGGTGGTGTAGTAATAGATGCCCCGGGTGGCGTTGCAGCAGCTTGAATACAGCGTGATTTCGTATTTGCCGTCGCCCAGCGAGCAGCAGCCGCGCTGCTGTTCCACAGAGGTGAGGATGTGGAAGAACTGGTTGACGCGGCTTTCCTCCGTCGGCTTGCACAGGGAGTGCGCGCGCGTGAAGGCGACGCGGACGAAACGGGATTGGCTGGACAGGTCGCCCGGAAGCCCCATCGCGCCCATGCCGCGGCTGTACGTCGTCAGCGGCGCATCCGGGGCGAACGTGTTCTTCGGAGATTCCGGCGAGAGCGCCATGTAGTTGTTGAGCTGGAAAAGCTGCATCGGGAACGGCGGGTTGTTGGTCAGCACGCCGACCGGGTTATCGTAAACGTGCAGGCCGTCCGCCGTGGATTCGACGGTGATGGAGCCGGTCTGATCCGCGATGAGCCAGTGAAGCTGCGCCAGCGGCAGCTCGGGGCTGAACGGCTCGTTGAGCAGATTGATGCGGCCAAGCAGCTCACGCGCCTCGCAGAGCGTGGCGCATTGGCCGAGCAGCCACGGGATCAGCTCGAACTGGGTCACGTTGTCGCGCTCCGCCTGAGCGGGGAAATACACTGCGTTGCCGACGAAGTTGAGCCCTGCAACGCCCAGCCCCTTTTCGTTGATCGCGTCGTAATAGAGCGGATAATCGCCCTGCACATAGGCCATGCCGATGATGGCGTAACGGGTGCGCAGGGGCGCATGCCCGCGCATGGGGAATGTGTAGCCGCGCGGGGTGACGGTCACCTCGTCGCCATAGGAAAATTCATAATCCAGATTGCGGCCGAAATAAAAGTCGCCGGAAAGCAGGGATACGGCTGTACACATAAGCGTTGCCTCCTTCAAAAATTCACATCTATTATATCATATCGCACGGACACGAAACATAGAATAAAATATCAGAATGGGTCAGTCCATCAAAAAAGGGCGGAAAAGCAAAAGGGGAGCGTCGATCGGCCATGAAAAACAAAGGAAAAACCAAGCGTCTGATGTGGATGACGACGGCGGCCTGCGCGATGATGTTTCTGGGCATAGGCGTCTGTCTGATTTGCGGCCTGCGCGCGGCGCGGGAATCCATCGAGGAAAGCTGCAAGCGGGATATGGAAGTCGTCATGGAGCAGCTCGAAAAGCCGTATGCCATGCGGCTGAACACATCGGACGAGCTGACGGAGACCATGGAGCGCTATCTCTTTTCGCAGGGGCGCCGGGAGATTGATCTGGCCGCGGACGGCCGGTTTTTGTCGGCGCTGAACGGGAAAAGCGTTCGCGACGTTCTTTTTGTGACGACGGACGGGCACTATGTCAGCGTGCGCGGGCGAACCGGATGGCAGAAGATGGACAGGGAAAACAGCGGCAGGCTGACGGCGGGAAAGACGGTCTCCGGCTATCGAAGCTGGAACGGCGAGGAGGCCTTTTTTGTCGTGAAGCCGATCGAGCCGTTTTTCGTGCAGGGCGAGCCATATGACGCGATTGCGCTGGCGTATACGCCGGGCAGCGTCAACGGCGCGCTGTCCTTTTGCGCCTATGGCGGGCAGGCGAACGTCTGCATCATAAAACGAGACGGGCGCGCGGTCTATGCCGCGGACGACGTGTGGGATCAAGACGATATTTTTCTGCGCTATGCCGGGGCGGAGAAAGCGTCGGCTCAGGCGGATATCCGCGCGGGACAAGCCGGATGCAGGACGCTCGAAGCGAAAAAGGAGCGCGTCTATCTGGCCTATCGACCCATCGGGGATACGCCGTATATGGTGGTTTGCGAGGCGGCCTGCGCGCTGGTGCAGAACGTGATGGAGGATTACGCGGCGCTGATTGCGCGCATCGCCGCGCTCATCGGGGCGATGCTGGCGGCGGTGGCCGCGCTGCTCGACGTGAGCATCCGCAGGATGATCGACGCGAACCACAAGGCGGCGGACGCGCGGCAAAGCGAGCTGGCACAGGAAAAGGCGAACCGCGAGCTGAAAAGTGTCAACGCGGCGCTTCGCGAATCCGTTCGGCGGGCGGAAAACCTGCGCGAACAGGTGACGAGCGAGCAGGAAAAAAGAAGCCGCCTGATTCGCAGCGTCAGCCGCGGAATCCGAACGCCGCTCAACGCCGTGCTCGGGCTGACCACGCTGATGAACATGACGAAGGACGGCGAGGACATGAAGCGGTTTGCCCGGCAGATTCAGGCGCAGGTTCAGAAGGTGATGGCGGTGCTGGAGGACGACCGGGAGGAACGCAAACCTGTCGATTTGGGCGACTGCGCGCAGCAGACGGCGGGCGGCGCAAAACGGCTGGAGGGCGTTCGCGTGCTGCTGGCGGAGGACGGAGAATTGAACGCGGAAATCATCCAGAAGCTGCTGACGAATGAGGGCGCGGCCTGCGACCGGGTGGCGGACGGCTTGCAGGCGCTTCGGCAGTTCGAAGCGGCGGCGGCCGGAACTTACGACGTGATTTTGATGGATATGCAGATGCCGGTGATGGATGGCTGCGCGGCGGCACGCGCCATTCGCGCCAGCGGCCGGGAGGATGCGGAGAACATCCCGATTATCGCGATGACGGCCAATTCGTTTGACGATGTGCGCGAACGGATTTTTGAGGCGGGCATGAACGGCTATCTGGGTAAGCCGGTCGAGCCTGGAAAGCTGGCCTGCGCCGTGCGGGCAGCGAAGGAAGGGAGCGCGCCTTGTATGTAAACAGTCATTGAGCAAAAAACGAATGTCGCACAAAGCGCGGACGCGCAATGCGCGCCCCTACGGGCACGGCGTAACTTATTGCTTAGACGGAAAATAACCTGA
>ERZ827088.3708-NODE-3708-length-13700-cov-3.567974_pt1 | contig 13700 bp, 1 predicted proteins | sample MGYA00519922_ERZ827088 | MGnify/ENA primary metagenome ERZ827088 (study PRJEB31778, sample SAMEA3449254) | human gut metagenome | biome: human gut; feature: human-associated habitat; material: faeces | place: United Kingdom | collected 2010/2012 ... | reverse complement strand
ACCATCATCATTTTTAGCAAAGCCAAAATTACTAGCAGGAAGCATTATTTCAATATAACGTTCTCCATTTGGATGATACTTTAATTCTTTAGAATAACTAACTTGGTCTTTAGTAGCTTTAAAACCAACATTAGTAATCTGAGCAGCATGGAAACCAGGAAGTTCTTGTCGAGTAATAGCACTATTAAACATAGCTTGGGAAATACTCTCAAGCTTATTAACTACATTACTAAGATAAGTAGGCATTACAGGATTTGGACAACCATTAGCAGCTATAGGCATACTAGCATTAAGAGTAACAAAGTCCATCATATTACTATCAAGACCAAGTCTCATACACTCATCTTTGAGTTTATCAAAGAATACTTGCATATCTACTCCTGTAATATTTCCAGCTTCATCAAATTTAATATTACCATCTTTATCAAGAGGAATCTTTAATTCATCAACAAGCTTATTAAAACTATCTTTAATATTAGCAACATACATATTGAAGAAATCTTCTTTATAATCATGAAGAGGACTATTACTATCAATATTATCAAGTATCTTCTTCATAATCTGAATACCAGCTTTATTCTTAGCATTCATGTGTTGAGGAGTTTCTTGCTGAGTATAAAGATGATTATAATCATATTCCTCACTATAATCCTCAGCTTTATTATTGAAATCTTTAAGATGCTCTTCATTAACTTCTCCAGTCTTTTCATCAAAGATAGTAAGTACTCTAGCTTTACCTGCTTTACTAGTTTCCTCAGTATTAAGCTGGTCAATCTTATTAGCTTTCATTGCTTCATAAACTTGTTCAAGTTGAGTTCCTCTAATAAATCTTGGAACAAGAACAAATTCAGCATTCTTAATTTGACGAGGAGCAATACTATTAAGTTTCTCATCATAATATTGGTCATAGTAGAAGTTCTTCTGTACTTGCACAAACTTCTTCAATAAGTCAGCAGGAATCTCTTTACTTTCATCTTGAATAGCTTCAATCAAAGGAAGATAATCATTAAGTTGACCTCTACCAGCAATACGACGAATCCATTCTTCAAAAGTAATATAAGATTGAGCATCGTTAATAGTAGTATTACTAAAACCACCACTACGTCTATAACTTCCGTCAGCATTAAGTTTTGGCTTACCATTATTATCGTACATAATAGGACCGCCCATCAAATCTCTAGCTTGTTCAAGAGTAAGTTTGGCATTCTTTACTAAGTCTTTTACAAGAATACCATCTTCTCCTTCAACTTTACCATCTGGATAAGTTTTAGCAACTTTACATTCTTCACTAGTTCTAACAGTATTCTTAATAGTAATACCATTAAACTTAGTCTTTTGTTGAACATCAAGACCGATAGCTTTAAGTCTAGCTTGAACCTCAGGAGTATTAAGAAAAGCTCCTTGAACTATTGTGCTATTTTCTCTAAGGTCAAGACTTGTATCAACAAAACCATAAGGAACACCACTAGCTTGAGATTCTTTACTTCTTTTCAAGAAAGTCTGAGTATCTTTATAGAACTTAGTATCACCTTCAAATATATCATTAAAAGCAATATACATAAGTCTATGATTAAGAGCAAAATCAATACTATTCTTTTCATTAATAAGATTATTAATGTCAAGGTCTTTGTATTCACTCATACGAGTAATAGCATTATTAGAATAGTCAGTTACAAAACCCTTAACCATTCTAGTAATCATAGCTTCTTGGTCTGCACTAAGGTTAAGTTCTACTTCACCATTAGCATTAGTGGCGAAAGGAATAAAGCCATCTCTAGCCCCCCCGTAAAGGGAAGGAAACAAGTATTTTAATAAATCGTCACCATACTTTGTAGTTGTACCAGTTTTATAATCTGTAAGAACAAATCTATCATCTTTAAAAAGAAGTCCATTAAATGCCCAACCATCACCTTTCTTTTCAATAAAATGTTTATGTCCTTTACCGATATGATAATTAGCAAATACTCTACGAGCAGATTCAGTATCTAATCCCCAACCTTTTTTAAACATTGGAGTATTGTCATTATTAAATACAATTCTTCCTCTTTGGTCAACAACTGTACCATCTTTAAGAGTTTCTGTATTTTCCTTAACTTCAAATACAATGTTGATAAAGTTTGCCATATCCAACAGTTCCTGTTTGAATATATTTCTAAACTGTTGTACTATTGGATGATTCTCATTAATATCATCAACACTAACTTCTTTAGCTATAACTTCACCTTTAGGGTTTCTAATTGCGTGCATCTTAGAGAACAAGCCATCAACTTTATATCTAGGAGCATGAACTACAAAGTTCTTTGGAGCATCAGAAGGAATACGCATAAAGTAATCACCCATAAGCATCTTAGGATTTTGCTCTGCATTAAAGTATTGAGCAAATCCTGTATATACATAATCTCCTTTAGACATACCTGAATAAAGAACATTATCTTTAGTATTAGGATTTCCTGCACCATCGAACAAAGAGATATTAACCATATCTCTAGCATAATTAGTTATTTTAATATTGCCATCTTTATCTTTGTAGAAAAGACCATAATTAATTACAGCACCATTCTCATCACGATGTTCCATAAGAATACCACTAAGATTATATTGTACTCCTTGGAACTTATACTTTCCATAATTAATAAGTTCAGTAGAAACTTTGGTTCCATCTTTCTGCTGTTCAGTTAAAGTTGCTTTAACTGCATTAAGGAAATTAGTAATCATACTATCATTAATTTGGTCAGCAGACTGATTACCAAGAGCATTAGTAGAATTAGAATCAATATTAACTACAGAATATGGAGCTAAAGATTTAGCTAATTCAAGAGCATAAGCTTTTGTATTAGTAGAAAGATAACCTTGTTTATAAGCTTCACGAACACTATCTAGAGCTTCTTTCTTAGCTTTCTTATCTTTAATCTTGTTAGCTTCTTTAAATCTATTATCAAGATTTCGTTTATTATTAAGAGTTTCGTTAGCATACTTTGCAGTGTTCTCAAGATAACCATAAAGTTGAGTAAGATTATTAGCAATATTTGGAGTTTTACCGTCAACTTTTCCATTAAGTCTAGCGAATCTTTCAATAGCAGCTTTATCAAGAGAAGGATAATATTGCTTTAAACGACTAGCAATAGCATTGATAATATCAGCACTTAATGCTTGTTTATTTAAATCAAATCCTTTAGTTTTTTGAAGTGTCTTATAATCATCTATTTTAGTTTTAATTGCTCCAAGAATATCATTAGTATCTTCAATCATAATATTAAGAGCAGTTGACTTAATATTATTAAGATAATTAATTCTTAAAGTTTCAAGTTTATCTGCACGATTATTACTTCTAGTAGGAGAAACAGAATTATCATCAATACGAACTTGCTGTTTTCTTATAGTTCTTCTTCTATAAACTTGAAATAATTTATAAGCAAAATCTGGTTTCTTTTTAAGGTCATTAGCTAAATAAGCAAGACCAGCATATTCTTTATTAGATTCTGCAATATCTTCAAGTTTCTTTAAAAAACCATCAATATTAGTAGTTTCAATATCTCCTCTAATGGCAGAGTTTACGACTTTAAAATCCATATAATCTACCATTCCAAGAGGATTACTTTTATCATATTGATATTTACCGTCAGCACTTACTTCTGTACTACTAAGTTTAGGAATAGTTGAAAGATAACTACGAACAGCAAAACTAAAATCTTTCATAAAGTCACATTTAGTTCCATTATCTTCCCAACGAGCAGTAGTAGTATCTTTTTCGTTATTACTTGCATTATCAGCAGCATTGTTAAGATTTAAATCATCATCATTTTCTATATCGAAACTTTCACTCCAATCTGCTTCTTGCTGACTTAAATCATCATCTTTCTTAAAACGAATTTCACCAAGTCTATCATCAGTTTGAATAACTTGAGTAAAATATTTAACTTTATCAGAAAGCATATCTTTAAGAGTAGCAAATTGATTTCTAAGTTGAGGAGTAGTTTTAGAAACTTCATCCTCAAGCTTAATAAAATCATTACTCTTAGTATTCATAAGTTGTTTACGAACTTTAGCAATTTCTTCTTTTGTAGCTTCTACTTTTCTAGCTTCAAGAATATTTGTTGCTACAGCTCCCAACATACGATTTATAACTCTATTTGCGAGATTATCTTTTCTATCTTCAACATGTTCTTCAAGACGACCTTTAATTAAATCATTATGATAGAATGATAACATCAAATTACCAGTGGTTCTAATACCACAAGTTTTAGCAGCAGTACTAGTATAACCTTTAGACTTAACATCAGAAATGAAAGCAGAACCAGTTGTATGCTCATTTACATTAAAATTTCTATTCTTATAAAAATTTTGAATAGCAGTAGCAACTTCTTTACTTTCATCATTTGTATTAGGAATAGAACCATAATTATTAGCATAATAGGTTTCAAATTCCTTGTTAAAACCAGATGGTCTAGAACCATCAATTACTGCACTCATTAAGCTGTTAAATAAAACATCATTGTTTCCAACTTCAACTTTAAGGTTGGTGTAAACCTTAGTTTCATTAAATTTTAAACTACAATTATTAGCCATAACTATCTACATTAAGTTATTTAATATTTAAAAAACTCGCTGAGGGGCTTATTTCTCAGCGAGCGATTAATTCTATTGGCACGTAATCGAAACGTCACCTGACGCAAGCAAAGTGGCAAATCGCGAATGTTGCTCCATCGGAAGGCTTTCGATTGTCGAGTAGAGGGACGGATATTCTGAGCGTGATGATAGATTAACATCATCGTCATCATCATAAACATCATCTAAATCAATACCATTATTTATGTCTTTATCAGCTCCAGGAGTAGGAGTTTCATCTTCGACAACTTCATCTTCAACTTGTTCATCTTGAGTTTCTTCTATAGTAGGTTCTGTCTCAGTTTGAACATTTGTATCAGCATTTGTATCTATACTTAAAGCTTTAGCAAACTCATTATACTCTTTTTCTCTGAGACTTCCTTCAACTATATCAAGTCTAAACAATTTATTGATAAAGTTCATAATCATTTGCCAAGCAGTTCTATGTCTAGATTTATCTCCAACATCATCTACTTTGACTTTATTAAGATAATCAATGAACTCTACATTAGTAAGAGATTCTACGATAAACTCTTCTTTAGCTCTATCAAGTTGACCTCTATCTACATATTCTTTAAATTTGAAACTGTCTATGTATTTAAGCCAATCTGTTATAGCTTCATCAGTTAAAGTATCTTCAAAGTTACGTCTTTCTCTAACAGCTTTAATATTACCATCAGCAATATCTTTAAGGTCTTCATCAATAGCTTTACTAAAATCATCATAGATTTCAGTCATATTATTGAGGAACTTTCTGTGTTGAGAAGGACCATAATCATGAAGTCTTTTATGAAGACCTTCGTGAATAAGTATTCTTACTTGACGACCACTAGTTTCTTTAAAGAAATCATCACCAATAACAATATCTCCTTTTTCATACATAGCATTGATATTGTTATTCTTTTCAGAAGCTCTAAACTTTTCAATTCTGTCATTTGCAAAGATAACATTTTCTGGTAAAATACTAGTTAGTTTACCTGCATTATTAAGAAGACTTACAGCTTCATCAGGAAGAATAGCTTTTGCAATATCAAGACCTTTAGTTTTACTATCACTTTCAATAATAGATTTAACTTGGTCAGTTGTATTGGTGGTGGTGGTTACATTCCCTTTACGGGGGGGTTCTAGTGGCTTTTCTTCTTCTTGTTTCACCTCATCACCTACAGTAAATTCAAGTACGCTATTAGCTTTCATATTAGACGAAAATCTTGAATAATTACTTCCATCAACTTGAGCTAAATCTACTCTAAGTAAATCGTTCTTAATCATAAAATCATTATATGATTCTTCAACATGATTAAAACCATTTTTACCATTATACTCAGGTATATTAATCACAAGTTTTCCGTCAGCATTTCTACTTACAAAACCTTTTAAAGGAATAGAAGTATTATTATCACTACTAAGAAGTTCGTGAGCAAAGTTTACAGTAGCGTTTTCTTTAAGGAATTGAACAAGAGCTTTACCAGCTTCATCTCCATTATCTAACAAGCTATAACTACTAACTTTTTTACCATGTTCCATAAACACAAGTTGTGTAGGAGCACCAGTACGTTTAGTATCACAAGCATAAAGTGCTACAGCTTTACTTCCAGCATTAATATAAGTAAGTCCATTGTTACGATGAAAAACACCACTAGTTTTAAATAGAGTACTATTATTATTATAATCAAGAAGAGTATCAAGAAAACTTCTAAACTCATTCCAATTAGCTAAACTATCACCTTTTTGAAGATTAGTAAGTCTATCAATAATTTGACCTTCAATAGCGTTAGTTAAATCAGCAAGAACTTTACTATGTGGCATATTTACAAGTTTACCATCTTTCTCATAGTTAGTAACTCCCCAATTTACAGGATAAGCATTAGTATAATCTATAGTACCATTTCCATTATCGATAGCAATTAATGTTTGGTTCATTTTAAAACCAAGATTATCATTAGTTTGATTACCGCTAATTTCAATTTGAGATAGATTTCTAGCTAAAGCTATTCTAGCATCAGTTTTACTACTAATAGCAATACTTGCAGGTTGAGCAAATCTAAATGCTTCTCCAGGAGTTCCATGCGGAGCAAGTCTAAGAAGTTCACCTTTACTTATTTTACTAACAGTAAGTTCTTGATTATTATTAATCAAAGCTAAACTAGTTTGATAACTAGTTCTAAGATTATCAAAGAACAATTTAATACTTTCAGGAATAGGATTAAAAGAAGATACATTAGGATTATATCTCCATAATTTAACCATACCATCAAGAGCTTTATCATAAGTAAAACCTTTATCTTCATTGATAACTATAAAATCATTTTTTACAGCTTCTTGAACTCTAGGATTATTCTTAAACTTCTCAACGAATGAACCATCATATTTTTTATCAAACGCTATTTTATAAAGAAGGTCATTAAGTTTTCTACTATCTTCATCTTTCGGTTCAGCTATAGAAAGAATCCAATCTTTAACAGCACCATCATATTCAGCAGACCTACCTACAGTATATTTGATACAATTGTTAACTTGAATATATCTTCCTGTTGATACATCAAAAGTAGGAATACCCATCCAACCAACAGTGGTACCATTATGTTGAACTAATAAAACATCAGTATTAGTAGCAAGCTTGTTTGCTTTCTTTACAGTAAGTTTATCGCCTTCTTTAATTTTATCAAGTTCTGCTAAACTTGCATCAATTCTATCAGGAGGAACTACTTCACTAAGCTCACGAATATTAACTCGTTTAAGAGTACCAGCTTTAATAGCTTCGGCTCTACGTTCACCAGCAGTCTTACGAACATTAGTCATAAATTCAGCATCATCAACTAAATCAGCATCAAGCATTACAAACTGCTTTTTACCTTCTTTAGTTTTAAGATATTCTTTAAGACTATTATAAATAAAATCAGCAGTATTCTTACTAGGACTATGTTCATTTATATATCGGAGTAAATCTTCAAGATTACCATAATACTTTCCGTTACGTTGTCTGAGTTTAATTTCAGAAGCATAATTTTTAAGCATATTATTAGCAGCATCTTTATATTCATTTCCGAAAGATAAACTTGGTTTATATTCCTCTACTGCACTAGCAAGCATAACTTCACCAACACTAGAAGCAAAAGTAGTTCCAAGAAGATTATTCATAACAGCTTTTACACTGGTTATAGCTCCGTCAATATCTTCTTGACTTGCTCCAAGAGCAATACCTTCATCTTGAAGAGATTTAATAAACTCCTCAGCAGTTAAATTACCTGCTTTAATTTCTTTACCGCTAGTTCTAAGTTTTCCCATAAAATTAGCAGTAAGTTCAGCTCTATCTACAACTTGAGGTTGAGTAGCTGGTTGAGCTTGTTGTTGAGTAGTTTGTTGATTAGTACTAGTATTATCTTGTGTAGATGTACTATCATTATTATCGGAAACCCCCCCCGTAAAAGGGGTTGAACCATCTGGTTGACTACTTTCTGTTTGTGCAGTTGATGGTGCAGCAAGTTTTCCTTTTTGAGTAATAATAGGATTACTATTATCATCATATTCAAAACTTGGATTTCTTTCTACAGTAGCACCAGGAGTATTAGCGAGTTCAGGATTTTCAAATAAATCTGCATTACTCATAAAAGCAACTTTATCTTCCTTACTAGCATTATTATCAATAGTAAGTTCACCACTAGAAACATCACCGTTTTTATCTAATTTTATATTAGTTGGTTTTATAGAACTATGACTATTTAAAAAATTTGTGACCCGCTCACCCGCTTCGTTGCGTGCGTTTGACTGCCCACTTTGCGATTGAGAATTGCCTGTAGGCGTGTTTCCTTGCGCTGTAGGCGACTGTGGGGTGCTTGGCGATTGATTAATAGGCTGCCGAGATTGAGTGGCTTGTGACGCAGAATTTGAGGTCGTTTGCGTGCTAGGGGGCGGAGTAGTTGTACTCTCTGGTTCAGCACCATTATTACTATCATCTGGATTATTAACATTATGACTTTCTTCTCTTTCTTGACTATCAAATATATCTTGACGAAGACTAAGGAAACCTTGAATTTGTTCTCCTAAACGATAATTCTTTCCTTTAGTAAGATTAAGAACATCAAGAGCATCATTAAATGCAGATTTATCATCTTCACTCATAAAATCAAGAATAGAATCAATATCATCTTTATTTCTTTGATAATAAGCTCCAATAGCATCACCTATTCTTGCAGCAAATTTATCATTACCGTACTTATCTGATAATTTAGTAATAGTTTCATAAGCTGAATCAATAGCTTTCTTACGACCTTCATTCATAGTATTATTCATAAATGAAATCTCTGTAGCAAGTTCATCAGCGTTATTAACCATTTTACTTTCATTATAAGCACGTCTTAATTCAAGAGCAGTCTTATTAACAAGTAAAGCTGAAAGAGTACCATCAGTTCCATTTACTCCAATTTTATCAGTAGCTTGAAGTTTTTGATTAATACTTCTGAGATAATTTCCATGTTCTCTAACTTGATTAACTATATCAGTAGGATTTTCAAATTCTGCAATTCTAGGACTAACAGAGAACTTCTTAGCAAAGTTCTTTAATTCTTCAACAATATCATCATCAGTAAGCAACAATCCGCTATTTGTTTTACCACTAAGTATATTGGCAAGAGTAGTACTAGCTTGATTAGTAAAACTTTGTACTTTACCTTCATCATCATAAGCACCTTGTAAAGATTCATGAAGAGCATATCTTAAACTATTAGTATCAATCATATCTTGATACTTATTCATAAGTTTATTGATATTATCAACAGCAACTTTGGTACTAATATTATTCATCTTCTTTTTATCACTAAGAAGACGACTTCTTTCAGTTTGAAGTGTACGAAGTTCATTAGTAAGCAAAGCGGTACTTGCAGCAATTTGATATTGTTCAGGAGTATAATCTTGACCTAAGATATTTTTAATATCGTCATTATCAAAAGCAGTATTTATTTGCTTATCAAGTTCATCAATTTGACTATTAATCTTATCATTGTATTGTTTATTAACAACGTTATTAGTAGCAATACTTTGCAAGAACTCTATAGGAAGAATATCATCAGTATGTTTAGTTACTCTAACTGCTTCACTTAAATTGACAAGTTTCTTTAATTCAGCTTCATAACTAGCAGTAACTTCATCCATCTTATCTAAAACTTTTTGTTGGTCAACTTTAGAAGTAGCTTCATCAGTTACACCTTTATCTACCATAGCTCTACGAACTTCATCACTAGCCATATAACTTCTAAGCATATCAAGATTTCCATTATGAGCAGCATTTAAAGTCATACCAGTAAGAAGTTCATCATAAGCTCGTTGAGCAGCAGCTTCTTTATCTAAATCGTTATTGAAAGTTTTATCTTCACTACTAACACTAAAAGGATTATTTCCATCTTTAATTTGGGACATTTGGTTCCAATAGTTTTCTATACTATTATTCCAAGATTCAATATTAGCTTTACGAGCTTTGATTTCAGAAGTTTCACTAATACTAAATATAGATTTTGGTTTACCTTCACCAGTTCTTTCGTCAGTTTTAGAATCAGCTCTGTCTTTTAAAGTTTGGCTAATTCTTCCAAAACCACTGCCTAAATGATGAAATGCAACACCACCCATTACTCCCCAGAATGCACTATCCCAAAGACCTCCACTTCTCGTATACTTTTGAAGTCTATCATCAAAAGCTGAATCATTTTCAAGTCCAAGATAAACATTACCAAGATGAGTACCTTCCATTTGAGAAATATAGTTAACTGCTTCTTCAAGACCTTCACTAAGTTCTCCACTAATAACAGTCTTTTCATCTAAAACTTTATCAATAATCTTTTGAGCAGACTTCTTTAAAAAAGATTGTTTAGCTTCCATTTCAGCTATTTCCTCAGGAGTTTTACCAAGTCTTCGTCTAGCATTACGAGCAGCAGAAGTTAAAGTAGAAGAACTAACTCCATTCTTTAAACCTTTCCACATATTTCGTAAACCATATAATTGAAGAATATCAGAACCAATATTTAAATAGTTAGTAAGAAAGTCTTGATTAGCAGACTTTCGAGCAATAACTTTAGCAATATCTTCTTTACTAGCATTATCCCCACCAGCTTCATTATAAATATCTTGGTTCCTATTGACAAATTCTGCAAACTCTTGTGACGTCATTTTATTAAGTGTATCAGTAGCTGTATCAAGTACATCACTATATACATCTTGTGCTTCTTGATAGTTCTCCATAGTTCTACTAAGAGCAGCATTTAAACCTGTTCCTACAAATGCTCCAGTTCTAGTACCAAGACCATTAATAGGAGCATCTACAAGAGTTTTAACTCCTTGTTGAAATCTATTCAGAGTTCTACCTTCTACACCAAGAGTTCTATCTATTCCAACAAGAGCTTTAATTCCATTACGAGTAGCAGTTCCAAGTTTACTTGCAGCAGTAGCTTTAACTAACCATTGTAAATTTTTAGTTGTAGCTACACTAGGAATTAATAAAGCAATAGAACTCATAATACTTGGCATATTACTTGCCCACCAACCAAAATTAGTTAAGCCACCATTAGTTATATCTAAATTTGGGTCAGCATAAATAGGAGCAACTTCATTATTAAAATAATCTTGCCATTCTTGAATCTTTTCACTAACTGGATTAGTGTAATCATTATTAGCAAGATTTCCAGTAATCGCAGTACCTATAAAGTCAAAGAGGTCTGCGGCACCTCTTACAGTGTCGAGACCAATTTCACTAACTACTGCTTGACTAACAGCAGAACCTATTTTACGAATATTACTTTGAGATTCAGCAAGAACTTTATCTACGTCAACTATACTAGCATTTGGAGTAACTCCATAATGACGAAGTTGGTCTGCTTTATCAGCTTGATTAGTAAGAACTTTACCACTAGTAAGACCTTCATTGATTTCTCTATCAGCAAAACCATTTGTTAATTCAGCAATCTTTATAGGGTCTATAGTACTAAGTATTTTAGGACTTGGATTCTTCTTACTATTACTAGGACTAGGATTTATATAACTAGCACCATTAGTAGCCATATTTTTTATTTCTTCAAAATCCATATTAATAGTTATCTTTAATAAATTTAAATTCTTGTGCTATAGTAATATTATTAACTGGTTCTCCAGATTCAGTTAACAATTTAGCAATAGCAGTTGCTATAACATTCTCACCTTCTCCTGTATACAAAGCATCAGCTATTTGCTGACGATTGATTTCTCGTCTTAAAATATTTTCAGCTTGACTTCTAGTAATAACAGTTCGTTTACCATAAGCATCAGTATGAAGAGCATTACTATCTGTAACATTACTAATAGTAGCTCCATTACCTAAAGTCCTAGAAGTACCACTAATATTTAATTGAGTAGCTTCATCTCTAGCTAAAGTAGAAGTATTTCTTTCATAACTTTGAAGAACTGTAGAACCATTAGCTCCAACCATTGTAATAGTTTGTGGAGTACTATCCTTAGCTTTACCGATATTAAATTCAGTAACAGTTTGGGCTAAACCATGATTTCTACCAACAGTTACATTAAGAACATTTTCTTGTTTAGCTTGAGTTATAGCTTCAATGTATTGAGCTTTTTCATCTTCTGGAATACGTTTACCATCAACATATAAAGCAGCATTCATTAATAAACTTGGATTAGTAATATTATCTTCATCATGCTTAATCTTTTCAAGACCTATATTATAAGTCTTTTCGTCAATTTGACCAGATGTATATTTATCAAATAAAGCATTTCTATCAAGAGTAGAACTATACATCTTAGAGTTAACTGGAACTTTACCAAAACCTCTATGTTGGTTTATCGTATCAGCTCTCCAAGAAGCAGCTTGTGCTGGACTATTAGATGCTGGATTTAAAATATCAATAGCTGCAACATTTATTGTTCCAAGATTTTTAAATGTATAATTAGCATTACGAACTTGTGAACCATCAGACATATCTATAATTCCAGCTCCACCTCCAGTAAAAGCATTACTAAAACTACTGCCAATACCTTTCCAAAATCCCATAGAAGAATCAACACTATCACTAAGTTTAGAAAGCCAAGTATTGTTCTTGTCAAAAGTAATAGTCTTTTGTCCATTTACAGAAGTAATTCTAAAACCTTTTCTTCTCCAATCTGATTCAGAATGACAACCCATTGCTTGAGAAATAGCATTGTATTGTTCATTATCATAACATTTATAACCAAGTTCTCTAATTTTTCCATTATCAAATAAATGATTAATCTGTTGATTATATTCTCTAGTAAACTCATTATTTGCAGGTAATCTAGAACCAGCACGTCTAGCAGCATCAAAAGCCACAGCATCTTGTTCAGGTTTACTAAGACCTGCAACATAATGATTATATTGATTACCATAAGTTCTTAAAGCTGTAATTGCTTGTCTAGCTTGATGTCTTACAACTGGGTCGTTACTAGTCATACTATGACGACAAAGATTAGCAAGTTCATTATATTTTCCTTGATTAACTCCTCTTTGAAAAGCATTACTTTTAGAAAGTTTTGGAAACAAAGTTCTAAGTGTATTAAGAGTTTCATCAAGACCTACTTTAGTTGTACCAATAATATCTGGAACATCTACATCAATAGCAGCACCTTCGTTTACAGCATCAAGATTCATATTTAATGCAGCAGCTTGTTGAGTCGCAGCTTGACGTGCAGCAACATCTTGTTTATATGTAGCTTGTCCGTTACCAACTTCTATATCCGAACTGCTATTATAATAACTCATAGCATGAATACCAGGTTTAACTCTCTTTGCAAGATATTCTTCGGGATTAAGAAGAAGACCATTTTCAGTAATATCAGAATCAATATTCTTCTTCTTTTCTTCGGGAGTCATTTTATTATATTTCCAAAGAGCAACATCATAATCTTGTTGAAGACTTGCTCTAGCACCAGGAGTTGTATCAATAGCAGATTTAAGAGCATCATTTAAATCTTTCTCGCTAACATATTCCCAACTACCAGATTTCTTATAAGCTAAACCATAAAAATTTTTACCTGGGTCAGAAGTAAGATTACCATCAGCATCAACATATTTAATATCACTAACTCCACTACCTTTATGAACA
>ERZ827088.3705-NODE-3705-length-13707-cov-24.712789_pt1 | contig 13707 bp, 10 predicted proteins | sample MGYA00519922_ERZ827088 | MGnify/ENA primary metagenome ERZ827088 (study PRJEB31778, sample SAMEA3449254) | human gut metagenome | biome: human gut; feature: human-associated habitat; material: faeces | place: United Kingdom | collected 2010/2012 ... | reverse complement strand
CGTCCAGCACCTCGTAGAAGTTGGTGGGGTTGTTGCCCACGATGCTCAGGCCGCGGGCCAGTGCGGAGTAGATGTGGGTGTGTGCGTTGATGAAGGCAGGCATGATGACGCCGCCCTTGGCGTCGACGATCTCGGCATCGGCATATTTTGCCCGCAGAGTGGCTTCCTCACCTACCTCCACGATCTTGGCGCCCTCGTAGGCCACCGCGCCGTGCTCATAGTAGCCCTTGCCCTCGCTGTCGCGGGTAATGAGCCGTCCGTTTGTTACCAGAACCATGTGTATTCCTCCTTTGTTTCCGATAGTGTTCGTGTGTTCTCCCCAATATGGCTCTACTCCCCGGTAAACAAAAAGTGCCCCAAACCCTGTTTCCGAGGGTTTGAAACACTCAAGCGTCCGCCGAGTGATAGTTTCAGCCCGTGCGCGAAGCACTTCCTTACAGCTACCAATCTTGGATTGTCATCTGTATTTTACAACGATTTCTCCAAAAATGCAATAGTTTTGTCAGCCTGTTTTTGCCCTTTTTACCCTGCGTTGTCCCGCTGCACCGTGTACCGCTTTCGCTATTTCATGACAAAAAAGCCAATAAATAGAAGTATACTTCGTGGAAGTAAACTTCCCGCTGCGCTATCATCTTCTTATAAAGCGGAAACGGAGGTATTTGCCATGCAGGAGTATAAGGACGCGGTGCGGGAGCATCTGTCAAGCTATGTGTGCCAACTGCGGCAGCGCCGTGGGCTTACACAGGAAGAAATGGCCGAAAAGCTTCGTATCACGGCGCGGGCCTACCGGGTGCTTCTTTTTTTGTCTTTAATTATCCCTCCCGCTGCCGCGGGAGGAATAGTAAAGATTGCTTTCCTACGGGCCTTTCTTTTTTGACTTTAATTGTCCCACCCCCTGGCGGGGGTGGGGTGAATAGAGTTTGCTTTCCCGCTGGGCCTTTTTTTTGTGGCACCTCATCCGTCACGGCTAAAAACTTTTGCGAAAAAAGAGGATTTGAGGAAGTTTTTTGGTATAGTATATTGTCAGATTTATTTTGCACCGCGGTTCGGCGGGGGAAAGGAGGGCTTTTCGTGCATTTCAGCGACCAGTTTCTGGACGAAGTGGTGGCGCGGAACGACATCGCGGACGTGGTATCCAGCTACGTGACGCTGACGCGCAAGGGCGGCAACCTGTTCGGCCTGTGCCCCTTCCACAACGAGAAAACGCCCTCATTTTCCGTAGCGCCGGACAAGCAGATCTACCACTGCTTCGGCTGCAAAAAGGGCGGCGGCGTCATCAATTTCATCATGGAGATCGAGGGGCTGTCGTTCCCGGAGGCGGTGGAGTTCCTGGCCAAGCGGGCCAACATCCCGCTGCCGGCGGAGGACGAGGCCCGCAGCAACGCCGACCGGCTGCGGCGGCGGGTGCTGGAGCTGAACCGCGCGGCGGCGCGGTGGTACTACGACCAGCTGCAGCTTCCCCAGGGTGCGGCGGTGCAGGCGTATCTGGACAAGCGGCAGATACGGCGCGGCATCGCGGTGCGCTTCGGCATGGGCGCGTCGCTGGACCAGTGGGACGCGTTGCTCCGCGCCATGACAGACAAGGGCTTCACCAAGCAGGAGCTGCTGGCCTCCGGGCTGGTGGTCAACGGGAAAAACGGCGGGCTGTACGATAAGTTCCGCAACCGGCTGATGCTGCCGGTCATCGACGTGCGGGGCGACGTGGTGGGCTTCGGCAGCCGCGTGATCGACAAGTCGGAGCCGAAATATATGAACACCACCGAAACGGTGGCCTACAGTAAGCGCCGGGTGCTCTACGGCCTGAACCTGGCCAAAAAGACCAAGCGGCCCAACATGATCTTGTGCGAGGGCAACCTGGACGTGGTGACGCTGCATCAGGCGGGGTTCGACAACGCGGTGGCCTGCATGGGCACGGCGCTGACCCAGGAGCAGATACGTCTGCTGAGCCGCTTCACCAAGGAGCTGGTGCTGTGCTACGACAACGATGGCGCGGGCCAGATGGCCACGGACCGGGCGCTGGAGCTGCTGCAGAACAGCGAGTTCACCGTGAAGGTCCTGCGTCTGCCGCAGCGATTGGTGGATGGACATTATGTAAAGCAGGATGCCGACGACTTTATCAAATACCAGGGTAGGGACGCCTTTGAGCAGCTGCTTTCCGGCAGTGCAAACGGCATTGAATTCACGATGTCTGAGATTGCGGCCAAGTATGACCTGAAGGACGACAAGGGTCGCATCGCCTACGCGGGGGAGATTGCTGAAACATTATGTAAATTAAATGACCCCGTGGAACGGGAGGTATATACCACCCGGGCCGCCGAGGCGGCGTCCCTGCCGGCGGAGGCCATGCGGATGGAGGTCCAGCGGGCCGCCAAGCGGGTGCAGGCCAAGGCACGGAAGGCGCAGGAGCGTCAGGAGATGAACCCGATATCGGCCCTGCAGCCCGCGGACCGCAGCATCCGTTATCAGAATGTACGCAGCGCGCTGGCGGAGGAGGGCGTTATCCGTCTGCTGATGCAGGACGAGAGCCTGTTCCCGCCGGAAATGCCGGTGCAGCCGGAGGAATTTTCCTCACCGCTGCTGGGGCGCATCTACGGTGAGCTGTGGCAGCGGCGGGGACACGCGAGCATGGCGGCGCTGGCCGCGGTGCTGACGCCGGAGGAGATGAACCACCTGACGGCGCTGCTGCAAAAACCGGAATCCGCAGCCAACGCGCCGCAGGCGCTGGCGGATTACATACGCATCATTCGGGAAGAACACACCAAGCGCACCGGCGGCACGGATCCGCTGGCGGCGGCGATGGAGACGTATAAAGATAAAAAAGGTTACGGAGGAAAGCGAACATGACCGAAGAAAAGTACACTGCGGAGCAGTTGGAGCAGATGGCGGACCAGCTTTTGCAGGAGGCCGCGCCGGCGCAGGAGAAGCCAGCCAAGGGCGGCCTGGACGAAAAGACCATCGCGTCCCTGCCGGCGGCCGCGCTGCTGAACGGCAACGAGAAGCTGCGCGACCTGTTTACCAAGGGTAAGAAGAAGGGAAAGCTGGATGCCGGTGAGTTGTCCGACGTGCTGGACGAGCTGGACCTGGAGAGCGAGCAGATGGACTCCATCTACGACTCTCTGGAGCAGTTGGGCATCGAGGTAGGCAGCGAGGATTTCCTGGCCGACCTGCCCGATGAGGATGGCGAGCCCGCTATGGATGAGATCGCCGAGATCGAGGAGGAGGAACTGGTCGACCCCAACACGCTGGTGGACAGCTTCAACATTGACGATCCCGTGCGTATGTACCTGAAGGAGATCGGCAAGGTGCCCCTGCTGACCGCCGATCAGGAGGTGGAGCTGGCCACCGTTATGTCCGCCGGCCGCGAGGCCGAGGCGCGTGTGGCGCAGGCCGAGGCGGACGGCGAGACCATCCCTGAGGCGGAGATGGCCGAGCTGAAAAAGCAGATCAAGGCCGGCGAGAAGGCCAAGCAGCAGCTGGCCGAGGCCAATCTGCGTCTGGTGGTGTCCATCGCCAAGCGCTATGTGGGCCGCGGTATGCTGTTCCTGGACCTGATCCAGGAGGGCAATCTGGGCCTGATCAAGGCCGTGGAGAAGTTCGACTACACCAAGGGCTATAAGTTCTCCACCTACGCCACCTGGTGGATCCGTCAGGCCATCACCCGTGCCATCGCCGATCAGGCGCGTACCATCCGAATCCCCGTCCACATGGTGGAGACCATCAACAAGGTCATCCGTGTGTCCCGCCAGCTGCTGCAGGAGTTGGGCCACGACCCCAGCCCCGAGGAGATCAGCGCCGAGATGAATATGCCCGTGGACAAGGTCCGCGAGATATTGAAGATCGCCCAGGAGCCCGTGTCGTTGGAGACGCCCATCGGCGAGGAGGAGGACAGCCATCTGGGCGACTTCATCCCCGACGAGGCCGCGTCCGAGCCCAGCGAGGCCGCCAGCTTTACCCTGCTGAAGGAGCAGCTGGTGGATGTGCTGGGTACCCTGACGCCCCGGGAGGAGAAGGTGCTGAAGCTGCGCTTCGGTATCGAGGACGGCCGTACCCGCACGCTGGAAGAGGTAGGCAAGGAGTTCAACGTCACCCGTGAGCGTATCCGCCAGATCGAGGCCAAGGCCCTGCGTAAGCTGCGGCACCCCTCCCGCAGCAAGAAGCTCAAGGACTTCCTGAACTGAGGCGGACCATGAAGCGGGTAGTTCTGGCGCTGCTGGCGGTGCTGCTGCTGGCGCCGTCCCTGGCCTGGGGCGACGACAGCCGGCACTATGAATTCCGCCTTGCCGCCAACGGAGAGGCGACGTACCATGCCGCCGCCGGCGATACCGTAACGGTATCGCTTACCCTGTGCCGGACCACCGGCACAGGGCCGATGTTCGCCATGCAGGACGAGATATGCTTCGATCCTGCCTTCTTCGCCTATCAGCCTGATGGCACCCTGCTCCGCGAGGGCGTCAAGACGACGCTGGTCACGCTGCGTGATGGCCGTCAGGCGGTCTACATGAATTGCGTAGACTTTGGCGGCGGCGCGGACTGGGCGGATGAGACGGTCGTTGGCTCCTTTCAGCTGAAGGTCCTGGCCGACGGCGGTGCGTCCGCCATAACCGGCAGCCATTACCTGGTGTCCACCGAGGACGGCATGGGCCGCTATGCCGCCGCTGCCCGGGACGTCACGGTGGTGGTGTCAGACCAGTGCCGCGTGACCTTCCAAAGTAACGGCGGCAGCGGCGTAGCGCCGGCGGAGGTGCTCCGTGGAACGCCCCTGGCGCCGCCGCAGGCGCCCACCCGCTCGGGCTATCGCTTCACCGGCTGGTACAGTGACTACGACCTGACCCGCCCCTGGGATTTCAATGCGCCGGTCACGGCGGATATGACATTGTATGCCGCCTGGCAGCCTCTGCCGGCCGCCGCGCCCTCCGCCGGCCCGTGGGCATGGCTTATTGTTGGTGCTTCCATTTCAGCACTGACCGTTTTAGCACTCCGCCGCCGCAGTTAGATCGCAAAAAGGCAAAACAAAACCGCCCGTCCGGGCGGTTTTATTTTGCCCTGTGCGGGTCAGGGCCGTTCACCGACAGCGCACCCCGGCGCGCCGCCTGCAAAACAGGCGAAAAATTCGGCGTTTCAGGGGGAAGCCGTTGCAATACGGTCTTAAGATGCTATAATAAAGCTGGTATGACAGGAACGGAGGTCTCGGCCATGATCGAGAAGGAAACCTTTATCGCGGCACTGCTGCCGATCTGCGACACCGTATGTGAATATGACAGGGCCCGGGGAAAGCTGCGGGTCCGGAAAACCAACCTGGCCAGTGGTCTGGAGGACAAATGGTACACCGCAGAGGAGCTGCGTGACATCTTCCGGGACAACGGCGGTATGTCGGCGGAAAAAAGCGTGTGGATGCGCTATCTCAGCAGCGATAATCTGCGGGGCTTTTTCTACGACAAGGAGCGAAACGAGAGCTTTCGCCTGCGGTTCCGGCAGGGCGGCGTAGGCTGCCGGCAGTATGACATCCGCATCGACCGGATCAACGACAAAGTGCTGGTCATCTCCGGGCGGGATACACAGGAGCAGGAGATAGACGCGCTGACCGGCGCGCTGAGCCGCAACCATTACCAGGGGGATATGAGCAATGAGATATACCGCGGCGGTGTAGCGCTCATCGATATGGACGATCTGAAGCTGTATAACGATATAAATGGCCATCAGGTGGGCGACAACGCGCTGCGGGTGCTGGCGGATACCATCTATGAGGTGGTGGGCCACAGCGGCTCGCTGGTGCGCTACGGCGGCGACGAGTTTTTGCTGCTGCTGCCGGGCGTGGAGCAGGCGGCCTTTGCCACCGTGCTGGGAGACATTCAGCGGCGGCTGCGGACAGTGAGCATACCGGGCTGCGAGGGCTGCCAGCATATCACCATCAGCGTGGGATGCGTCATGGCGCAGCAGGAGACGATCGCCCAGGCGGTACAGCGGGCGGACCGGCTGATGTACCGGGCCAAGCGAAGAAAGAACGCCGTGGTCACCGAGGATACCCCCACTGAGGAGGGGGAGGAGATCAAGCCGCATATTCTTGTAGTGGACGATGCAGCTATGAACCGCGCGATACTGCGGGAGATGCTGGCGGAGGCTTTCAACGTGCTGGAGGCGGAGGACGGCCGGCAGTGTATGGCGCAGCTGGAGACCTACGGCGCGGATATCTCACTGGTGCTGCTGGACATGGTCATGCCGGAGCTGGACGGCCTGCAGGTGCTGGAGGAGATGAATAAGCGGGGGTTTATCGAGGATATCCCGGTCATTATCATCACGGCGGACGGCTCAGAAGAAAAGGTGCGGCAGGCCTACGACATGGGCGTGGCGGACTACATAGAACGGCCCTTTGATATCCGTATCGTGCGGCAGCGGGTGATAAACACCGTGAAGCTGTACGCGCGGCAGCGGCGGCTGGCGGCGGTGATGACGCAGCAGCTGTGGCGGCAGGAGCACACGATTGGTATCGCGGCGGATATCCTGTCGCGGGTGATGGGCTACCACAACGGCGAGGGCGCGGACCATGGGCGGCACGTGGAGAAGATCACGCAGCGGCTGCTGCAGAGAATGCTGGAACGCACGGATAAATACGGCCTGACCCTGCAGGACTGCCGGCGGGCCGCCGCGGCGGCTATGTTCCACGACATTGGAAAGATAGGCGTGCCGGATGCCCTGCTGCGAAAGCCTGGCCCCCTGACGCCGGAGGAGTTTGACGAGATCAAGAAGCATACCCTGATCGGCGAGGAACTGATGCGGGGCATGAAGGAGATGGAAAGCGAGCCGTTGGTGGAGGCTGCGGCGGAGATCTGCCGCTGGCATCACGAACGGGTGGATGGCAGCGGCTATCCCGACGGGCTGAAGGGCGACGAGATACCGATGACCGTGCAGGCGGTGGGTCTGGTGGACGCCTATGACTCGCTGGTGAGCCAGCGGGTGTACAAGCCGGCGTATACCCATGCGGAGGCGTTGGCTATGATACGGCGCGGCGAGTGCGGCGCGTTCGATCCGCTGCTGGTAGACTGCCTGGAGGACATACAGGGCGCACTGTGCCGTGAGGTATACGGCATGAGAGGTAAGGAATGAGTAGGACAAAAAGATTGCTGGCGGTGCTGCTGGCGCTGTGCGGCGCGTTGCTGTGCGGCTGCGGACAGCGGGAGACGGAAACGGAAGAACTGCCGGTGCTGGTCATTGGCAGCGACAACTATGAGCCGTATTTCTATCTGGATGAGAATGGCGCCTATGCGGGTATCGACGTGGAGATTGCCACCGCCGCCTGCGAGAGATTGGGCTGGACGGCGAGCTTCCAAAAAATCAACTGGCAGGAGAAGGACGCCCTACTGGAGCGAGGCGACGTGGACTGCCTCTGGGGCAGCTTCTCCATGAACGGCAGAGAGGACTGCTACCGCTGGGCAGGGCCGTATATGTACAGCCGTCAGGTGGTCATCGTGCAGGCGTCCAGCGATATTTACGGTCTTGGCGACCTGAACGGCAAGCGCATCGCCGTGCAGACCTCCTCCAAGCCGGAGGAGCTGTTTCTGAAGCATCAGGTGCCCGGCGTGGAGCAGGTGGACAGCGTGTACTGCTTCGCCGACACGGTGGACGTGTTCGCCGCGCTGGACAAAAGCTATGTGGACGCCTGCGCCGGACACGAGACGGCGTACCTCACCTTCATCGCCGGGCGCGCCGGGGAATACCGGGTGCTGGAGCCGGGGCTGCTGCGGGCAGGTCTGGGCGCGGCGTTCTATAAGGACGACGGCAGCGGCAGAGCGGAGGCTCTGAACGAAATGCTGCACGAGCTGGTGGCGGACGGCACCGTGGCCGCCATTCTGGAGAGCTACGGCGTGGACGCACAGGCGGCTTTAGCGGGGTTGATCCATGGGCAATAAGTTTTCCAACAAATATATCTGGGTGCTCATGCTGGTGCTGGGCGTCTTTGTGATGGCGGTCACGGCTCTCATCGGCGGCAACAGCAGCATCCGCAACGCCCAGCAGACCGCCCAGCGGACGCTGCAATATCTGCAAAACCAGTGCATCAGCTACCGCGACATCGTCGCCGCCGACCGGCTAAAGAGCCTCGTGCGGCTGACGGAGCAGGCGCAGGAGGTGGCGGAGCGCGAGGGTATGGTGGGGCAGAACCGCTCCAACGAGGAGCTGGCGCGGTACGCCCAGCGTCAGCGCGTAACCTGCGTGCTGGTGCTGGACAAGGATCTGGAGATCGAGTTCAGCTCCGGTGCGGACATGGACTGGAGCGATTACTACACCAATGAGGCGATCCGCTCCATCATGGACTACCCGGAAAAGATCTTCGCCCGCCGCCTGACCCGTGACGGCGCGGTATACGACATAGCAGCCGTGGCGCGCGTCGAAAATCCCGGCGTCGTCTTCTGCGTCCGCCTCCAGTCGAACACGATCATCGCCTCCTACCGTGCGTCCATCGAGAGCCTGCTGGCGGGCTACGAGACGCTGCTCAATGACAGGGTCTACACCTACATCACCGACGGCGAGCGCGTGGTGAGCAGCAGCGCGGCGGAGCAGTGGAACCTGCCGGTGGACGAGGTGCCCCTCATCCGTGCGCTGGAGTCCTCCCCCTCCCCGGGCAGCAAGCTGACCCAGCTCCGCACGGACGGCACGTTCTTCGGTGCACGGGAGCGATACCAGCAGTACAGCCTGTATGTGTTCCTCCCCAATGAATACGTGTTCATCCTGGGCAAGAACATGGTGATCTCCGCCTTCGGCGTCTACGCGCTGGCGGCGGTCTTGGCGACGCTGCTGGTGCTCCGCACCACGCAGGAGCGCAAGCGTCGCGAGATGGACTACCAGCACCATCTGGAGGAGGAGGTGCGCCGCGCCAGCGCGGCGGACCAGGCCAAGACGCACTTCCTTCGCAGCATGAGCCATGATATACGCACACCCATCAACATCATCATGGGTATGCTGGAGATCATCGGGCGGAACCCGGAGAATGTGACGCTGGTGCAGTCCTGCCGGGAGAAGGCGCAGACCGCGGCACGCTATCTGCTGGCGTTGGTAAACGACGTGCTGACGCTGAATCGCCCGAAGCAGGAGGCGCTGGGAAAGACCCCCTATTGTTTGACAAGCGAGCTGCACGAGATGCTGGGTATTTCGCACGCCCAGGCGGAGAGCGCAGGCGTTGCACTGATGGTGATGGACCTGACGCTGGAGCATGAACGATTCACAGGCGACCCGCTGTATCTGCGGCAGATCTGCCAGAACATCATCGGCAACGCCATCAAATACAATCACCCCGGCGGATGGGTGCGCTGTAGCTTCCGCGAGTCCCGTTATGCGGACGGCGTGTGCCGGCTGGAATTTATATGCGAGGACAACGGCGCAGGTATGAGCGAGACGTTCCAGCGCCATATGTTCGAGGCGTTTGCCCAGGAAAACAGCGATAGAGGCAGCCTTTCCGGCGGCGTGGGCCTGGGTTTGGCCGTGGTGAAAAAGCTGGTGGACGAAAGAGGCGGTACCATTCAGGTGGACAGTGCACTCGGACAGGGAACGCGCTTCCGCGTGGTGCTGCCCATGATGCCCAGTGAGGCCGAAGAACCGGAAGCCGCGCTTCCCGACGCGGCGGCCTCCATCGCCGGCCGGCGCTTGCTGGTGGCGGAGGACAACGAGCTGAACCGGGAGATCGCGGTGTACCTGCTGCAGGAGGCCGGCGCCGTGGTGGACCAGGCCGCCGACGGCAAAGAGGCGGTGGAGATGTTTGCCGCGTCGGCGCCCGGTACCTACGACGCGGTGCTGATGGACGTGATGATGCCGGAGCTGGACGGCCTTTCCGCCACCCGCGCCATCCGCGGGATGGACAGGCCGGACGCCCGCCTGCCGATCATCGCCATGACCGCCAACCTGTTTGACGAGGACGTAGCGGCCTGCCTGGCAGCGGGCATGGACGCGCATATCCCCAAGCCGTTGGAGGCTGGGCAGATGATAAGAACGATCGCCGAGTGGCTGGAGAGGAAGAAACAATGAATTTAGAGAAGCTTTATCAAGAGATGGGCGGCGACATGGCGGACGCCGTGCGCCGGCTGGGCAGCGCGTCCGCGGTGGAGCGTTTCCTGCGGATGTTCGCCGGAGACGACACCTTCGCCATGCTGCAGGCGGCCATGAGTGCCGGAGACGTCCAACGGGCGTTCCGGGCGGCGCACACGCTGAAGGGCCTGGCAGCCAACCTAGGGCTGGTGCAGCTGGGGCAGGCAGCCTCCGCCCTGACGGAGGCCCTGCGCGGCAGCGATATGCAGCGCGCGTCGGCGCTGTATCCGGAGACGGCCGCGGCATACCGTGAGGCGTGCGCGGCGATCGGAGATTTAGACACGGACGCGTAGAAAACACGGATTTTTGCGAAAAAGACTTGACGAAACGGAACGAAAGTGATACACTACAAATACAATAATGTTCTGTTGGCAAATCGGCTGAAAGGCCGAGACGCAAAGCTACGGTGTCTAAACGGCATTTGACCGCATGATCGACCGGCTGCAAGTGGGATGCGCTTCAAAGGTGCATACATTGCAGCCGGTTTTTTATTTGCCCTGCCCGGCAGGGCCCATATTGCAGTACGGGTCGCGGAGGTTTAACCCCTACCTCGGCGGCATCGAAACCCCCATCTGTCACATGGCAGATGGGGGTTTCGGCATTGCGGAAGCGGTGCTCACGGCAAAAAAACACCCCCGGCACTGCCGGGGGTGTTCGCTTATGCCTTGCGGCCGTAGAGCGCGGTCATGCGGTCGATCCTGACAGAGAGCGCATCGCTCAGCTCGCCGGGCAGCAGCCGCCAGGTCCAGTTGCCGCCCTGGGTGCCGGGGATGTTCATGCGGTTTCCCTCGCCCAGGCCCAGATAGTCCTGCATCTGCGCCACGAACAGCTCCGCCACGCTGGACATACCGCCGCGGATAATACCCCAGTGGAAGCCCTCCTGCTCTGTCAGCGCCAGGTATTCCACCGCGTGGGCCACATCCTCCGGCGCGGCCTCCTGCCGCCACAGTGCCAGGGGGCTGTTGTCGTGGGTGCCGGTATAGCAGATGCAGTGCGGCGTATAGGCGTGGGGCAGATACCCGCTGGAATCCCGGGAGTCAAAGGCGAATTCCAGCACCTTCATACCGGGCCAGCCGGACTCGCGGAGCAGCTGCGCCACCTCCGGGGTGGGGTAGCCCAGATCCTCGGCGATGAACTCCAGCTGCGGGAACCAGCCGTTGAGCCGTTCGATCAGGTCCATGCCGGGACCGGCGATCCAGCGGCCGTTTTTGGCGGTGGGCTGACCGTAGGGCACGGCCCAGTAGTTGGCAAAGCCGCGGAAGTGGTCGATGCGGATCACATCATACAGCTTGCCGGCGCCGTCGATCCGGCGGATCCACCAGCCGAAGCCGTCGTCACGCATGGCGTCCCAGTCGTAGAGGGGGTTGCCCCACAGCTGACCGTCGGCGGTAAAGTAATCCGGCGGGACGCCGGCCACAGCCTTGGGCACCAGATCATCGTCCAGCTGGAAGAACTGCGGCTCAGCCCAGACGTCGGCGGAGTCCATGGCCACGTAGATGGGCAGATCGCCGATGATGCGGATGCCCTGCTGGTGGACGTAGTCGCGCAGAGCGGTCCACTGCCTGAAAAACAGAAATTGCAGATAGGTGAAGAACTGCACATCCTCCCGCAGAAGTGTGCGGTACTTGTCCAGCACGGCCTCGTTCTTACGCAGGCGAAGGTCGTCGTCGGGCCACTCCGTCCATGCCTTCATGCCGAAATGGCGTTTGCAGGCCATGTACAGGGCGTAGTCCGGCAGCCACCGCGCATTGTCCTGCGCAAAGGCCGCTATGGCCTCCGCGTCCCGCTCCCAGCCCCGTTTGTAGGCCTTGTGCAGCAGGGTAAAGCGGCTCTCGTAGATCTTTCCGTAGTCCACATGGCGCGGGTCGCTGCCCCAGTCGGGGGCGGCGCACTCGGCGGCCGTCAGCAGCCCGTCGGCCGCCAGTATATCCGGGTCGATGTAGTAGGGGTTGCCGGCGTAGGCGGAAAAGCTCTGGTAGGGGGAGTCGCCATAGCTGGTGGGGCCCAGGGGGAGCATTTGCCAGTAGGACTGGCCGGCGTCTTTCAGGAAATCGGCGAAATCATAGGCAGCCTTGCCCAGGGTACCGATGCCATAGGGGGAGGGCAGGGAGGATACCGCCATTAAAATACCGCTGCTTCGTTTCATAACTCAACTTCTCTCTTGGATAGGATTTGTCTTTCAGCCGGACGGTCCCGACCAAAATATATGGGGGCGGGCGATCAGCCCGCCCCCGGCGTGTTGTAAGTTTAGCCCTTGACGGCGCCTGCCGCCACACCCTTGATGATGTGCTTCTGGCCGAGAACGTAGATGATGATGATGGGCAGGATGGTCAGGACGATGCAGGCCATCATGGGACCCATCTCCACGCGGCCGAAGCCGCCGCGGAAGTACTGGATCAGAATGGGAATGGTCATGTATTTTGTGCCGTCCAGCACCAGATACGGCAGCAGGTAGTCGTTCCACACCCACATGGTTTCCAGTATGCCGACGCTGACAAGTGTAGGCTTCAGCATGGGCATTACCACCAGAAAGAAGGTGCGGAGAGGGCCGCAGCCGTCGATCATGGCGGCCTCCTCGATCTCCAGAGGGATGGATTTCACGAAGCCGGTGAACATGAACACCGCCAGACCAGCGCCGAAGCCCAGATAGATGATGCAGATGTTGAAGGGGGTGTTCAGCTTCGTTTTATCCGCCAGATTTGCCAGGGTGAACATGAGCATCTGGAAGGGCACCACCATGGAGAACACGAACAGGAAGTAGCAGAGCTTCGTGGCCCACGTCTTTACGCGGGTGATGAACCACGCGCACATGGAGCAGCAAACCAGGATCAGCACCACAGAGGTGACGGAGATAATAAAGCTGTTGAAGAAGGCGGCAAGAAAGCCCTTGGAATGGATTGCGTTGGCATAATTACCCAGCCCGGCAAAGCCGTCGGCGGGAGGCAGCTGAAAAGCGGTGTTGGTGGAAATGGCGGAGTCCTTTTTGAAGGAGTTGATGAGCACCACCACCACGGGGTAGACCCACGCAAGACTGAGGATCGTCAGGATCACCGTCCAGACGGTGTTGATGGCTTGAGAGCGTTTTTTCATCACTGCTGTACCTCCTTAGAGCGGGTGAACTTCAGCTGCAGGCTGGAGATGGCGATGACCAGAATGCAGAACAGCACGGCCTTCGCCTGCCCGATTCCCTTCCACATGGGGCCGGAGCGGGCGTAGAACGTCTGGTAGATGTTCATTGCCAGCATTTCCGTAGAATGGGCGGGCTCACCGGCGGTAAGAGCAAGGTTCTGGTCGAATAGCTTAAAGGAGTTGGTCAGGGTCAGGAAAAGGCAGATCGTAATGCTGGGCATCAGATTGGGCAGCTTTACCCGCCAGAAGGCCTGCCACGGAGTGGCACCGTCGATATAGGCCGCCTCGATATAGTCATTGGGAATGGATTGCAGGCCGGCAATGTATATGATCATCATGTAGCCGATCTGCTGCCAGCACATCAGGATGATCAGACCCCAATAGCCGGAGGTGGAGTCCAGAGTCAGCAGCGGCTTGCCCATCAGACTCAGTATGCAGTTCAGAAGGATCTGCCAGATATAGCCCAGCACGATGCCGCCGATGAGGTTGGGCATGAAGAACACCGTG
>ERZ827088.3692-NODE-3692-length-13737-cov-3.862886_pt1 | contig 13737 bp, 6 predicted proteins | sample MGYA00519922_ERZ827088 | MGnify/ENA primary metagenome ERZ827088 (study PRJEB31778, sample SAMEA3449254) | human gut metagenome | biome: human gut; feature: human-associated habitat; material: faeces | place: United Kingdom | collected 2010/2012 ... | reverse complement strand
TTTTGGAGCAGAGCATTCAAAAAGTAGTTTTGCACGTGATATGGTAGGTAGAGAGTCAAATGTAATTTTAATCGACGAATTTGATAAAGTTAACCCTGCATTTTACAACGCCTTTTATGAGCTGTTTGATGAAGGAAAATATGTAGACACAAATTATGATATTGATCTTGGGCAAGCTGTATTTCTTTTAACGTGTAATTTTGGAAGTGAGGCAGAGATTAAGAAAGCTCTTGGACCAGCAATGTTTTCCCGTATTGGAGGTTGTATAGAATATGCTGATTTGACTGTTGAGCAAAAGCAGATAATAATAAACAACTGGTATTCTTCTATATTTAAGACATTACAGGAAGATGAGAGAGAGTTTATTCAGAATACTGATATTCATGAGTGGTTTATAAAAAATGCGGAGCGTTATGATAATATCAGAATTTTGAAAGGAAAAATGGAAAACGCTATTTTTGAAAATTTGACCGAACAATTTATAATATCGAAATAAGGTCGGTATGGGGTATAACAAGAAAAGCATTTATCAGACCGAGGAAGAATGTCGCAAAGTACAGGAACTCTTCTCCGACCAGCTTGACATATACAGCTATGCCGGTCTCCCTGATGACGATACCGATGAAGAAACTCAGGAACAATGGCGCTGCAACAGGAAAGAGCAGACACAGGATGGCATTTGTGATGATTGCAAATACTAGCTTCTGTTTGGATGTGATCTTGCTTTTTCTCTGTTCCCTGACGATGGCTTTGCCCCTCACGCTCTTTGGTATGAGCAGCTTGAGTGATGCAAATAAAACCATAGGTCCGTCCGCGCCGCCGATGATGGAGACTGCGGCTGAAGAACCGGCATCAAGGCCCGTTGCTGAATGTGAGTGTGTATATCGGCTGTAGAAAATCTATCTGCATATATTTCATCAGGTCATCGGTGGATGAAAGCAGGGGATTGATGATCAGATTTCCTGTCTGGTTATTTTCAAGGAACAGGACACCGGCACAGTCAAGAAGCTCTTCGAAGCCTTTGACATTTTGTCTGCTCCTGGTAAGCTGTTCGCCGGTTTTTACATTGTAGACTATATTTGCCTCTATAATCCGATTTGCATCGGGGGTCTTTATGTCCCCGCTTTCAAGGGATGACTCGGCATGGCTGTCAGCTCCTTTTTGCTAATAACACCCACAATATATCCAATTGAGAAAATGGTGTCAATGAACCGCGGGGGAATTGGGGGTATCTGAACCATATCTTTGCCGAGGGGCAGTACGCTTTCCCGGTTAATATGCGAGTACCTAATCTTCACAAAATCTTCACAAAATAATTAGCACTCACCTCTTGACATTGCTAGCATAGAGGACTATAACATAGTCAAAGATAAGAAAAGGATAGCACAACCGGTGGTGCAGATGACCGTTCGGCATATGCACTGCAGATTTCTGTTATATAACATTTTAGGAAAACAGAAAGGAAGTGTTCAAAATGGATAAGAACCCAAAGCATCCATTGAAGAAAAAGAAAGTAGTTCAGAAGGTATATGCGACAGCAAATCATAACGCTGCAGCAGCTGAAGAACCGGCTACACCAAAGTCAAAAAAGCATAAATAGTATATGAGACAAAGGTCCCCTGTATCTGCATCAGGCAGGTATGGGGGACTTTTTTGTCGTGGGAACAGCAATATATAAATTTAATTTCTGAATATGGGGTTACTGATGTATAATATATATAACAAATATTTATGGGATACATTGTCGGACTTGACAGACTGATATATTTTCGAACTAAAATATATTGAGTGTTGATGGGATAATAGATTTGGGACACATGGGGAATATGAAAAATATGGAGAATGCGGAAGGAACGGAAACAACATATAAGGTCAGAAAAACGGGTAAGCTGGATGAGAAGCTTTTGCCGCCGGACAAGCTTGTACTGCCTAAGGCCTCTACGCCCCAAAATCAGAACAAGCTTAATATGAAGATACTTCTGGTGGAAATTCTCATTGTGGCAGTGATCGCTGTGATTGTGATAGTTATGGCAGTAAATGGTAAGGGCAGGAATCCTGACATGAAAGGGTATTACTATAGAGGGCGCTGGCATCCAATAGGATTCGCCGGCATAGACCTGTATGGTTTCATTATGCTCATACTTATGTGTATTGGCCTCGGAGTGATGCGGGTAATCCCGGGTACTATAGCGGATTTTTCGACAAGACCGGGGAAAGAGAAACGTGGGGAGCTTGAATCTATCAGGAGAAATAATTATGCAAAGCATTTGTGCAGATTGATCGAGATCGATAAGACGGAAATTTTGGATAATATGAGAGATAGATTCAATCCTGTAGTCCAAATCTTTTTTTCGGAGGCGCAGGCTGAATGTCTGAATAGATCGAGGGCCTGCAATCATCTTATGGTCAGACTGGGGCTTGGCAGTGTGGATATATCTGATCATGTGGTGGTTCAGGAGGCTGGCGGAAAGCGGGAGAGAGAGGTACAGCTCACAGACGTTGCAAATGAGGTGAAGATAAAAACGGCAGTTATCCACGACTTGCCGGTGGTGCTGGATCTCAGCCGTACCGGGGTTATAGGAATAGTAAGTGATGGAAATAAAAAGAGTGCATTTGATATAGCGAGAAATATCATAGGCCAGCTTGAGATAAATGAGACAAATGACAGGATTCAGCTAGCATTTGCCTGTGATCCGGGTGATGGTGAATGGGTAGGATATGATGAGCTTTATCTGGCGGACCGTAAGAATGGAGAAATCTCTTTTGCCGCAGGAGAAGCTGATGTGAAGGGCTTGTTAGACATGCTGGCAAATGAGCTTCAGAAAAGAAATGGTACTCTGGATTATTTTGTGAACAGCGAGAATGTAGGCGGATATAGGCATATAGTTTTGTTTGTTGACGATCCCGGACTTCTGGAGGGGCATTTGATAAATCGGTACATTTTGCCGGGGGAAGAAAATCTGGATTTTACAGTTGTCGTTCTCTCTGATGATGAAGAGAAGTTTATTTTGGAGATGGACTGTGAGATAATACAAAATGATGATTTTGCGGGAATATATAAGCCTGGAACGGAAGAGTGGATAGAGATCAAATTTGACAGGGTGACCGAGGCAAGGCTGTGGAGCCTGGATGAGATTGTAAGAAAGAACAGTGAAAGGATGGTGCAGGATGAGCTACGTAGAATTTCGAGATGTAAAGAAAGTATACAAGACAGGTGAGGTGGAGATCAATGCTCTGCGCGATGTGGATTTTGAGATAGAAAAGGGAGAGTTCTGCGTTATAGTTGGAGCCTCTGGTGCGGGCAAGACTACTATCTTGAATATACTTGGCGGTATGGATACTCTGACAAGCGGCAGCGTGAAGCTGGATGGCAGAGAGATATCAACTTTGAATAAGAGACAGCTCACGGCATACAGAAGGTATGATGTGGGATTTGTATTCCAGTTCTACAATCTGGTGCAGAACCTTACAGCACTTGAGAATGTGGAGCTTGCGGCACAGATCTGCAAGGAACCACTGGATGCTGCGACAGTTCTGAAGCAGGTGGGACTTGAGGATCGTATGGCGAACTTTCCGGCGCAGCTCTCAGGTGGTGAGCAGCAGAGAGTTGCAATAGCGAGGGCACTGGCGAAGAATCCGAAGCTTCTGCTCTGTGATGAGCCGACCGGAGCTCTGGATTACAACACAGGGAAGGCAGTGTTGAAGCTCCTTCAGGATACATGCAGAAATACGGGAACGACAGTTATAGTCATAACGCACAACCAGGCACTCACAGCCATGGCGGACAGAGTCATCACGGTTAAGAGCGGAACTGTGGAGAAAGTGGTTATGAATGATAACATCAGGAACGTTGAAGATCTGGAATGGTAGGTGGCCTATGAAATCAATGATGAGACGCACGACATTTCGTGAGATAAAAAATACATTTGGAAGATTTGCAGCCATCATGGCGATCATAGCTCTGGGCGTGGGATTCTTCTCGGGTCTCAAGATGACGAAGCCGGACATGATGAATACCATATCGAATTTCCTTGACAAGGGAAATTTCTATGATCTGCATCTTCTGTCAACTCTTGGATATACGGATGATGACGTGGATTCATTTGCCGGGGAGAAGGATGTGCTGTACGCTGAGGGCGGTTATAGTCTGGACGTCCTATACAAGAACCAGGGTGAAAATGACAGGGTGTTGAAGACTATGTCAGTTCCGGAAAACATCAATAAACTGAGTCTTGTGGACGGACGCATGCCGGAAAAGGAAGATGAATGTGTTGTAGATGCCAAGATGGACAGTATAAATATAGGTGATGTCATAGAGGTGGCAGATGACGATGCAGCAGAAGGTGAGGACAGCAGTACACAGGATATCCTTAAGGTGAAGAAATTCACCGTTGTCGGAACTGTCAACTCCCCTCTTTATATTAATTTTGAAAGAGGCACCACAACCCTTGGAAATGGTAAGATCGCGGGCTTTGTATATGTCAGCCCTGAAGCATTTGACAGCGAATGCTACACCGATGTATATGTGAAATTTGACAGAAAGTTTGATATGTATGCCGATGAGTATGAAGACTATATAGACGACAGGAAAGACGAATGGGAGTCAATATGTAAGGCCAGTGTACTGGACAGATATAAGGATATCCTCATGGCAAAGGGTATGACGGAGGATATGGTGAAGGACATAACGCTGGATGATGCAGATGGTGTGAATTATTACATACTCGGCAGGGAGACGAATATCGGATATGTCTGCTTTGAGAGCGATTCAGACATAGTGAATGGAGTTGCAAAGGTATTTCCGGTATTCTTCATATTGGTTGCCGTGCTCGTGTGTATGACTACCATGAACAGGATGGTTGAGGAGCAGCGCTCTATGATAGGTATGCTGAAGGCTCTAGGCTATGGCAAGGCGGCGATCATGGGAAAATATATGATCTATTCGGGAACTGCGGCTGTAGTAGGATGTGCAGGTGGATATCTTATAGGTACATATGTGTTTCCGGAGGTTATCTGGTATGCATATCATATGATGTATATACATATGCCGCTTGAGAGAACCACAGACTGGACGCTGGTTATTGGCGTGCTGGCAGCATCCCTTTTGTGCACTGTAGGTACAACCTGGTTTTCCTGTAGATACGAGCTTTCTGAGACTGCGGCAAGTCTTATGAGGCCTAAGGCTCCGAAGCCGGGCAAGAGGGTGTTCCTTGAGCATATACCATTTATATGGAAGAGACTGAAATTTCTGAGAAAGGTAAGTGTCAGAAATGTATTCAGATATAAAAAGCGTTTTTTTATGATGATAATAGGAATAAGCGGCTGTACTGCGCTGCTGCTCACAGGCTTTGGAATAAATGATTCCATAAGCGGATTTGCGGACAATCAATATGGGGAGATACAGGTCGGAGATGGAGTGATAACGCTGAATACACCGATTGCGGGTGATAGAGAAGATGAGCGCTTCAGTAGTCTGAAAGACCGGCTGGAGGAGGATACCTCCTGCTATGATCTCGTCAGTGAATCTACCTGGGATCTGGTTCATGATGGTGGCGTAAAGTCCGTGAACATGGTCATCATGGAAGAACCTGAGCACGTTGACAGGTATATGAAGTTGGCGGATAAAGATGGTGCGAAGATAGAATATCCGGGCAAAGGGGAAGCTGTGATCAATACTGCGCTGGCAGAACAGTACGACATCAAAACGGGCGATGTAATAACGGTCAGAGACAGCGAGATGAAAGAGATAAGAGTTTCCGTATCAGGCATATTCAGGAATCATGTATACAACTATGTGTATATATCACCTGAAACATATGAGGATCAGATGGGGGAAGCACCTCAGTACAAATCGGTGTACTTCAATCTTGAGGAAGGCGCAGATTCGCACGAGATATCTGCTGATCTTATGGGTGATGCAGCAACAGCGTCAGTGACTATCAACAAGGATATGAAGAACAGGATATCTAAGATGATGGAGAGTCTGAATTATATAGTAATTGTAGTCATACTCTCGGCTGGTGCGCTTGCATTTATCGTTCTCTACAACCTGACAAATATCAATATCACAGAGCGAATCAGGGAGATAGCAACCATAAAGGTTCTGGGATTTTTCAAAAACGAGACTTCAGATTATGTGTTCAGGGAGAACAGAGTCCTGACGACATTCGGGATCGCTGTGGGACTTGTGCTTGGAGTGTTTTTGCATGCATTTGTCATAGGACAGATCAAGGTGGATATGGTCGCATTTGATACATATATAGCGCCGATGAGCTATGTGTACAGTATCGTTCTGACATTTGTGTTCAATTTCCTTGTCAACAGAGTCATGTCAGTCAAGCTTGATAAGATAAATATGGCGGAATCGCTTAAGTCGGTGGAATGATCCTTTCATATATGGCATGTAACAGAATAGTTTAGATGTTTATTACGATCCACAGGGCGTACAGTATAGACGGTACGTTCTGTGGATTTTTTTGCAAAAAAGTTGTTTTTACCTCCTGTTACTAGCCTTTTGGTTAGTGTACATGGAAAAACACAGCAATTATAATTGTAAATATATTATTGATACCAGAATGTGGCAGCTTAAAACGGCTGGTGTTCATGGCTGGTTTTTTTAGTGAAAGGGAGGAAGAAATTATGAGAAAGAGGGCGATAAGCTGGGCGCTGACGGCCAGTATGGTGCTATCTATGCTGTCCGGATTTATTCCCGGACAAAAAGCATACGCGGCGGACAGCTCGAAGAAAACAGGCAAGACGGTGGTCGAGACGGAGATTGACGAAAGTACATACAAAGCTCTGGGCCTCAGCACCGATATAGACAAAAGCAAAGCTGCGGTGCCGTATGACAAGGATAATATATCTACATTTGCAGAGGTGAATGAGGTATACGTTGCGGCAAACGGCAATTACAGAAACAAGTACACTGTGCGAGACGGATTTGACAGGATTGGAGATTTCAAGGACAGGACTACAAAGGTAAACAGCAGCCTTGGCAATCTGTACGGAGCGTATGGTTTCTATGATCTTGGCAAAGATAATGTGAAAGTGGAACACGGCGGATCGGGAGACAGTAACATAAGTAGCAACATGGGAAATGTTCTAAAAAAGGACAGTAATGGTTTTAACGGCCTGTATGCGACAAGCGTTGCATTTGATGGAGGCGACGGAAAAACCAACTACGTTGCGGAGCTAAGAGTACATGGAGATAAAGTATTCAGTCCAGCTGGATGGAAAAGTATTAAAACTGTCATAGACGGCAAGGAGTACCGCGGAAAGATAGATGTGAGTATTTTCAAGATAGCAGCTGATGGTACAAGATCTTCAATTGCTACGCTTACCCCTACTTTAAACAAGAATTCTACATATGGCGATGGACTTTTGTATTTTATCAGAAGATACCAGCAGGAGCTGGATGCGATGTTTGAGATCGAAAAGGCCGATCTGAATGGAGATGGCTTTGAAGATCTTCTCGTATACTGTGGAACTTACGAGGATAGAAATATAAACGATCAGAACATACGCTATGCCATAGTCGATGTATATTATGGCAAGGGAAACGGCAGGTTCACAAAGGGAAATAATATAAGCATACCGGGCGGGCTTGCATCTAATTATGAAAGTGGAACGGATGGATCGTGGTGTGATTATGGAATAGGAAGAGCTCCTGTGGTAACTCTGGCCGGCGGTGATCTGGAGCAGGATGGCCGGGATGAGGCCGCGGTTGCCGTATCTGGATCAGTTCTGAATTACAACATGGCAAAGGCAGGTCATATGACCGTCTATACATATAAAGACGGCGGACTTGTCCCTATAGAAGGTCTGAATGAAGTGTCACTTGGAGACACAGATGGCAGAAAACAGAACTATGGAATGTATGCTGCAAATTGTGCATTTGGCCGGTTTAAGTATCCTGGATCAGGAGCCATGGTCACAGGACTTATAGTTGGTGGATATTATTCGAGCAATTCTCAATATGTGCAGAGGGAATATGAAGCCACGCAGGCTGCATACAGATACGTATACTACGATAGTCTGACGGATAATTATGTGTTGTCAGATTATCATACGAGAAGCCTGGGGACTAAGAGTAAAGAAATCGTGAAATATCACGAGGTTAAAAGTAACGAATATTACAGACCTGTGAATGCACCTATGGCGCTTGCGTGTGCAGACCTTAAGGGCATGAACGGCAATAATGAAAATGACAGTGTGCTTTTTGGCGCAGAGGTATATGCTTTCTCACTGGAAGATGGCGGAATAACAGGTTCGGAGATAGGAAGCATGAGTATATGTACCGACCAGCGCAATCAGGGCAACGACAAGAAGAAAAAAGATCAGGTGTGGATCGGCGATGTCAGGGTTGGCTGTGTCGATAAGGATGCCAAGGGGAACAATTACAGACAGAGTTTTGTGTGCGTTGTGGGAGTGCACAGAGAGAAGAAACTCAATGATAAAGATGATTATTACTGGCTGGACATAGCGACATTTTCTATGGATGGCGGCAGCCCATACAGCAGTCAGGAGGGTGTAGTATGCCAGTCGAACAGCAGACAGGATATGTATGGAACATTTGTTTCACTGTGTCTTCCGGATATTGATAATGACAGTGTGCGGTTAAAGTACGAGGGAGAGTATCCGGTATACACAAATCCAGAGGTCTATGCAATCCTTCAGGCAAGTCCGTATTTTGATGATGTTCAGGAAGTATATGAATATGTAAATAACGGTGGAACATCATATTCAACAAGCAAAGGTTCATCGAACACGGTATCAGCTAACTTGTCAATATCAGTTGGCGCGTATGTGTCGTCGGAGATCCAGCTCATCGGAGCAGGTGAGGTAGAGGTTGAACTTTCGTATGGAGCAAGCTTTGAATATGCAAATACAAAGACAACGGAATATGAGATAACATATAATGCCGCAGGTGGAGGTTCTGATCAGGTCGTTCTGTACTGTTTGAAATATATGTATTACGAATACTCCATATATGATCCGATTGCGAGAAAATGGGAGCCGGTGGTTATGCCGGTATGTCTCGGACCTTCAACTTCAATCATAGATGTGGCAGATTACGACAAGGTTGCAAGAAGGAGCAAGGGGCTCAACGAGATATATAATAATATTCTGAATAACACAGCGGGAGACCCTGCTACATACCAGACTCTTGGAGGTAAATTAAAGTACGCCTATCAGTCAGGTGGAAATAACAATTATTCTTCTGTAAATGCCAGCTCTGGTGCAGATCAGACTCAGACGATATCTGTGACTGATGAGAATGAGTATTCAACTGAAGTGTTCCTTGAGGCGAACGAAAAGCTTGGTGCTGGAGGCGGAGGACTCGGTAATAAGGTTATCGTCGGTGTAACATCAAGCCAGCATGCGGGTCTTGGTCACACCCGTGTAAGCTCGAATGGTGTTACATACAGTGGAACGGTGGACAATGTTCCGGCAGACTGCACAGGCTTCTCATTTGACTGGCAGCTGCGGGTGAACACTGCAAAGCTGAACAGCGACAGTGATTCAGTGTTCGTCATTGGCTATGATGTTAAGAATGTTGTTCGTCCGGCGCGTATGCCGATGGGACTTTCTGTTGTCGACACAACGAGAAACAGTGTCAGTCTTGAGTGGTCACCGTCCAATGATGCAGATTACTATGAGGTCTGTATCGTTGATGCAGGAGGTAATTACAACAGCAAGGCAGTTGTGCCATATACAGTTACTGACTATGAAGTGAAGGGACTATATTCCAACAGGACTTACACATTTGCAGTGAGGGCTCTTCAGGCAAATGGTTCAAAGAGTCTGTTCAGCCGTCCGGCAACCGCGACGACACTTCAGGACAGTTCTAATTTCCATATAACAAAGAACCCTGATGATACAAATACGTTTGCGGGTGGAAATGCAGAATTTGCGGCAAATGCGGTTTATTATGATGGGGATGGAGTAAACCAGAGCGTTGGATACAACTGGCAGGTTAATACAGATAATGGATGGAGAAGCGTATCGACAGGAGGCAGCAATCCTACGCTCAGACTTACTGATGTAAGTGATGAAATGGATGGAAACGAATATCGATGCAGAGTTTATTACAACGACATCACACTCTACACCAAGACTGCGACACTCACTGTAAATAAGGCGGACAGCAAGGTCATGCTTCTGGCGCACAACGATACCGAGAATAAAGATTTGTCGGATGGCAGCGTAGTCAGGGCATCGGGCTCAGAGACTACAAAGGTGGAGAACGTGACTAAGGAGAGAAATCTTATAACAGTCACATCCGGAGTCGGGGAATATATTCTTGTCAGCGACGGAACAAACTATATGTGGAAAGATAGTGACGAGAATTACTATCCATGCAGCGTAAGCGTCAAAAAGGACAGCGATGGTTACGTGGATGAATCACAGACATTTAAAGCATCTGATGTGGGCGGCACGGCATATGGTGTGAGTGAATCAGATTTCATCGCAGATATTGATGGCAATACTTACAAGCTGATCAGCGTAAATGCAGCTGACTATGCAGGTGAAAAGGTGTCATATGCATCTGATGATGTTACATATGACAGGATACTCGCAAAATGGGTATCAGAGGATGGCAGCAAGAACTTCTATCTTCTCGGAAACACATCGGGAAGTGAAGACAGTACGGTGTACTATTATGTGGCAGGTAGTGAAAGCGGAAGTTTTACTATGACTTCAAAGAAGACTCTTAATGTGTCAGATACTGTCAAGGTGGTCCAAACTGATCTCAAATCGGTATATCAGACCAAGACGGTGAGATCTGAGACCACAGGGGCAGAGGTCACATATACAGGAGACAAGATCACACTCAGCTGTCAGCCGAAATCACTGTCAGGTGAGGATGTACAGGGAGATGTGGAATTTGTCATCACAGGACCTGAGAGCAAGCGCATAGCTGGTAAGTATGACAGAGCAAATGGCTGCTATACTGCACAGTGGGAGCCATCCGGACAGGGAATATACAACGTATATGTATACTTTGCAGGAAACAAACAGTACAACGACAGTATATCTGACTCGATGGCTATATATACCTCATTTGAGGGAAAGACGAACATGAATCTGACCATGCAGGATAATGTAAGATATGGAGATTCAGTGAAGATGTCTCTGGAGAGAGTGTCATACGACAATACAGGAAAGCTTCAGGATATCACGGACGATTCAGAATACACTGTCAAAATAAAGAATAATAAGACAGGAGAATTTGAGGACACAGACAAATACGAACTTGCAAACGGCGTGTTTATACCGAAGTCTATTGGAATGTTCCAGATAACGGCATCAAATGGCGGAGACAAGACCCAGAAGAATATAAATGTTGGAATGGCACAGCTTGAGATAGCTGCCCAGGATACAGAGAAAAGTGTAAATGATTCTGTAAGAGAGTGCGAGGATGCGGTGATAACAGGTCTCAAGGCATGGGATACTGACATAATGCCTCAGAGAGACAGGGATTACGAGCTCGGATCAGTTGGAGTAAGTGGGCTGCTGCCGGGTATATATGATATAGATGTTGCATACGTCAAGGTGGGCGATCAGCATTCACAGGTTATGAATGAACTTGAGAAAAACTATATAATAAACCTGGTTAAAGCATCATACACACTGACAGGAAACGTGTACACCGTTACTGCCAGACCGGCAAATACACATGGTACAGTTTCAATCAAGTACCAGCAGCCTGGAAATGAAAACAGTGACGGACTCACAGTTGACAGTGGAACAAGACTCCCTGAGAACTCAACGATCACTTTAGCTGCTACTCCTCATAAGGGATATAAGGTTAAGAGCTGGTCACTAAATGGAAAGACAGTTACGGATCCACAGTGTGGAACATCCGGTGGCAAGGCGTGCAGCGATGACCAGATCCAGATGGCTAAGCTGAAAGCAAACATGAATGTAGCAGTAAACTTTGAGCCTGTATATCACAAGCTGACATACAAGCCGGACAATGAGGCTCACGGAACACTCAAAGCAAACTATGTGACGGATGGAACAATTGGAAAATCGTTTGGTTCAGGTGCAAACATTCATATAGAACAGAAGGTAAGACTCACTGCGGTTCCGGCAGCAGGATATGTTCTGGATCATTGGACTGTTACGGGAGAAGATGGAGTTCCAGAGACCGTTCTCGCGGAAGATGGAGTGACAAATAACACATCTCTCACATATGATGCAGAGGAGATCAGCGAGGATACACTTATCACGGCATATTTTGCAGAGGCACAGAATTTCAAAATATCAGTCTCGCCTGTAACTGTTGGAAGCGATGGAAAGACTACAGTGACAACAGGTGTGGATGTCACAGTCAAGGCTCAGCGAGTTGACGGCACAGTGACTATAGAGAGCGGTGAAGATGGTATATATGAAGTCAGCCGAGGCGACAATGTGACCATCCAGGTTACCGTTCCGTCAGGACTACTTCTCGACGGATGGTCAGCAGCAGATGGACAGGAACTTGGAACTATATCAGCGGATCTCAGGACGATGACAGTGTATGATATAGCTTCAGACCTCGATTATACAGTTAAGTACACTGCGCCGAACAGATACAAGGTGACATATGGTGCGGATGATGATGCAGCTGGTGTGGTAGATGCTGTGGCTGCAGGAAGTACAGACGCACTTGTATCCGGTGACAAGCAGCTTCAGGGAAGTGACATAGTATTTACAGCAACTCCAAATGAAGGCTACGAGGTAGCATACTGGGAGGTAAATGGCGAGAAGGTTGATGCTGAGGCAGAAGGTACTGGCGCCCAGAGGTATGAACTAGAATATCTCGGCAAGGATACAAAGGTTGTCGTATACTTCTACAAACAGCCGGTTGTGTCGTGGACATCAGGAAATGACACAGAGATGACTGCAAAGTCAGGAGATTCTGATCTGGCAAATGGCGGATATATCGCATATGCAAGTAAGGATGATCTGAAATTCTCATTTGCGGTGAAGAGAAGTTATGAGATAGCTGACATAAAGGTAAATTATGCAGGAGAGGATGTATTCAGTCTTGCGGAGGACAGCGGAGAAGGAAAGCTGGCTGAGACTGCGGATTCTGAGTCCGGAACAGAGAGATACACGTTTACGTGGAGTGCTCCGGCAGATGGATTTACAGGGGATGTGACAGTAAATGCCACATACAGAAAGATCGCACCATCCGTGAAGGCTGAGTATTCTCTGAAGGTGATAGAGAAGGCTTCTGCTGGAGAGGCGTCAGGAAAGACACACGGCTCTATAAGTGCAGATGTGTCAAGAAAAAATCTCCCTTCATACATACAGATAGGAGATACCATAAGTGATGCGACGGAGAGCAAATCTGCGCAGATCACAGACATATACAGAGATTCTGTCATCACATTCAAGGTTGTGCCTGATGATGGATACAATGTAAAAGAATGGATCATAAATGGACATAAGCTGACAAGCGAGACGGAGAATATAAAGTTATATTCAGACAAGAAAGTAAATGATACCCTTAAGATTCATCTGATGTGACAGTTATGGCTGGTCTTGAGCTGGTTGGTGATGTACTCACATTTGGTCCTGAGACAGAGGGAACAGGTGAGGTGAGCGCCATGATCACATCTACAAAGCTGGTGCTCGAATCAGGAGATATGATAGGTGCTGCTTCATATGTGGAATTCACAGCGGCAGCTGCAGAAGGATACGAAGTTGCAGACTGGCTTGTAAATGGAATCAGTCAGGGCGTGG
>ERZ827088.3688-NODE-3688-length-13755-cov-3.444234_pt1 | contig 13755 bp, 11 predicted proteins | sample MGYA00519922_ERZ827088 | MGnify/ENA primary metagenome ERZ827088 (study PRJEB31778, sample SAMEA3449254) | human gut metagenome | biome: human gut; feature: human-associated habitat; material: faeces | place: United Kingdom | collected 2010/2012 ... | reverse complement strand
TCGTCCAGTTCCTCGTAAAACCGCTCCAGTACCCGGGTCAGCACCCGCTGGCGCAGGAGCTTTGCGTCATTTTCGTCCAGCACCCGAAAGTCCGGCGTCAGAGTATAGCGCTCTCCCTCCTGTGCCAGAAGATGGGTGTTCTCCCGCAGCAGTGCCGTGCAGAAGGCGTCCACGGTCTTGATGTCCGCCTGATACACCCGCAAAAGCTGGCTGCGGAGGTGTCGGTCCTTCGGGGTCTCCGCCATCCGTTTGGACAGTTCGGCGGCGATCTTGCTCCGCAGCTCGGCGGCGGCAGCCTTCGTGTAGGTGATGATGAGAAAATCATCGATATGGCAGTGGTCCTCCGTCACGTATCGGAACAGCCGCTCCACCAGCACCTTCGTCTTGCCGGAACCGGCGGCGGCAGACACCAGCAGGCTGCCGCCCCGGTTCTCCACTGCCGCTTGCTGCTGCTCCGTCAGTTTCAGCTTTGCCATGGGTCACCGCCTCCTTCCTCAAGTTCTTTCCAGAATTCCTCCGGTTTTACCGGCAGGATGTACCGCAGACGATCCCGATCCCGTCCATCCCGGAACTGACAGGCGGAGACCCAGTCGCAGAAACGGCACTGGCTGTCCTCCTCGCTGTGGCAGCAGGGGTCCGCGTCGATGTTGCCGCTGCGCAGCTCGTCGGAGATCTGGCCCAGCAATTTGTCCACATACGTGCCCAGCTTCCCCAGCCGGGCGGCGGAGGCGAGGCTCCCGGAGAGATTTCCGTCCTTGCCGACCCGCAGCGGCAGATAATGGGGCTCCGTCAGGGCCTCATGCTCCATGGCCTGCAACACCGCCGGGTCCTCCAAGAGAAGTCCGGAGCGTTTCAGCGTCTTTTCCCGCTCCTTTTGCAGAGCCTCCGGGGAGATGCCCCGCTCCGCCGGCAAAATCTCGTCCCGGGCGGGGAGATACAGCACGCCTGCCGGTTCGATCTCTTTTCCGAAAAATTCCGCCCCCTCCTTTTGCAGGGCAAAGAGGTACAGCAGCATCTGAATATCCAGTCCCATGCGGACGTTGGCCAGATCGAATTTCTTCTTGCCGGATTTGTAGTCCACCACCCGGAGGTACAGCTTATCGTCCTTGATCCAGCCGTCCACCCGGTCCACCTTGCCGCCTACCCGCAGTTCCCCGTCCGGACGGGAAATGGTGACGGCGGGCAGTGTTCCGTCCTTCCCTCCGAACCCCAGTTCGAAGGCCATGGGGACAAAATCCGAGTGGCGCAGTTCCTCCGCCACCTGGTCAATGATAGCGTAGGCGTTGGTCCGCAGACGGTTGAACAGATACCGGAACCGGGGGGTACGGTTCTGGAAATTGTGCAGCTCCTGTTCCGCGTATTGGTCGATATATTGTCGGGTCAGGCGGTGAAGTTCTTTGTTATCCACCGCAGCAAAGCCGCCCTGCCCCAGTACGTCTCGGGTGACGTTTTCCAGCAGATAGTGGAGAAACGTGCCTATCTGGGGTGCGTCGAAGGAGGCCGGTTCCCGGGGCTTGGCCCGCAGACCGTACTCCATGAAGTAGGCGAAGTGGCAGGAGCGCATCCGTTCCAGCCGGGAGGCGGTCATGGAAACCCGCTCTCCGTAAATGGCCCGGACTGCGGCGGGAGACAGACTGCCCCGTCGGGCCGCGGCGGCCCGCTCCATGGCGCTTAAATGCCGGGCACAGTCCGGCTCCTGCTGAAAATATCGCCACAGGGGGCCGTCGGGGTCCTGTCCCGCCATTTCCAGCGCAGGTTCAACGGCTGACAGGCGATATGCCTTGTCAGCTCGCTCGTGTTCCACACGCAGCTCCGGGAACAGTTTCCGCAGCCGCTCCACCACAAACGCGGGGCGCAGTTCGCTGCCGGAAACATCCGTCACCGGATAGCTCACCGTCAGGCCCGCCGTGGGCTGGGCAAGCGCGGCGTAGAGGTTTTGCAGTTCAATGCCCATCCGTTCCATGCCGGTGGGGGCCAGCTCGACGCCCCGGAGGGCCAGCGCCTGACGGTCATCCTCGTTCAGCAGGCCGCCGCTCTGACCGGGGTCCGGCAGCACGTGGTCATTGGCTCCCAGCAAAAAGAGGTAGCTTGTGGTATGCCGGTCATTCCGGGTGATCTCACTGACGGACACCTGATCCAAAGCCACGGGGATGGTACCCACGCTGTACTGGGTCAGCACCAGTCGGAACAGCCGCTCAAACTCGCTCTGTTCCAAGTGTTCTTCCCCTAAAATTTCCACAAACTGATCCAGCACACCGCAGAGGATCTCCCAAAGCTGAGCGGTCTCCTCCGCCTCCTGCATCCGGCCCGCCTCCGCCTGGGCGTGCATCCGCTCCGTCAGGGCCGTTTCCAGTTTCAGCTCCTCCATGAAACCGTACAGGGCCTCTACATAGTCCCGGGCCGTCTCCCCGGCCTTCAAGCCCGCCGCCAGACGCTCCAGCGGTTCCCGCACCCGGCGGCGCAGTTGATTTACCTGCGTCAGCACGGCCTGCCGCCGGTCGTTCCACGGCGCGCCGTAGCCGTCCGGGTTTTCCGTCCAATCCTCGTCACGGAGCCACGTCTGGCCGTGGATGTCCCATTTCAGAACATAGTTTTCCAGCAGGTCACATTCTTCTGCCGTCAGGCCCGCCAAACCGGTTTTCAGCCAGCGGAACATATCCTCGTACTCATAGCCGTTGGAGATGGAGGACAGCACGCCGGTCAGCAGGCTCAGCACCGGCTTTTCCAGAATGTCGCTGCGGCGGCTGAGATACACCGGGATCCCGTACCGCTCGAACACCGTTTCGATGGTCCCGGCGTACTCCGTCATATTCCGGGCCGCCACGGTGATGTCCCGACAGCGGCACTTCCCCGCCGCCAGCAGACGGCGGATGTCGGCGGCGGTCTGCTCCACCTCGGAATAGACAGTGGCGGCCTCCCGGAGCCGGATGGCGGTGCTGTCGCCCTCGTAGGGCAGATTCTCCCCGAAGAAATGGCGCTCCAAATGTCCAAGTGCTGACGGGTCCTCATTTGTTAAGGATAGTAGCTTTACAGGTTTCCCCTCAGAAGCGGCCAACCGCTCCAGCATGGACATGGTTTTCAGCGTGGGTTCAAAGATCTCCTCCCGGCTGTTGACCTCCCCTAACAGCGTGACCGTGACAGACCGGGCCTGCCGCAGAAAAACCGCCAGCGCCCGGCGCTCCTGGGCGTTGAAATAGGTAAAACCATCGATGAAAATGTCCTTGCCCCGCACATAGCCGGACTCCTCCAAATGGTCGCAGAGCTTGGTCATCCGGTCCCGGGCGTCCAGACCGGGACGGCGGAGCCGGGCCTCATAGGCGGCGTAGAGCAGACTCAGATCCGTCAGTTTGTCGTGGGTGGCGCCGTCTATGTCCTGCGCCTGCTGGTACAGGATCTCCGGGGTCACCTCGTAGCTTCGCAGTTCGTCGAACAGCGCCAGCATCTGTTCCAGAAAGCCCACCTTCTGCGAGGGCTTCCGATACACGGTCATCTGAGGGGCCGTTTCCAGCAGCGCCCGCTGGAGCGTCAGCAGCTTGCCGCCGTTGTCCAGCGTTACATCCGCGATGCCGCCGGTGATGCTCAGCACCCGCTCGCTCAGCCGCCGAAAACTCAGCACCTCGGCATGACGGCTGGCGGTATCGCCGCAGGCGCTGCACACGTCCACCTCCGCCTGATGGGAGGCGTGCTCCGGCACCAGCAGGATCTGCTGGCTGCTCTCCCCCAGCTCCGCCATCCGCCGCAGCATGGTATCCGATTTTCCCGTTTTGGCACGGCCGATCAAGATCGTCAGCATAGTGACCTCCCGCAGTTTGTTTTTTCCCATTCTATCACAACGCCGCCGCCAAAAACAGACCCGATTGCCTTTTTTTCGCCGCCATGCTACAATGGCTTCGCTATGAATTCTGACATACAGGAGTGATCGTCATGCCCCATATTCCACAGGGCACCACGGATACCGTGGCCCTCGAGCTGTTTGAACCGGCGCTGGACGCCGCCCTGCGCCCCTCCCCGGATTACGATGTAAGCCGCTGGCTCTATGTGCCCAACACCTATTCCGAATACCGTTACATTTTAGGCACCCGGGGCCAAAAGCCTCTGATCTGCGTGGGGATCAACCCCTCCACCGCCGCGCCGGACGCGCTGGACCCCACCCTGCAGTCCGCCCAGCGCATCGCCCTGAACAACGGCTATGACAGCTTTCTCATGTTCAATGTCTACGCCCAGCGGGCCACCCGGCCGGACGATATGGAGCGGGTGTGCAACAGCGCTCTCCACGAAGAGAACCGGAAAGCCTTCCGCTATCTCCTCTCCCTTTCGGAGACCCCTGCTATCTGGGCCGCCTGGGGGAACATCATCGAAAAGCGGGATTACCTCATGGACTGTATGCGGGATTTCGCCGCTGACGGTCAGGCCGCAAACGCTCAATGGTTCACCGCCGGGCCGCTTCTGAAATCCGGCCATCCCCACCATCCCTTATATCTGAAATCCACTACTGCATTGCAGCCCTTTGATATTGACGCTTATCTGTGCCGCTGATCCAGCCGCCCGTCTGGATTTCCGGACGGACGGACGGTTTTTTCTTTGACCTTCCCTTGTCAAAATAACACAAAAGCCTTCCGCTGAACAACGCCGAATTTTGGTAAAGCGGCGGCAGATTGGTTATTGAACATTCAATTTTGACGTGTATAATGAATTATTATTCATGTGTCTTCATAGGAGGCTGCTTATGAAAACCTACAACTTTAAATATGGACATGGGTCTGTGTCCCTTTCCCTGAACGAAGCGGATATTCTGGCGGAGCTGCATGGAACAGAGACGCCGCCCATCAGCGACATCCGTTCTGCCCTGTTCGCCTCGCTGGAGCAGCCCATCGACAGCGCGCCTCTGCGCCAGCGGGTCCGCCCCGGAGATCGGGTGGCGCTGGTGATCAGTGACATGACCCGATTCTGGATGCGGCAGGATCTGGTGATTCCCCATCTCGTTGACTATCTCATCGACGAATGCGGCGTACAGCCGGAGCATCTGACCATCGTGGTGGCCAACGGCACTCACATCGGCGGCGATGAGCAGGAACTGCGGACACTGGTCACCGACGGGGTCTATAACCGGGTCCGTGTGAAGAATCACGACTGCGAGGCCAAGGATCTTGCCTATCTGGGCACTACGCCCCATGAGACACCTGTGTGGATCGACCGCACTGCCGCAGAAGCGGATCTGGTGGTCTGTTTAGGTGCCGCCACCCATCATGTGATGGCCGGCTTCGGCGGCGGACGGAAGAGCATCCTCCCCGGCATCAGCGGCTTGGAGACCATTCGCCACAACCACGCCTATTCTCTGGACAGCACCAAGCTCCGCACCAACCCCGCCATCGGAAACGGCGTGTTGGCGGGAAACCCGCTGCACGAGGATATGTGCGAGGCGGCGTCACTGGTGAACAACCTCTTCATGGTAAATCTGGTGATGAACGCCGACATGAAGCTCTCGTATATCTTCTCTGGCCACTACCTGACCTCCTGGGAGCGGGCCTGTACTGCCGTGGATGACATTTACCGGGTGGATATTCCCTGCCGGGCAGACGCCGTGGTCACCAGCTGCGGCGGCTTTCCCAAGGACATCTCCCTCTATCAGGGCACCAAGACCATTGACAATGTGGAATCCGCGCTGAAGCCCGGCGGTACGCTGGTTCTGATGATCGAAGCGCCGGAGGGCGGCGGCCCCGCCGAGTACTTCGACTGGAGCAAGAATTTACAGGACGGCACCATTGAACAGCGTCTGCGGGAGGCCTTCACCGTGGCGGGCTACATCTTCTTCCTGAACTGTGAGCAGGCCCAGCGGTACCGCATTTTCATGTATTCCTCCATTGATCCCCAGACCGTTGCCCCCATGGGCATTCACGCCTTTTCCGATATGGACGCCTTACTGAAAGCTGCGGAACTGGACGGAAAATCCACCTATATCATTCCCAACGGGTCCACCGTGATCCCCCGGGTGAAAGGAGAAACGCTATGAGACCTGTAAAATCATATATCGCCAAGCGATTTCAGAATTCCGACGCCGGACTGAGTCTGGACACCGACGCGCTGGCCCGGTATTCGGATATCATTGATCTCAGCATCGGCGACACGGACTTTATCACCGATGACGCCATCATCGACACCGCCTTCCGGGAAGCTAAGGCCGGGTACACCCACTATGGAGATCCGAAGGGTGATCCGGAGCTGATCCGCTCCGTCTGTGACGCATGGCAGACGGATTTCAAGCAGCCCCTCTCCCCGGATCACGTTCTGGTCACCGCTTCCAGCAGCATGGGAATGGCGCTGGTGATGCTGTCCGTCCTGGACCCCGGTGACGAGGTCATCGTCTTTTCCCCCTACTTCTCCCTCTACCGCACTCAGGCGGAACTGGCCGGCGGTGTGTGCGTGGAGGTCCCCACCTATGCAAGCGAGGGATGGGCCATTGACGAAGCCCGTCTCCGGGCGGCCATTACCCCCCGCACCAAGCTCATTGTGTTCAACAATCCCTGCAACCCCACCGGCATGGGCTATGACCGCTCCACGCTGGAGCTGCTGGGCCGGGTGGCGGAGGAGCATGACCTGCTGATCGCGGCGGATGAGATCTATACCACCTATCTCTATGAGGGGGACTTCATCCCCCTCCGCACGATCCCGGGGCTTGCCCACCGGGTCATCACCCTGAACAGCTTTTCCAAGAATTTTCTCATGACCGGCTGGCGGGTGGGCGTAGCCATCGCGGAGCCGGAGATACTGGAGGTCATGAGCAACATCAACAACTCCCTGATCTATACGGCCCCTTCCATCTCCCAGCGGGCCGCCATACAGGCGCTGGCGATCCGGCAGACCATTCGTGAGAAATACGTTCTGGCCTACCGGGACCGCATTTTCTACGCGGCGGACCGGATGGAGCAGATCCCCTACCTCAGTCTGGTACGGCCCAAGGGCACCTTCTACCTCTTCCCCGGCATTGAGAAAACCGGCCTCAGCGCCGAGGACTTCTGTCAGGCGCTCCTGGAACGGGCACACGTTCTGGTCACACCCGGCACGCTGTTCGGCAGCACCGGCGCCGGACATTTCCGCATTGCGTGTACGGTGGGGCTGGACCGCCTGAAGGAAGCCTTTGACCGGATGGAGGGCCTGTCCTTCTGACGGCAATTTATTCGCGCGTTGTGAATATTTATAAATATTCATTCAGCAAGTTTTCGATTATATACAGTTTGCCTATTGATTTTAGCTGAATATTGCGTATAATCATACGTATAAACAGAGTTGATTCAATAATCACTCAGGATTTGGAGGATCATATGAAAAAGAATACATGGAAAAAGCTCATGTCTCTGGCGCTGGGCGCCATGATGATGCTGTCTCTGCTGACCGGCTGCGGCAGCAAAACTGAAGATTCCGCTCCGGCGGACAGCACCCCGGCTGAGGAAACCCCGGCAGAACCGGCCGCAGCGGCAAGTCTGCTGGAAAAGGTCAAGACCAGTGGCAAGCTGGTAGTGGGTACGGAAGCCCAGTACGCTCCCTACGAGTTCAAGGATCTGAATGCTAACTTCGCAGGCTGCGATATGTGGCTGGCCCAGCAGATCGCCGACAGCCTCGGCGTTGAGCTGGAGGTCGTGGACATGGCCTTCGACGGCATCATCCCCGCCGTCCAGTCCGGTCAGGTGGACCTCGGCATCGCGGCCTTCACCAACACCCCCGAGCGTGCCGAGGAGATCGACTTCAGCGACCTGTATGAGAAAAGCGCTCAGCTTCTCATTGTAAAGGCAGGCAACGCGGACCTGTATTCCACCAAGGAATCTCTGGCAGGCCAGAAGGTCGGCGCGCAGAAGGGCACCATCCAGTCTCAGCTGATCCAGACCGCTCTGCCTGACAGCGAACTGTTCGAGCTGGAAAAGTATCCCGCTCTGGCGTTGGAAGTTCAGAACGGCAACATCGCCGGCCTGGTGGTGGATCAGGCTGTGGGCGAATCTCTGATCGCCACCAGCAACGGCGGTCTGGAAGTCTCCAACTTCGCCTTCACCTCTGAGGAAGCCTCCTTCGGCAAGGCCGTTGTGGCCGCCAAGGGCAGCGAGGATCTGCTGGCAGAAGTCAACACCGTCATCAATCAGGTGGTCAATGACGGCAGCTACCTGAAGGCTTATGACGAGGCTGTGGAGCTGGCAGCCAGCATGGGTCTGTAAAATAAATACCGATTCTGATTAGAACCAAGCACGGACGCGCGGGGAACCAATTCTGGTTCCTCGCGTGCCCGCCTGATATTTGCCGGATACCGGCACACAAACAAGGAGGAATTCTCCCATGGCCTTTTTGGAAACCATGGCAAAGCTGATAGAACGCTACAACAGCTTTTTCACCGAAGGCATCGTCAACACGCTCATCATCGCCGCCTTCTCCGTTCTGTTTGGCGCGATACTGGGCACTCTGATGGCCTCTCTGCGGATGTGCCGCATCCCTCCCCTGCGGTGGATCGCGGTGGCGTACATCGAGTTTGTCCGCGGAACGCCGCTGATGGTGCAGCTCATGTTTATCTTCTACGGTCTGCCTATGATCGGCATTACCATTCCTAACATTCCCTGGATTCCCAACTTCTCCCGGTTTGCCGCCGGTATCGTGGCTATGAGCATGAATAGCTGTGCCTATGTAGCGGAGATCATCCGTTCCGGTATTCAGGCTGTGGACGGCGGACAGATGGAGGCCGCCCGGAGCGTTGGCTTCAGCAGCGGTGAGGCCATGCGGCTGGTGGTCCTCCCTCAGGCCATCCGCAATATTCTCCCGGCGTTGGGCAACGAGTTCGTCACCGTCATCAAGGAATCCTCCATCGTCTCCGTGATCGGCATTGCCGACCTGATGTTCCGCACCAACGATGTGATCGCCGTGACCTACAAGAATCTGGAATGTCTGGCTGTGGCGGCGCTGTGCTACTTCGTGCTGACCTTCGTCAGCGGCCGGGCGGTGTCTCTGGCGGAAAGGAAGCTGTCCCATGGAAAATAAGCGTGAAATTCTGAAGGTTGTGGACCTGCAAAAAAAATTCCACAAGCTGGAGGTCCTCAAGGGGATCAGCACCACCTTCCACGAAAATGAGGTGGTCTCCATCATCGGCCCCAGCGGCGGCGGCAAGTCCACCTTCCTCCGCTGCCTGAATCTGCTGGAGCAGCCCACCTCCGGCCAGATTCTCTTTGACGGCACGGACATCTGCACCATCAAGGGCAAGGCCATCGACCACTGCCGTCAGCGGATGGGCATGGTGTTCCAGCAGTTCAACCTGTTCAACAACATGGACGTGATGCACAACCTCACCGCCGCCCCGGTGCGCATTAAGGGGATGTCCCAGTCCGACGCACAGGAGAAGGCCTTGGAGCTTTTGGCAAAGGTGGGTCTGGCCGACCGGGCCGACGCCTATCCCAGCCAGCTTTCCGGCGGCCAGAAGCAGCGGATCGCCATTGTGCGTTCCCTGATGATGGACCCGGAGGTCATGCTGTTCGACGAGCCTACCAGTGCTCTGGACCCGGAGATGATCGGTGAGGTGCTGGACGTGATGAAGGATCTGGCGGAGAGCGGTATGACCATGATCGTGGTGACTCACGAGATGCGCTTCGCCCGGGAGGTCAGCAGCCGTACCATTTTCCTGGACGGCGGCGTCATCGGCGAGGATAAGCCCTCCCACGAGCTGTTCTCCCACCCGGAAAGCCCCCGGCTCGTCACCTTCCTGAATAAAGTTCTGTAAAACCTGTAACAGCCCGTGCGGAATTGATCCGCACGGGCTGTTGTCATTTGGTCAGCTTTGCTTTTAAGGTCTGCCACAGCTCCACTGATTTGAATTTCAGGATATAGCCCTCGTCCGCCTCCGTGATGAGGGCCACCTCCTGATCCGTCAGTCCCGCATCCAGCGCGACGGTGGGAACATCGCTGGCCGCCGCCGTACACAGGGGCGGAAACACCACGCACCACCAGTTCTGCCCCGCCGCCTCTCCGATCAGGACCCGCAAAGCCAGATATTCCCCGGCGGGCAGGGCAAAGCCGTCATATTCCTTTGTGGGAAAGGACGTTTCCGCCAGCTCCGCTCGGACGCCGTAATCATAGCCGTTGGCCGTGATGACGACACGGGCCGTTTCCTCCAACTCCGGGAGGATATCCGTCAAGCGGCGGCTGGCCTCTGCCTGACTGTCCGCTCCCCGGAGGGTCTCCGTGGCCTGTTCCAGCACGGCGTCCCGCACCTTCAGCTTCAGCGCCTGATCCTCCTCGGAATCGGAGTTGGCCAGTACGTGAAGCCGCACCACCTTTTCCGCTAGCTGGCTCTGGGTGTGAAGGGCCACTGCCCCGGAGGTCAGCGCCAGCGCCGCCACGATCATCAACGTAAGCTCGATGGGATGTAACCGCTGTTTCATAAAAATTTCCGTCCTTTCCGGATACAATTCTCATATATCTGGATTCTGGACGGAAATTTTATGTTTTATACCAACTCGCCAACAGGTTTTGCCAAATAGGTCTGCGGATAGCACTGCTTCAAGGCGGTCTCCGCTGCCTTCGCCGCCGTTTTCTCCCGGAAAATGCCGAACACCGTCGGCCCGGAGCCGCTCATGGCGGCGTTCAGCGCCCCCAGCTCCAAAAGCCGGTTTTTGATGTGGAACACCTCATGGTATTCCTCTGGCAGAAATTCCTCGAACACGTTGCACAGCTGTGCCGCCACGCCGTCCAGATCCCCCGCAGACAGTGCGCGGATCATGCCGTCGATATCCGGGCGGTTTTTCGGTGTCCCGGCATCCGCCAACGTGAACAGCGCAGGCGTGGGGATGCCGAATTCCGGCTTGCACAGTACGATCCAACAATCCGGCAGGGCAGGCAGCGCCGTCAGCCGTTCCCCCCGGCCCTCCGCCAGAGCCGTGCCGCCGGAAACGCAGAAGGGCATATCACTGCCCACCGTCAGTCCGATGGCCCGCAGCTGCTCCACGGGCATTTCCGGCGCATACTGCCGGCGCAGGCACCGCAGCAGCGCCGCCACATCCGCGCTGCCGCCCCCCAAGCCTGCGTAGGCCGGGGTGGTTTTTTCCAGATGCACGGTCAGGGGCGGCATGGGCCGTCCGACGGCGGCAAAAAAGGCTTCCGCCGCCTGCTGCTCCAAGGAGGACTTCCCCGCCGGGACCGTGAAGCCGTCCGCCAGCAGCGCGAAGCCGATGCCAGTCTCCTCCACCGTTACTGTGTCGCAAAGGGAAACGGACTGCATCACCATCCGCAGCTCGTGGTAGCCGTCTGACCGGCGGCCTAAAATATCCAGCGTCAAATTGATCTTCGCCGGGGCCTGTTCCTGTATCTTCATCGAATCCTCCTGGCTTCCAGATAGTAGCGCTTATCCCGCGCCTCTCCCATGGAGAAGGTCTTGCGGGGCAGCACGCCATCGGTCATCACCGTAGGAAACAGCTGCTCCTTCCCCATGAGCGGCAGCAGGAAGCTCAAATTTCCCGGCCGACCGCCCAGCTTTCGGGCCACGTCATCCCCGTGGATGTAATCCACCTGCACCTCCGGATGGTCCCTGCAATATGCGTCCAGAAAGGCTTGCAGCGTTCCCACCGTCAACTGCGCTTTGGGGTGCGGAACCGTCCACAGGCCGTCCATTCCCTGACCGCAGACCTCTGCCGTATGCCCCTCTCCCCCGCCAGTATGCGCGCCGGGATAGAACGCCTGAAAGGCGTCCCACAGATCCCGGCCGTCCACATGGAACAGTACCCGGTGGATGGGTTCAAAGGTCAACGCGTCATCGTGAAGATTCACCACCTCCACCAAGGCGTACCGGGCGGGCAAGGACGCCCACTGCTCCGGCGGCGTCACCTTTTTCAGATTTTCGTAGCAGGCTTTGGCGGTGGCCAGAGAATGATTGCCGTCTCCCACGGCGAACAGCAGCGGGGCCGCGTCCGCCATGCCGTACTTATCCGCCATGCCGTACTTATCCGCCATGGCCTCCGGACTTTTCAAGGCGCTCAGGGTGTTGGCCATCCGGATCATCTGACTATCAGTCAGCCGCCAGCCCTTCACATGGCCGCCGCCCAGCATGAGGTCCGTGTCATAGAGGGCTTCCATGACGCCGGTCTCCCCTGTCAGCGGTTCGATCACGCTTCTCCGTGGATCGTCGATCAGCAGCATCACATGGGGCAGCTCCAGAGCCGCGTGCTCCCGCACCCGTACCCGGGGTGGGATGCGCTCCAGCACCGTCCCCTCCGTGGCCCGGATCAGCGCCCCGGAGCCGGGGGTGAAGTCATATTGCTCCAGATCAACGCAGCCGATCAAACCATGCCGCACCCGGCCGTCAGACTGCGTGCGCTCCAGATAGATCAGGCTGTCCGAGAGTGTCCGGAACAGGCCATCCGCCAAGTAGCGGTCCATAGAAGCGTTGATGGTCTCAATTCGCTTGTCCACATCCGGGCCGTTCAGATAGACCTCCGGCAGCACCAGCCGCAGGGCTGACGGAGCCTCTCCTACGGCTGCTTCCGCCGCCTGCCAGTAGTCTGGCTGAGAGGTGAATTGGTCACAGGCGACCACCGGCCATTTTTTCATTTCAGCCGTCTGCGGCAGTAAGATATCCGCCGGGTAAAAGGCGGTCTGTTCAAATCGTTGATCCATAGGTATCCCTCGCTGTTTTGAATTTCGTTTTTTATTATAATGCAGACGCATCTGCCTTGCAAGGTATGAATAAAATCCGTCTTTTACGAAAACACTACGGACAGTTCACTTGTCACACAGGAGGTACAATATGATTGTTGACAAAATTGCGCTGATCCTTGTGATCGTCGGCGCGCTGAACTGGGGCGGCGTGGGGCTGTTCGGCTTTGACACCGTCGCATTCCTGTTCGGCGGGCAGGCCGCCGTCCTCTCCCGGATCGTCTACGCGCTGGTCGGGCTGGCAGGTCTCTGGTGCGTCACGCTGCTGTTCCGCGACACGGAGGACAACACCGGCCACGCGCCTCACACAGCCTGAGCCATTCAACAAAAAAGAGCACCTTACGGTGCTCTTTTTTCCTGTTATTTTCCGTTTTGCAGACGTTTTACCAAGTCCTCCTCCGGGGTGACGTTGACGGTGCGGTAGGTGGTGTAGATCACCATGCCGGGGCGGGCGCCCGCCGGTTTTTTGACATACTTCACCTGTGTGCAGTCCACCGGCACGTTGGCGCTGTCCTTGGCCTGGGAGTAGTAGGCTGCCAGACTTGCGGCCTCTGTAATATCCTGATCCCCCGGCTCCCCGCCGTTGGTACAGAGGATCACATGGGAGCCGTGGAGCTTTTGCACATGGAACCACAGATCCCGATAGTCGGCGTCCTTCAGGGTCAGCTTGTCGTTCTGGCGGTTGTTCCGCCCCACCAGCACCCGGAAGCCGCCGGAGGTTTTGAATTCCCGTGGCTTGGAGGGCCGCTGGAGCACCTTCTTCCCCTGCTTGCGGATGAAGCCGGCATCGCTCATTTCCCCCCGGATGTCCAGAAAGTCCTGCTCTGTTTCCGCCTGCTGGATCTCCTGCAAAATGCTCTCTAAATAAGCAAGGTCTCGACGAGCCAGAGACATCTGCTCCCGGAGGTACTTCTCCGCTGTCTTAGCCTTGGTGTAGCGTTTATAATACTTGGCGGCATTCTGCTGGGGCGTCAGCAGCGGGTCCAGCGGAATGGTGACCTCCGCCAGATCTTCATCGTAGTAATTCTGGCAGACCAGCTTGCGCTCTCCCCGCTCCATGCGGTAGAGGTTGGCGGTGATGAG
>ERZ827088.3687-NODE-3687-length-13756-cov-2.736808_pt1 | contig 13756 bp, 10 predicted proteins | sample MGYA00519922_ERZ827088 | MGnify/ENA primary metagenome ERZ827088 (study PRJEB31778, sample SAMEA3449254) | human gut metagenome | biome: human gut; feature: human-associated habitat; material: faeces | place: United Kingdom | collected 2010/2012 ... | reverse complement strand
CAGGAAAGAGCATCAAGTACTTTGATCCGGAAATCAATGAAAGCTACACTCCGTATGTCATCGAAACTTCTATCGGTGTAGACCGTATGTTCCTGAGCGTGATGAGTGCGGCTTATCATGAAGAAAAACTTGAAAATGGTGAAACTCGTGTGGTATTGAAATTGCCTGCAGCTTTGGCACCGGTGAAACTGGCTGTCATGCCGTTGGTAAAGAAAGACGGTCTGCCTGAAAAGGCTCGTGAAATCATGAACGACCTGAAATTCCACTTCAACTGCCAGTACGATGAAAAAGATTCTATCGGAAAGCGTTACCGTCGTCAGGATGCTATCGGTACTCCGTACTGTATCACCATCGACCATCAGACATTGGAAGACAACTGCGTAACTCTGCGTAACCGTGACACTATGGAACAGGAACGTGTGGCTATTGCAGATTTGAATAATATCATTGCAGACAAGGTAAGCATCACCAGCTTGCTGAAAACATTGCAGTAATAAATTAAACTACATGAACAAGAACCTATTTTGGCTGATTGCCCTGCTATTTACTCTTTCTTTCGGCTTTATGTCGTGTGCAGAAGATACTACGGTGGAAGACCCGTATGCGAACTGGGAAGACCGTAATGTCCGTTATCTGGATTCCATTGCGGATGTGGCACGTGCAAATGTGGATGGGAAATGGGAAATATACCGGAATTATAAATTTGCAAATGAAAGTACGACTCCTGGGGTGTGGGAAGAGTCTCCCAGTGTGAATGATTCTGTCTACATGAAGATTCTGGAAGTGGGAGAAATAAATGGAATTTCTCCTTTGTTCACCGATACTGTAAGTGTGTATTATCGTGGAAAGTTGATTAACGGAACCGTGTTCGATGAGAATTATGTGGGGACGCTGAATACCGAGGTGAATGTGCCCACTCATTTTGCGTTGCAGGCCAAACAGTCAGATGGTGTATTCGATGACGGGTTGATTGTTGGTTGGATTACCGCATTGCAGTGGATGAAAGAAGGGCAGCGGGTAGAATTGTATATTCCGGCAAATCTTGGATATGGTGATCAGAGTCAGTCGTCTATCCCGGCCAATTCTGTATTGATATTTGATTTGAAGCTGGAAAAAGTGATTCATCCTGATGGCTTGGAAAGCTATAGCTTGAAAGTTGACTGATTATAAATATAAATAATAAGTACAGATTGGAAAGACGGTGAGGAAGTGGGTTAGAGACACTTCTTCACCGTCTTTTTTTATGATATAAGTTGCTCTTGCCAGTACTTCCTTGGAAGTACTGGAGTATTGCTTAGGAAGTACTGAAGTATTTTCGGGGAAGTACTGCAGTACTGGCTTGGAAGTACTGAGACTTTGACTTTTCCTGATGCGACTCTTTTGTTTATTAGGAGATTTCTTCGTATTTTTGTGCCCGACAGAAAAAGAATGAAGCAGATTTTAGGTACATATTGTTTGCTGTTGGTCAGCCTGTGGGTGCTGGTGGTAGGTGTGTTTCCACACCATCATCACAATGAGGCGTTTTGTGTCAGTCCGGATATGGAGACTTGCGCCTCGTCATCGCATGACGGATGCGAAGGTCGACACCATTGTGCAGGAGATGCCGACAAGCATGCGTGTGACATCAGTTGTGTCACTCACTTGTCTTTTTCTGTTCCTCATCATTTGCCGGATTTTACACCGGACTATACATTCTATACGTTGATTTATCTGTCATCCCTTTGTCTGGAAGCTCCATCTGTTTCCTTTGAACGAGGGGATATGATTTCCTATTACGTAGAAAAACTGCATGCCCGGCATTTTTCTGCTGTTCGTAATTTCCGTGCACCTCCTTTTGCTGTTGTAGCTTGATTTTTAGGGACGTTACTGCACTTTGCAACCTGCTTGCAACGTGTAGGATTTATTTTTGCAAACAAAAAACAACAGTATTCAATGAAAAACTATATTTTGACAGGAACATTGTGTATGTTCCTTTTGGGGGGATGCGGAGAACACGCACACGACCATGAGCATGAAGGTCATGACCATGAAGCGGAAATACATGCAGAGGAAAAAACAGCTCATTCAGATGAAATCGTACTGACGCCGGAGAAAGCAAAAGCGGCTGGGGTAGAAGCTGAAGTGGTTCACCCGGGAGCCTTTCAGGAAGTGATACAGGCTGGCGGACAGATTCTGTCGGCACAAGGCCAGGAGGCAACGGTAGTAGCGGCTTCTTCAGGAGTGGTGTCTTTCTCCCGCAAAATTGCGGAAGGAATTGAAGTGGGCAAGGGTAGTGAACTGCTGAGTGTATCTGCCGAGCACATTCAGGAAGGTGACCCCGTGAGAAAGGCAAAGGTGGCCTATGAAAAAGCCAAGGAAGAATACGAACGTGCAGAAAAACTGGTAGGCAGCCAGATTGTGTCGCAAAAAGAATTTGCGGCTTTGCGTGAGGCATACCAGAATGCCCGTCTGGCATACGAGGCTTTGCTGCCCAGCAAGTCGGGTAAGGGAGTAGCCGTGAAGGCACCTATCGGCGGGTTCGTGAAGAATTGTCTGGTGAAGGAAGGCGATTACGTAACGGTGGGACAGCCGTTGATGACGGTGACTCAGATGCGCCGCTTGGTGCTGAAGGCCGATGTGTCAGAACGCTATTATGTACAACTTCCCCGCATTGTGTCGGCTAACTTCAAGACACCTTATAATAATAAAGTCTACTGCCTGGAGAACTTGGGTGGAAAAGTACTTTCGTTTGGAAAATCATCAGGCGATACGTCTTATTATGTACCGGTGACATTCGAATTTGACAACCGTGGCGACATGGTTCCAGGTGCATTTGTGGAAGTCTTCCTGCTGTCGGGTGAACGTCAGGGAGTCATCAGCCTGCCGGAATCGGCGTTGACCGAAGAGCAAGGACTTTATTTTGTGTACCTGAAACTCGACGACGAGTGTTATAAAAAACAAGAAGTACAATTAGGAACTTCCAACGGAGAGCGGGTAGAAATTCTTTCCGGTCTGAAAGACGGAGATATCGTGGTGACCCGTGGCGCCATTCATGTGAAACTGGCTGCCGCTTCCAATGCCATTCCGGCTCATTCACACAACCATTAAAAGTGACACGCTATGCTGAATAAAATTATACAATTTTCGCTACAGAACCGCTTGCTGGTTCTGGTGGCTTCGGTGTTGTTGCTGATAGGGGGAACCTATACTGCTTTCCATACCGAAGTGGACGTGTTCCCTGACTTGAATGCGCCTACCGTAGTGGTGATGACCGAAGCCAACGGGATGGCTGCCGAAGAGGTAGAACAGCTGGTTACTTTCCCGATAGAGACTGCCGTAAACGGAGCGACTCATGTGCGCAGGGTACGTTCTTCCTCTACCACGGGATTTTCTGTCGTATGGGTGGAATTCGAGTGGGATACCGACATTTATCTGGCACGCCAGATTGTGTCGGAGAAATTGGCGGCGGCAGGCGAGGACTTGCCGGACAATGTGGGTAAACCGACATTGGGCCCTCAGTCGTCTATCTTAGGAGAGCTATTGATTGTGGGACTGACTTCCGACTCTACTTCCATGCAGGATTTGCGTACCATGGCCGACTGGACCATCCGTCCGCGTCTGCTGTCTACCGGAGGTGTGGCTCAGGTAGCTGTACTGGGAGGCGACATCAAGGAATATCAGATTCTGGTTCATCCGGACCGTATGCGCCACTACGGCGTGACGTTGGGCGAAGTGATGGAAGTGTCACGAGGCATGAACCAGAACACCAACGGAGGTGTCATTTATGAATACGGAAATGAATACATCGTGCGTGGAGTCATCTCTACCGACGATGTGCGTAAGTTGGGACGTGCCGTCATCAAGACCACTCCGGACGGGGCACCCATTACCCTGGAAGATGTGGCCGATGTACGTATCGGGTCACAGCAACCCAAGCTGGGACTGGCTTCTGAAAAAGGAAAGCCGGCGGTACTCATTACGGTGACCAAGCAACCGAATACCGGAACCATTGAGTTGACTGAAAAACTGGAAGCCGCTTTGGCCGATTTGCAGAAGAACTTGCCGAAGGATGTGCATATCTCTACCGACATTTTCCGTCAGTCACGTTTTATTGAAAGTTCTATCAGCAACGTGCAGGACTCGCTTTACGAAGGTGCAATTTTCGTGGTGATTGTGCTGTTCCTGTTCCTGGCCAACACACGTACTACGATTATTTCACTGATAACCCTTCCCTTGTCGCTTGTGGTAGCCATCCTGACCTTGCATTATCTGGGACTCAGTATCAATACCATGAGTCTGGGTGGTATGGCCATTGCCATTGGTTCGCTGGTGGACGATGCCATTGTGGACGTGGAAAATGTATGGAAACATCTGCGTGAAAACCGTCAGTTGCCGTTAGCAGAACGGAAGCCGGTACGTGAAGTTGTCTTTCAGGCTTCACGCGAGGTACGTATGCCTATTCTGAACTCTACGTTGATTATCATTGTCAGCTTTATTCCTCTTTTCTTCCTGAGCGGAATGGAAGGACGTATGCTGGTGCCGCTGGGTATTTCTTTTATCGTGTCTTTGTTTGCTTCTACGATAGTAGCTTTGACCCTGACGCCGGTACTTTGCAGCTACCTGTTGGGCAAAAATACGTCCAAGGGAGAGGGATTGCCTAAGGAAGCCTTTCTTGCCGTATGGCTGAAGAAATATTATGAGCGTGCCTTGCTTTGGGCGCTGGAACATAAGAAGACGGTGTTAGGAGGAACGGTAGCTTTCTTTATCGTGGCGTTGGGAATTTTCTTTACGTTGGGACACAGCTTCCTTCCTTCTTTCAATGAAGGTTCCTTCACCATTAATGTCAGTTCATTGCCGGGTATTTCACTGGAAGAATCTGACAAGATAGGCCGCCAGGCAGAGGAACTACTGCTTTCGATTCCTGAAATTCAGACCGTAGCCCGTAAGACAGGGCGTGCGGAACTGGATGAACATGCGCTGGGAGTGAATGTATCCGAAATCGAAGCACCTTTTGAACTGAAAGACCGTTCGCATGCTGAATTGCTGGACGAAGTGCGTCATAAACTGTCGGTCATTACGGGTGCCAACATTGAAATCGGGCAGCCCATCAGCCACCGTATCGATGCCATGTTGAGCGGTACACAGGCCAGCATTGCCATCAAGCTGTTCGGCGATGACCTGAACCGGATGTTTGCCATCGGTAACCAGATAAAAGAGGCGGTGAGTGATGTAGAAGGAATTGCCGACCTGAATGTGGAGCAGCAGATTGAGCGTCCGGAACTGAAGATTGTGCCGAAGCGTGAAATGCTGGCTAAGTACGGTATCTCGTTGCCGCAGTTCAGTGAGTTTGTCACGGTTAACATGGCCGGTGAGGTCGTGTCGCAGGTATATGAACAGGGAAAGACCTTTAACCTGGTGGTACGTGCTGCAGAATCCGACCGTGGTACGATGGAACGTGTCAAGGAACTGATGATTGACGATGCACAAGGCCGGAAGATTCCTCTTTCACACGTGGCAGATGTGACTTCTTCCATGGGTCCTAATACCATCAACCGTGAGAACGTAAAACGAAAAATCGTAATCTCAGCCAATACCAGCGGGCGTGACCTGCGCAGTGTGGTGAACGACATCCAACACCGGGTGGAAGAAAAAATCAGCTTGCCGGAAGGGTATCATATAGAATACGGCGGACAGTTTGAAAGTGAACAGGCCGCCAGTCGTACCTTGTTGCTGACTTCTCTGATGAGTATTGCAGTGATTTTCCTGTTGCTGTACATGCAGTTCCACGATGCGGCAGAGAGTGGCGTTATCCTGTTGAATCTGCCTTTGGCTCTGATTGGAGGAGTCTTTGCCCTCTTCCTGACTACGGGTGAAGTCAGCATTCCCGCCATTATCGGTTTCATCTCGTTGTTCGGAATCGCTACCCGTAACGGAATGCTGCTTGTCACACACTACAATCTGTTGCGTGAGGAACAGCAGTTGGGAGTGCGTGAAAGTGTGGTGCGCGGTTCGCTCGACCGTCTGAATCCGATTCTGATGACGGCTCTTTCCTCTGCTTTTGCATTGATTCCGCTGGCCTTGCGCGGCGATTTGCCGGGAAATGAAATTCAGAGTCCGATGGCAAAGGTCATTCTGGGAGGTCTGCTGACTTCCACTTTCCTGAATGCGTTTGTCATTCCCATTGTGTACGAGTTAATGAACCGGAAGAAAAACCTTAAAAGAACAGAAGAATGAAAAAAATAGGATGGATGTGGCTTGCAGGACTGGCATTTGCCAGCAGTGTGCAGGCGCAGAAAATAGAAGAAGTATTGCAGTCAGTAGAGCAGAATAACAAGGAACTGCAGGCGGTCTTTCATTCTACGGAAGCAGCCAAGATGGAAGTACAGACGCAGAATAACCTGGAAGACCCCAGTGTGGAGTACAGCCCGTTCTTTGCCAAAGGAGTAGACGGAATGGCCAGTTCTGAACTGGTGGTGACACAGGGATTTGATTTCCCGACCTTGTATGCGGCACGTAATCGTTCCGGGAAACTGCAGAAAGATGTGCTCGACCGTCAGCAGCAGGCGCTTCGTCGCGATATTCTGCTGCAGGCCAAGAATCTGTGTCTCGACCTGATTCGCCTGAATCAGGAACAGGCTTTGCTCATGGAACGGCAGAAAAATGCCGATGCCCTGTTGCAGTTGTTTGAAAAGCGTTTGAAAGAAGGAGATGCCAATGCCTTGGAGGTGAATAAAATCAAGATGGAACGCATGAAGGTGCAGACAGAAGTGGCGCAGAACCATGCGGCACATCGTACGGCACTTCAGCAACTGCTGGCGATGAACGGTAACCTTCCGTTGGAGTTTGCAGAAGACCGTTATCCGGCAGTGGAAGCTATTCGTGACTATCATACATTGTACAACGAAGTAATGATGCAGGATGCAGACCTTCAGGCGGCAGATGCGGCTTCCCGTGCGGCTGCGGAACAGGTAAGCGTGAACAAGCAGAACTGGTTACCCAAGCTGGAGGTAGGTTACCGTCGCAATACGTCGGTAGGTGAGAAAAGCAACGGTTTTCTGGTCGGAGGAAGTTTCCCGATATTCTCTAACCGGAAGAAACTGAAGATTGCCAAGGCGCAGGCCTTGAGTGCCAATCTGCAACTGGACAATACCCGCTTGCAGGTGGAAGCAAGAATACAGGGACAGTTCAATGAAATGCAGCAGCTTCAGGAAGCAATGCAGGCCTACGATGTGCCTTTGATGCATCATACTCTCCGCTTGCTTTATGATGCCGTGACTGCCGGACAACTTTCGATTATTGACTTTTATGTAGAGGCCGATAACGTGTACGGCAACCTGCAAAGTTATATTACCCTTGAAAACCAGTATCAGAAACTGATGGCGGATATTTATAAAAACCGTCTTTGATAGGTCCTAAAAAAATCCGTCCCCGGTAATTTATCGCTAATTACCGGGGACGATTTTTTAGTCAAGTCAGTTTGTCATTCAAATCTTTTCTAATGGAATATTCAGGGCTTTTGCCACTCCCTTTCCATAATTTTCATCTGCTTTCATGCAGTTTCGTATGTGGCGAAGCTTGATTTCTTCCGGAATATCTCCCATGGCTCTTGCCGTATTTTCGAAGAGCACCTGCTGCTGGGAGGGAGTCATCAGTCGGAACAGGTCGCCCGGCTGAGAGTAGTAATCTGAATCATCTTCCCGGTAGTCCCATTGGTAAGCGGCTCCATCGAGTTCCAACGGCGGCTCCTTGTATTCCGTCTGGTGCTGCCATTCTCCGTAGCTGTTGGGTTCATATCCTAACGTAGACCCGTGGTTTCCGTCTACGCGCATCTGTCCGTCCCGATGGTACATATTCAGGAAAGGACAACGACTGCGGTTGACCGGAATCTGGTGATGGTTCACTCCCAGTCGGTAGCGCTGTGTATCTCCGTAAGAGAACAGACGTCCTTGCAGCATGCGGTCGGGTGAGAAACTGATACCCGGCACCACATTGGCCGGATTGAACGCCGCCTGCTCTACATCCGCGAAGTAGTTTTCCGGATTGCGGTTCAGTTCCATCACACCCACTTCAATCAACGGATATTCTTTCTGCGACCAGACTTTGGTCAGGTCGAACGGATTGAACGGACAGTTCTTGGCCTGCTCTTCCGTCATTACCTGAATGTACATAGTCCATTTGGGGAAGTCGCCTTTCTCAATGCTTTCATACAAATCGCGCTGGTGGCTTTCACGGTCTTTGGCAATGATGGCTTCTGCTTCTGCATCGGTCAGGTTCTTGATGCCCTGCTGCGTATGCAGGTGGAATTTCACCCAAGTGCGTTTTCCTTCTGCGTTGATAAGTGAGAATGTATGGCTTCCGTATCCGTGCATGTGGCGGTAAGAGGCTGGAATACCTCGGTCGCTCATGGTGATGGTTACCTGATGCAGTGCTTCAGGTAGTAACGTCCAGAAATCCCAGTTGTTGCGTGCGCTTCGCATGTTGGTGCGCGGGTCACGTTTTACCGCATGATTCAGGTCGGGGAATTTCAATGGGTCACGAAGGAAGAAGACGGGGGTGTTGTTACCTACCAAATCCCAGTTGCCTTCTTCTGTATAGAATTTGATGGCGAATCCGCGAATGTCACGTTCGGCATCTGCCGCTCCTCGTTCACCGGCTACGGTAGAGAAACGGACAAACAGTTCTGTTTCTTTTCCAATCTGTGAGAAAATAGCTGCCTTGGTGTAGGCTGTAATGTCATGAGTGACCGTAAATTTTCCGAAGGCGCCGGAGCCTTTGGCATGCATACGCCGTTCCGGAATCACTTCGCGGTCAAAGTGTGCCAGTTTCTCAAGAAACCATACGTCTTGTAAAAGCATCGGGCCTCTTCGTCCTGCGGTGGCCACATTGTGGTTGTCGGCTACAGGTGCTCCTGAAGCGCTTGTCAGTTTTTTATTTTCCATACAATATTACATTTATAATTAATAAAAAAGGGATGTACTGATAAATTGATCTAATATCTTTTTGTCTGTTTCTGTCAGCAATCCGTTTTTGGATTTCAGGAAAGGTATGTGGGTGTTCCGTGAAATCTTCAATGTTTTCTTCATTTTCCGGTACATACTGCCTGTCCTGAATTTATACGTGGTAAAAAGGAGTGTACGATGCGGAGATATGCGTCCTGCCATCTTCCGGCTGCATGCACTCCATTTCTTGTGGGGGTGCTGTCCGACGACGAACCAGCCGCACGTCCAGCATCCGGAGATAAGGAAGTCCGTCTCGTTCAGCTTTTGAGTGTCAAAATCAGAAATCGCACTCAGGCTGACGTTCAACCCTTTTGACCAGAGATACATGGCTATCTCTCGTGCGAAAAAGGCAGTCTTTCCTTTGTGGCTGTAATATAAGACAGTGGCTTTCATCTTATTGGCAACAACATAGTTCTTTGGCAATCTTTGTTCATTGTTTTTGCGGTTTGTGCCGAGACGGTTATTGCCAGCCAGGCACACATTAAACTGATGATTTTTTTCATATAGCGTTTCTTTTTTAACAAAGATAAGCGGGCTGAGAATATTTATTTATATTTGCAAAACTCATTTTTTCGATAATATCCATAGATAAAAACGATAAGGACATGGAACTGCGTCAATTGAAATACTTTAAGGAGGCCTGCGAACTACAGAACTTTTCAGAGGCTGCGCGTGTGCTGCACATCTCTTAAAGTACCCTTTCACAGCAAATCAAACAGCTGGAAGATGAGCTGGATGTGCTGCTGTTCGACCGTATTGGCAAGCGGATTGTACCTACGGAGGCCGGGTTGGCTTTTCTGCCTTATGCTGTCAGGGCAATACGCGATGCAGAAAACGGGAAACAGATTATTCGCGACCTGAAAGGTATTGAAACGGGAGTGCTTCATGTAGGAGTGACTTACAGCATGAGTCCGTTATTGATTGCAGCGTTGGGATTATTTTCCAAGACTTATCCCAAAATAAAGGTCAATGTCAGTTTTGGCACTTCCGAAGAGTTGTTGGACAGATTAGAGGCAAATCAGTTGGATTTTGTGTTGTCCTTTAAACCGGAAGGCGTGTCAGAGCATCTGGAAACCATGCCTTTGTTCTCTTCCATGCTCCGCTTTATTGTGCACTGTTCCCATCCGTTGGCCGAATTGTCGTCCATCACCTTGAAGCGGCTTTCTGAAACTCCCTTGATTCTGCCGGGAAAAGGATTTGTCACCCGAAAAAGAGTAGACGACCTGTGCCGGAAGCATCAGTTGGAGCTGACGGTAGGCGTGGAGATGAATGACGTGCATACCATCATTCATACCTTGCGAAGGCTATTGGGGAACGATATTGACGCAGGCGGCTGTACGTGGAGAAGAGAACCTGGTACAAATTCCGATACTATGTGCCGACAAGCTGACTTCACAAGGCTTTTTGTTCTGGGCACAGGGAGATTACCGTAAGAAATCGGCATTGGCTTTTGCTGATTTTCTCCGAAAAGTGGCAGGAGGAGAAGAGAGAAGCTAAATAATGATAAGATGTAAAAAAGACAGGCCCCTGTTTCTCTTAATCCGTTCTGAATTATTAACTTTGTCGGTCGATAAAAATTAAAACAGAAACACAGCGCTATGCCATTAAATTTACCCGATAAACTGCCCGCAATTGATTTGCTGAAGGAGGAGAATATTTTCGTTATCGATAATTCTCGTGCCAGCTCACAGGATATTCGTCCGCTGAAAATTGTGGTGCTGAACCTGATGCCCATCAAGATTACTACAGAAACCGATTTGATTCGTTTGCTTTCGAACTCTCCTCTTCAGATAGAGGTGAGCCTGATGAAGCTGAAAAGTCATACGTCAAAAAATACGCCGGTGGAACACATGAAAGCTTTCTACCGTGACTTTGAACTGATGAAGAATGAGAAATTCGACGGAATGATTATTACAGGTGCACCGGTAGAACATCTCGATTTTGAGGATGTAAACTATTGGGATGAAATCACGGAGATTTTCGAGTGGACCCGTACGCATGTGACTTCTACTTTTTATATCTGCTGGGCAGCACAGGCGGGATTGTATTATCATTATGGCATTCCGAAATATCCGCTGGAAAAGAAAATGTTCGGAATTTTTGAACATCATATCTGCGACGGATTCCAGCATTTACCTATTTTCCGTGGGTTTGATGATGTGTTTTATGTACCGCACAGCCGTCATACGGAAGTCCGTCGGGAAGACATCGAGAAATGTGAAGGCTTGCAGGTGATTTCGGAATCGGCCGACTCAGGTGTACACATTGTGATGGCTCGCGGCGGACGTGAGTTTTTCGTTACCGGACATTCCGAATATTCTCCTTATACTTTGGACACGGAGTATCGCCGTGACCTGGATAAGGGACTTCCTATTGAAATGCCTCGAAACTATTATCGTGAGGACAATCCGGAGAAAGGACCGCTGGTACGCTGGCGAAGTGTGGCCAACCTCTTGTTCTCCAATTGGTTGAACTATTATGTATATCAGGAAACTCCTTACGACATCAATCAGATAAAATAATGCTCAGACAACGTCCTATCGAACTGCTTGCTCCGGCAAAGAACTTGGAGTGTGGAATGGAAGCCATTAATCATGGTGCCGATGCGGTGTATATTGGTGCACCTCGTTTTGGTGCGCGTGCAGCTGCCGGAAATTCTCTGGAAGACATTGAAGCCCTGGTGCGTTACGCACATTTATATCGGGCGCGTATTTACGTAACTGTCAATACAATTTTGAAAGATGAGGAACTGGTAGAAACGGAGAAAATGATTTGGGATTTGTACCGGATTGGGGTGGATGCCTTGATTGTGCAGGATATGGGGATTACCCGTCTGAATCTTCCTCCGATTCCTTTGCATGCCAGTACGCAGATGGACAACCGCACTCCGCAAAAAGTAAAATTCCTGGCTGAGGCTGGTTTCCGTCAGGTGGTGTTGGCCCGTGAGCTGACGCTGGATGAAATTACAAAGATTCATGCAGCCTGTCCGGAAACACCGTTGGAAGTGTTTGTACACGGAGCCTTGTGCGTAAGCTATAGCGGACAATGTTATGTCAGCCAGGCTTGCTTTGGCCGTAGTGCAAACCGGGGAGAGTGTGCGCAGTTCTGTCGCCTGAGTTTTGATATGGTAGATGCCGACGGGAAAACGATTGCCCGTGGTAAACACCTGCTTTCCTTGAAAGATATGAATCAGAGCGAGAACCTGGAAGCCTTGCTGGATGCCGGTGCTTCTTCCCTGAAAATAGAAGGACGTTTGAAGGATGTGGCCTATGTAAAGAATGTGACGGCTTACTATCGCCAGAAACTGGATGCGATATTTAAACGCCGCAAAGAATATATACGTGCTTCTTCCGGCACGGTCCGGCTGGCTTTTCGTCCGCAATTGGACAAGAGTTTCAGCAGGGGCTTTACCGATTATTTCCTGCACGGACGTACACCGGATATTTTCTCCTTCCATACGCCGAAGTCGCTAGGTGAGGAAATGGGAGTGGTAAAGGAAGTACGCGGAAACTATTTTACCGTGGCAGGTGTCAAACCTTTCAGTAACGGTGACGGACTTTGTTATCTGGATGAGGCGGGAAAACTGCATGGATTCCGGGTAAATCGCGTAGAAAACAATAAACTTTATCCGCAGGAAATGCCACGTCTTCGACCGAAGACCAAGCTTTACCGTAACTTTGACCAGGAGTTTGAACGGGTGATGCAGAAGAAATCGGCAGAGCGGAAGATAGCCGTGGCCATGGCATTGGAAGAAAACAATTTCGGATTTACACTGACTTTGACCGATGAGGACGATAATAGCATCAGCGTGACATTGCCGTACGAAAAAGCACCGGCGCGTACACCCCAGGCTGAAAACCTGAGAAATCAGTTGGGCAAGTTGGGAAATACGCCTTTTGAGCTGGAACGCTTGGATATTTTTTTATCGGGAGACTGGTTTATTCCTTCGTCAGTGCTGGCAGATTTACGTCGTACGGCAGTGGAGAAACTGCTGGAGGCTCGTCGCATCAACTATCCGCAGGAGGTGTGGCGTATGCCTGAAACCCATCATGCCTTTCCGGTTCAGGAACTGACATATTTGGGGAATGTGATGAACGGTGCTGCTGCCGCTTTCTATCACGACCACGGAGTACGGCGCATTGCACCGGCATTCGAGAAAGAAGCTCCTGAAAAGGCTGTGCTGATGTTCTGCAAGCACTGCCTGCGCTACAGCATGGGGTGGTGTCCGGTACATCATAAGGTACGCTCGCCTTACCGCGAACCGTATTTTCTGGTCAGCGGCGACGGCAGACGTTTCCGCTTGCAGTTCGACTGTAAGCAGTGTCAGATGAAAGTATATGCAGAAGAGTAAATACATATTGATCCTCTTGTTGCTGGTCGGTATCGTGGCTTGCCACTATCGGCCGGCGGCTTCGACAGACATGCCTGCCAACGGGAAGACTGATTCGCTGCCGGCTGTCGTGCCCGAACGGGCGTATGCGCTGAGCAGTAACTTCGAGGTGGAGGCCGATACCTTATGGCTGCATCAGTTACCGTTTATGGACAGTGTACCTGTCGTCAGAGGAAATCAACTGGTGGTGGCGGAGTTTGATGTCCATCCTCAGGATTCAGTGGACTCGGTATGGGTGAAGGTGGCACGCGATCAGGAAACCATCGGCTGGATTCAGGAGCATGAACTGTTGGAACATATCGTGCCGGTTGATCCTATTTCGCGCTTTATCCACTTGTTCAGTAGTTCGCATGCCTTGCCGTTCTTTCTCATTATGGCCGTGTTCTGT
>ERZ827088.3673-NODE-3673-length-13787-cov-3.205724_pt1 | contig 13787 bp, 13 predicted proteins | sample MGYA00519922_ERZ827088 | MGnify/ENA primary metagenome ERZ827088 (study PRJEB31778, sample SAMEA3449254) | human gut metagenome | biome: human gut; feature: human-associated habitat; material: faeces | place: United Kingdom | collected 2010/2012 ... | reverse complement strand
CCACATCAGCGGAAGTTCCATAGCACCAGGAGCGCGCCGGCTGAAAGGCAAGCGGGATCTGTCCGAGACGGTTGGCAATCTCCACCGTACCATAAGCTCCTCCTTCTCCCTCATCAAGTCCCTGAATCACCTCGGTAAATAAGGCTTCCGTCTGTTTTCCGGTCAGATGATTGCCGTCATAGACCAGACCGGAGGTCATATTCACCAGATCCTGGATCGTGACATCCCGCCATGGCTTTTCCACATGTCCGTCTGCTGCAGCCACCATTTGTCCACAAAATCCAGGAAGATATCTACATACCGGATCTGCCAGATCGATCAGTCCCCGCTCCACCAGAATCATCACTGCAGTTGCGGTGATCGGTTTGGACATAGAATAGAGACGGTAAATACTGTCTCTCGACACCGGCTTTTTTGCCTCGATATCCGCATAACCGCTTTCCAGATACACGGTTTCCTTCCCTTCTTTTCTGACCATCAGAATCGCGCCCGGGATCTCTCCCCTTGCCACTGCATCATCAAGGATCCATTGCAATCGATTGATTTTTTCCTGTTCCATATTATGTAACCCTCCATATTATCTTCTCGCAGACTCTACGCTCTATTGTATACCAAAAAAGCCGTTATGCCTACGGTTTTTCGTACAACATAACGGTTTTTTGTATTTTTCTCTATATTTTTTATTTATTTTTGATAATTCCCTGGCCAATCAGATAGCATACAGCTGCTACCACCATACCATTAATGGAAGCAATTCCCAATTTTACAACATTTGCCACAACAGCTCCCAGGATCACACCGCCTACAGCGAACCAGTTGACCACTGCAGGTTTCGCGGTCGGATCTTCATACTCTTTCTTATTCATAAAGTATGAAAGTACCAGGATGATACCTACCGGCGGCAGCGTACAGTTCAGGATGTTCAGCCATTTTGTGAAGTTATAATACAGCCATACAGAAAGCACAGTTCCGATGATACCGGATACCAGAACCATCGGTTTTTTCTTCTGATGAAAGATATTTGCCAGACCAAGACCGGCAGTACACAGGGCATTGTCGTTGGTTGTCCAGATGTTCAGACCAAGTACCAGAACTGCCATGTAGAACAGATTCAGACGGATCATAACCTCGATGATATCATTTCCGCCTACGAAAATATAGGCGATGGCGCCGAAGAAGAACATCAGGGAGTTACCGATAAAGAAAGCCACAACCGTCGCGATGGTTCCGGTCTTGGCATCCTTGGCGAACCGGGTAAAATTCGGCGTGGCCGTTCCGCCCGATACGAAGGAGCCGACTACCAGGCCTGCGCCGCCGACTACACTTAAGGTACCGCTGGATACTGCAAACTGATCCACGATAGTTCCCTCGCCCTGTGCCACCGCCATCACCATAGCGATGGTTCCGAGAACTGCTACCGCCGGAACGGCAATATAACTGATGATGGTCAGAGATTCGATTCCGAAATAAGCGGACGCGGTCATACAACCACCGGCCAGAATAATCAGCGCCCACATGGCTATCTTACTGTCACCTAAGAACTGATTGGCAACCGGAATGGCAAACATGGCCACACCTACGCCAAACCAGCCGATCTGGGTAAAACTGATCATAGCGGAGGACAGATAGGAACCCTTCTCACCGAAGGCCTTTCTCGCCAGCAAATCCATGCTGAGACCGGTCTTGGCGCCCACATAGCCCAGAAGTCCTGTATACAATCCCAGAATGCAGCCTCCCAGAATCAAGGAGCCCAGGAACTCCCAGAAATTCTCGCCTGCTGCCAGCTGCTGACCTACCCACATGCTTGCGGAAAAGAAGGTAAAGCCCAGCATAATCATGAACATGGTCACGAAGCCCTTGCGGCCCTCCTCGGGGACTGCCTGCTCCGCGTAGTCTACGTCTTTTTTTCTTTCACGTTACTCATTTTTTCATCTCCTGTTATATTTTATTGTTAGAAATTTGAAAGCCATAAGCCTTATCATGCAAGCATGAACGGCTTCTGCCCTTGAAATTCTGCTACCTTAAAAAATCAGGGCGGAACCCCTTGTATCAGTCCGTCCTGATTTTAAAATTCTTATTTACAAAATGTATTTCCGAAGCGCATCGGTAAACTCCCCGATTCTCTGCTCGGCAAGCTCTTTTAAGGTGATATTCTTCATGCTCTCGATATAACCCTGCTCCTGGCGGTACAGCCACCTGGTATCAGCCGGGCGGATCTTCTCATAATGGTTATAATGAACCCAGTCCTCATAGCTTACCGGAAGCGGATAGCCCAGCTTCTCAGCCAGCAGCTCCTGGAAATCGATCCGGTCCGCGCGGTCACGAATGCCTTCCCAGAACTCCAGCACTTCCTCCACATGCTCGTGGATCTCATACCGTCTCGCTCCGCCGTCGTAAATGATACATTTTTCAAAGAGCGGACTGCACATGGAAAGAGTCTCTCTGCGGAACTCCGGCGCTACGATGCCGCCCTTCCAGTAGAAATCCACATCCGGCAGATTGATGCCGGACACGCCCTTGTCCTGGTAGGGGCTGAAAACCTTTATCCTGATATGTACTGAAGATTCCTTCATAATAAACAGTGATAAAGCCTTCAAACTCCGGCCAGAACTCCCGGATATCCCGGGTCAGATCCTCCAGAATGTCGATACCCTTGGTTCCGCCGATGGTGAAGATGATGATATTGCGGAGCTTCGCGCCGTGATCCCGGTAGAAATCAGTCACATAGCGGAGACAGTGAATCAGCGTCTCGCCGCTGGCAATGATATCGCCGATCATCAGCGTGCTGTCTGGCACCATGGTCAGCTTGCTGTACTTGATCTCCAATCCCGCGATCTCCTCATTTTCAAAGACACGCTCACTGGACAGGAAGCTGATGTCATGAACACGGATGTGCTCCCGGTAACAGCTCTCCTCCAGCGGATAGTTGAGAGCGCCTCTCAAAATAGAAAGAATATTGGCAGTGGTCACCTTCTTCTGCTCCTTCAGATAATAAAGCATCTGGGATGTGGCGGAAATCAGGCAGTTATACACCTCATAGCCTACAATCTCCGGCGTATTCAGAAGCTTTCTGGACTCTGCCTCTGATACAATATAATACTCATTCAGGTAGTTTCCGCCGTCCAGCCGATAACAGGCCACGCCCTGCTCGTCAAATTCCGGCACCAGAACCACATTCTCCCAGTTATTCATTCTTATCTCCTTCGCTTTGCTATATTTCACGTAACTTTTACGTTATCTTTACATATACCTTAAAATATATTAACGGGTCGGTCGGGTTCCGTCAAGGGGAATCAGGCGGAAATTCGACAAAATTTTTCCAGAAATGTTCCATCGGGACAGATTTCCTGCACCGTGTCCCGGTATTTCAGGTGCTCTTCTTTACTTTCAAATCGCATGATTTATCCTTCTTTCTTTGAGGTTCTGATGCTGGTTTTATCATAGTACAGGCGGAAACCATTTGCAGGTCACTCTGCCTTTTTCCCCCGATTCATCCCCATATAAAATCCCACGCAAATCAGAATTCCCACCGCCGTAGAGATCGGCGCAGCCAGGCCGATGCGGGTCAGGCTGGCGTTGGGCTGGATGCTCATGTAATAGGACAGAGGCAGACGGACCAGAAGGGTCTGAATTATGCCCTGTGCCATGACAAAGACGGTTTTGTTATTGCCGTTAAAGTAGCCCATCATGCTGAAGAGAATGGCGGTTCCCAGGGTCTCCGGGGCGAAGCCCTTCAGATAATCATAGCCTCTGGCGATAACAGATACATCTGTGGTAAAGAAACCAGACAGCACGTCGCCCTTCAGAAGCACCAGGGCAAATACGACGCAGCCTACAGTAAGTCCCACGCCCATGCCGGTAAACATAGACTGCTTCGCCCGCTTGTGTTTACCGGCGCCTACATTCTGGGAGACGAAGGAAGCCATAGACTGCATCAGGGCGCTGGGTACCAGCATGGCAAAATTGACGATTTTACAAGCCACGCCGTAACCGGAGGAGGCCTCCAGACCCAGTCGGTTAATAAAGGCACAGAGGGCCAGGAAAGAACACTGGGTCATGATCTCCTGAAAGGCCAACGGCAGACCAATTTTCAGGAATCTCGGACACTGGGCGTTCCAACGGAAATCCTCTTTATTGATAGCAAAGGGCAGTCCCCGCTTCACCAGAAGCACCACCGCGAACACCACGCTGCAGGCCTGAGCCGCCACAGTCGCAATGGCCGCGCCCGCTGCGTCCATATGAAGACCGGCTACCAGCACCAGGTCGCCGACGATATTGATAATACAGGCCACCAACACGAAGAGAAGCGGGGAATTGCTGTCGCCCAAGCCGCGGAAAATGGCTGCCAGTACGTTGTAGGCCACGATGAAGAAAATGCCGGCTCCACAGATACGCACATAAGCTGCCGTCAGGCTTACCGCTTCCGCAGGTGCCTGCATCAGCACTGCGATGGGCCGCGCCAGTCCTACCATAATCAGAAACAGCACCACGGAAATTGCTGCGAACACCACGGTGCCTCCACCGATGGCCGGTCCGATGTACTGGGGCCGCTTTTCACCCAGATACCGGGCAATGAGCACGGTGATACCCATGGCAAGCTGAGTCACTGCAAATGTCACCAGGTTCAGTACCTGGCTGCCGGTGGAAACTGCAGAAAGTCCCGATGTAGAGCCAAAGCGCCCCACCACCAGCAGATCCACCGCTCCGTAGGCCGCCTGCAAAATCAGCGCGCCCAGCACCGGCATCATAAATGCTACTAATTTCTTTAATATACTACCCTGTGTAAAATCTGACTTATCGTTTGTCATAGGTCTCTCTCCTCCCACTCATAATCTGGTAAAACTTTTCGATGGTCGTAATCATCGTTTCAGCCTCCTCATCGGAAATGCTGTCAAAATACGGCAGCAGGGCGTTGAAATATTCCTCATCGTATTTCTGATGCAGCCTCTTCCCCTTCTCGGTAGCAGTAAGGAAGGTCACCCGGCCATCGTCCGGCGAAGCCATTTTCTGAAGATAGCCCTTTGCTTCCATCTCCTTGACCGTGCGGGTCACGCCGGGTCTCGGAATATTCAGGAACTCGCTGATATCGGAAATCCGGACCTGTTTTCCTTTCTCTTCCAGTTCCTGCATGCAATCCAGATATTGAATATAGGACGGCTGTACGCCCTCCGGCAGTGGGGGAAGCAGATCACGGGTTCGCTTCGCCATGTAGCAGGCGTCAAACATCTGCTTGATTAATCGATTGTTCATCTGTTTATCTCCTCACATATAGTTACCAAAGTTAATTACCATTAATAATTATATAGAGAATTGGATTTTTGTCAAGACCTATTTTATAAATAACTGGGGAACAAAAAACTACCCGGCAAAAATACCGGGCAGTTTTTATTCTTTACAATGTTATTTTTACATCACCTTACGGAACAACTCTTTCAGCTCTTCTACGCTGGTGTCCTTCGGGTTGCCCGGTCTACAGGCATCTGCATAAGCAGATTCTGCCAGGAAATCCAGATCTTCTTCCTTCAATGCTTCCAGCTTCGCGGGGATTCCCACGTCCTCTGAAAGCTTCCGGACAGCGTCTACAGCAGCTTTACGGTATTCCTCTACAGACATCTCGTCCACGCCCTTTACGCCCAGCGCTCTGGCGATTTCTCTGTATTTCTCGCCAGTGCAGTCCGCATTATACTCCATCACTATGGGAAGCATCATTGCGCATGCCACGCCGTGGGGAGTGTCATAGACCGCACCCAGGGTATGCGCCATGGAATGGGCGATTCCAAGACCTACGTTGGAGAAGCCCATGCCTGCGATGTACTGACCCAGAGCCATGCCCTCGCGTCCCTCGGCTTCGTTCTTTACCGCGCCACGTAAGGACTTTCCGATGATCTCGATGGCCTTCAGATGGAACATATCTGTCATTTCCCAGGCTGCCTTAGTGGTGTAGCCCTCGATAGCATGGGTCAGGGCGTCCATTCCGGTGGCTGCGGTCAGGCTTGCCGGCATGTCTGCCATCATATCCGGATCAACCACTGCGATAATCGGCATATCGTGGGTATCTACGCACACGAATTTCCGCTTTCTCTCCACATCGGTAATGACATAGTTGATGGTTACCTCAGCAGCGGTTCCTGCTGTGGTCGGCACTGCGATAATCGGTACACAGGCATGCTTTGTGGGTGCTACGCCCTCCAGGCTTCTCACATCCGCGAACTCTGGATTGTTGATGATGATACCGATGGCTTTTGCGGTGTCCATGGGAGAACCGCCGCCAACGGCAATGATGTAATCAGCGCCCGTTGCCTTAAATGCCTCTACGCCGGCCTTTACGTTATCAATGGTCGGATTGGACTTAATGTCACAGAAAACCTCGTATGCCAGGCCTGCATCCTCCAGCACTTTGGTTACCTTTCCTGTGGTTCCGCGCTTGTAGAGACCCGGGCCGGTGCATATCAGCGCTTTGTGGAAGCCCCGATTCTTTACCTCTCCGGCGATTTCCTGAATCGCGCCAGCTCCATGATAAGAGGTCTCATTCAATGTAATTCTGTTTGCCATAATATATCGTCTCCTTTTTCTTTTGAACCAACCATTTCCCTTGTTATTATTTTAACGCTTTGTTTCAAAAAATCAAGAGTTGCCAAAGCAAATCTTTACTTTATAAATGCTTTGAACGCCAGATAATTCTCATACAGATCCGCCTTGGATACCACCTCCCAGGGCGAGTGCATGGAAATCACCGGAACGCCGATATCTACCGTGTCGATGTTAAACTTGGCGATGAATTTGGCTACGGTTCCGCCGCCGCCTTCATCTACCTTACCCAGCTCCCCGGTCTGCCATACCACGCCGTTTTCATCGAAAAGCTTCCGCAGATACGCGATAAACTCCGCGTTTGCGTCGTTGGATCCGCTCTTTCCCCTGGCTCCGGTAAACTTCATCATACCTGCGCCACAGGACAGGAACACGGAGTTGGTCTTCTCGCAGACCTCCGGATAATTGGGATCGTAAGCTGCTGTCACGTCCGCGGACAGGCACTTGGAATGGGCCCGGATAGCCGCGGAGCTTTCGCCGAAGGAGGCTGCCAGCTCATCGATGAGGTCCGTGAAAATAGCGCTCTGCATACCGGTGGTTCCTTCGCTTCCGATCTCTTCTTTATCCGCCAGGACAATCATCACCGTATGTCTGTCAGATGTCTCGTCCAGGCAAGCCTTCCATGCCGGGTAAGCGCAGACCCGATCGTCGTGTCCGTAGCTTCCGAGCAGGGCCCGGTCGAAGCCCACATCTTGGGCCTTGAAGGCCGGAACCATGGACAGCTCGGCGCTCATGAAATCCGCCTCGGTGATCCCGTATTTGTCATGCAGCAGGTGCAGCACATGGTTCTTGACGGTTTTCTCATCGTCCTCAGTAGCTGCCGTGTAGGGAATGTTGCCAAACCAGATATTCAGCTGTTCACCCTCAATGGCATTGCCCAGGGGCTTCTGGTTCTGCTTGGCCGCCAGATGGGGAAGGAGATCGCTGATGTAGAATACCGGATCGCCCTCAGACTCGCCCACCTTCACCTGCACGGTGGCGCCGTCCTTCAACGCCACCACGCCGTGCAGGGCCAGGGGCATGGCCGCCCACTGATATTTGCGCAGGCCCCCGTAGTAATGGGTCTTGCCCAGAGCCACGCCCTCGGACTCATAGAGGGGAAGCTGCTTCAGATCCAGACGCGGGCTGTCGATATGAGAGGCGATGATACGGATGCCATCCTTCGCGATATCCTCGGTGCCCACCTTGATCAAATACATATTTTTTCCGCGGTTGTTGTAATAAATCTTGTCGCCCGCCTTGAGTTTGTGGCCAAAATCAAAAGCCTTGTAGCCTGCTGCCTTCGCAGCCGCCTCCACATAGGCACAGCACTCCCGCTCGGTCTTTCCTTCGTCCAGGAACTGCTTATAGCCCTCGGCGAAATCGAAGATCTCAGTCATCAGGGTCTCATCTGCGGTTTCGTAGACGTTTGTTCTTTTGTAAGTAAGTGAATCCATGTGTGTTCCTTCTTTCTATCACAATATTGTGCGTATCTATTACTCTGTCTTTGATTTTATCACGTTTGAAACCACATTTCTATCTCTGTTTTTCTCATTACCGTACCTACTGGGCGTCAATTTAACCTCCCCAAAATTCACCTAAAAAAGCCAGAACAAAGATCTGAACTTGTTATATCTGCGTCCTGCAGATCTTCTTTGCTGCCTGATTAAGCTCACTGTTCTCCAAAATCAGCTTTTGGCCAAGCAGCGCTGCCTTTGTGAGTTCTGGCTCTACAGGCAGAACTGCCAGTATCCGCTCAGGATCTCCTATGGCCTGCTCCAGCACCTTCCTGCTTTCCTCGTCCACCTTATTCAATACATAATACACGGGTTTTTGAAGCCTTCCACTCAGCTCTCCTATCTTCACCGCAAGCTTGGCAGACTCATAGGAAGGATCACAGACCATCAGAATCAGATCCACCTCATCATCCAAACCGCGCCCGAAATGCTCAATTCCAGCCTCCATATCCAGAATAGCGATCTGATTTTCCTCAAGCGTTAATCTACTGACAAACTGCTTCATCACCGTTCCCATAGCGCAGGCACAGCCCTCGTTCGCCTGATGAATCTTTCCGCTTACCATCAGCTTGATTCCGTTCTTTTCTGTGTAATACCCTTTCGGAATATCACTAAGCTTCCACTGTCCTTCAAAGAATTGATGCGTAAAATTAGATAGCATCATATCCTTCAGAACTTCCTCTTTCCCTCCAAAAAAACCGGTAAATTCCTTTGGATTTTCCATACTGAGATGCCGGTGCAGTCCATAGTTCGATTCGTCAGAATCGATGATCAGAACTTCTTTTCCCGCCGCCGCAAATCTTTCCGCCAGCAGCGATACGATGGTGCTTTTTCCGCTTCCACCCTTTCCACATACAGATATTTTCACTTTGCCACCTCCTCAAGATACAGGGACAGATGCACGTCACCCGGTATTGCAAAACCGCACTGATCGCAGATGCTTTCTCCCACAGTCTGCCCATCCCGTATAAATAGCTCTATCACGCCTCCGCATTTGGGGCAGTCAATCTCTTCAATCGTCGTCATACCGCGTGCTTCCTGGCATGTAGGTAATATATCATTCATTTTCACACCTGCTTTCTATCCGGGGTCCGTAATTTCTCGCAAGCCGGAAGATACATCTGCCCTGAAACTTGTGTCAGGTTATCCTTTGCGTATTCCAGCTTCATATTTGATGCGACCTTTCTTTTTCCTTTCCATTTTTTGGGCTGTTCCTCCCGACTACAGTTCCAGCTTTTCCACAATCTCCTGAAGGGCTTTCCGCACCGGAGAGTCCATGGGAAGTTGTACAATGGGCTTTCCGTCGCAGTCAAAGCGGTAAATCATATCGTCATGAGGCACTACTCCAAGGAGCTCCAGGTTCTGATTTTGTATCTCTTCCAGTGTTCCGGCATCCAGATTCCCCTCCGGAGCCCGGTTGATAATCAGTCCCACCTTCTTTGGCTTAAAATTCAGCTCCTTCATCAAAGCAGCAATCCGCCCGGCTGCCTGCACGCCTCTCCTGGAACAGTCGCTGACTAAAATTGCGATCTCCATCATCGGCAGGAGCCCACGGCTTACATGCTCCATTCCTGCCTCATTGTCCACCACCACATAAGGGTAATGGCTCTGCAGCTTCTGCACCTGCGTCTGAACCAGGCCATTCACGAAGCAGTAGCAGCCTTGCCCCTGGCTGCGCCCCATGACCATCAGATCAAAGTCATCCTCCTCTGTAAGGGCGTCTGCCAGCCGGGCCTCCAGATAATCCTTTTTCGTTACCCCGACGGGAATCTTATACCGGCTGTCCGATCCCGCCCGCTCGATCTCCTCCCGGAGCTCTCCAAGGGTAATGCCCGCCTCCACGCCAAGCACCTCATTGAGATTTGAGTTGGCATCCGCATCCACGGCCAGAACCGGCTTCTTCCCGCTCTGGCAGAGATACTGAATTAAAAGGCCGGTAAGCGTGGTCTTTCCCACACCGCCTTTGCCGGCTACTGCAATCACATGTCCCATATTCTCTCCATCCTTTCCTGCGCCAAATCACATTTTCCTGCGTTCAGCAATTATTCTGCTGCCCTCCTGATACAGGGCGTTTTTTTATAAACAACATGTTGATTTTCTTTACAAACTGATTATAATAAAAGTATCCGAAAATACAATCATCAATTTAAAGCTGTCTGTAGGTTTCTGAACAGTTTTCCGTATTCTGTTCAGAAATTCCAATAGAAATCATCGATAAAGGAGAAAATTCCCATGCCGGAAAAGACACAGAAAGAAGACCGGAGGACGCGTTATACCCGCTAGGTCATAAAGGAAGCATTTTTAAAGCTCCTGGAAGAAAAGGAATATCCCAAAATCACAGTCACTGAGATCTGCAGACTTGCGGAAATCAACCGGGGAACCTTCTATCTCCACTATTATGATACTGCCGATGTGCTGGATGATCTTCTAAGCGAAATCCTGAAAGAAACCACCAGCGTCATCGACCATGTCTTCTGCCCTGCAAGAGCCTCCGGGAACTGCTCCTATCCTTTCTGTGACAGGTTGCACAGCAGCGACCGATATCAGGCGCTTTTTCTCGACGACACCATCTCCGCACAAATCATAGAAAAAATGGCGGAAACGACAAAAGAAGACTATGTGACCTGGCTGATGTCACACAGTCTCCTTACCTTTGAAGAAGCCGAAGCCATTTTTTATTTCCAGATGAACGGCTGTCTGTCCATCAATAAAGTCATGCTGCGCAATCACTGCTCCGACTGGAAAAAGATACAGCGGACCATCGATCAGTTTATCCGCGCGGGGCTGGAATCATTTCTGATCCGGGATCAGAGGGAATAGTGATCCGCATTTCATCCGATAACGGCGTTTTGTCTGTCAATATTCTCCTTGCCACGCACCTACTGGGCGTCAATTTTTTCCTTCAGCTCCGTCAGGTACATCCAGCGCTCCATCTTCTCATCCAGGAGGCTCTGCGTCTCTTCCTTTTCCTTCGTAAGCTCTGTTAAGCGGCTATACTGGCTGGCATGGGCAATCATTTCCTTATCCAGATCCTCGATCTTCGCTTCCAGCACGGCGATATCGTCCTCGATGGTCTCGAATTCCTTCTGCTCCTTGTAGGTGAATTTCAGCTTCTTCTCGCCCTTATCCCAGGCAGCCTTCTTTTTACTGCCTGCCTCGGAAGCTCCCGCCGCCTTCGCACCCTTTCCGGATCCGCTTCCCAAGCCCGCGCCTGTGCCGCCATTTTCCCCGGCCAGTGCTTCCATGTAATCCGTGTAGCCGCCCTCATACTGACGGAAATGGCCGTTGCCGTCAAAGGCAAAAATCCGGTCTGCCACATTGTCCAGGAAATATCGGTCATGGGAAACGAGAATTACAATGCCGATAAAGGAATTCAGGTAATCCTCCAGAATGGTCAGGGTCGGAATGTCCAGCTCATTGCTGACCTCGTCCATAACCAGCACATTGGGGCCGGTCTGCAGGACGCCTAAGAGATAGAGCCGCCGCTTCTCCCCGCCGGAGAGCTTGCCGATGGGCGCATACTGCATATCCGGCGTAAAAAGAAATCGCTCCAGCATCTGGGATGCCGTGATCCGACCGTCCCGGGTCGGAATGTACTCGGCGATGTCCTTTACATAGTCGATGACCCGCTGGTTCTCATCCATTTGGGGCAGCTCCTGGGCGAAATAGCCAAGCTTGATGGTTTCGCCCACCTCCACATCGCCGGTATCCGGCGGAATCTGCCCCGCAATCATTTTCAGTAACGTGGACTTTCCGCAGCCATTTGGGCCAACAAACGCGATAGTCTGATTTTTCAGGAAAATATACGTAAAATCCTCAACAATCTTTCGGCCCTCGTATTCCTTGGATACGTGGTGCAGCTCAATGGTTTTCTTGCCCATGCGGGTTTCGACCGAATCCAGCTCCACGGTTTTATCAAAGACCGGAGCCCTTCCGGCCTTCAACGCTTCCAGCCGATCCAGTCTGGCCCGCTGCTTGGTGCTCCGGGCCCGGCAGCCTCTGGCTGCCCATTCAAGTTCCATTCTGAGAATGCTTTGCCGCTTCCGCTCCGTGGCCAGCTCCATTTTCTCCCTCTGAGCTTTCAGCTCCAGGAAACCGGAATAATTGGCCTGGTAGCTGTAAAGCTTCCCACGGCTGATTTCCAGAATCCGGTTGGTCACCCGGTCCAGAAAATAGCGGTCATGGGTTACCAGAATCACGGTTCCCCGGAATTTCCGAAGCCAGGCCTCCAGCCAGCGGATCATCTCCTCATCCAGATGGTTCGTGGGCTCGTCCAGAATCAGAATATCCGCCGAAAGCAGCAGGGTCCGTGCCAGGGCCACCCGCTTCTTCTGCCCGCCGGACAGGGTCTCGATTTGCGCACCCACATCCGGGATGCCTAAGGTGTTCAGCATATTTTTTGCGTCATACTCGGTGACCTCTCCGCCCGCCACATAGGACAGCGCAGTAGACCCATCCGGAAATGTGTTTGCCTGGGACAGAAAGGCCAGCTTTACGCCATTTTGCATAATGACCTGCCCCTGATCAGCCTCCTCGGTACCTGCGATAATCCGAAGCAGGGTCGTCTTGCCCGTGCCGTTGATGCCGATGATCCCGACCTTTTCTCCCTCATGAATGCCGCAGGAGATATCATCAAAAATCCATTTATCTCCATAAAGCTTGCTTACGTGCTCGATATTTAAAATGTTCATAATACTTCCATCTTTTCTCCTTACAAACTCATGCGCGCTATTCCTGCCGTCCGGTACTCCAAAAGCTTCTCCTTTAGCCCCTGATGCTCCTCCAGCTTCAGCTCCGGGTCTAATTTTTCGATCTTCGCGGCCTCCTCACTGGCAGCCTGCAGGATCAACGCGTCTGTAAAAATATCTCCAATCTTAAACTCCAGAATTCCACTCTGGCGGATTCCGAACAGGTCGCCCGGTCCCCGAAGCTTCAGGTCTTCTGAAGCAATATAAAAGCCATCATTGGATTTGTTCAGAATCTCCAGTCGCTTTTTGGTATCCTTATTGTCGGATCCGCTAACGAAAATGCAGTAGGACTGGTGCTTTCCGCGTCCTACACGCCCCCTTAGCTGATGAAGCTGAGCAAGGCCGAAGCGCTCGGCGTTCTCCACCATCATAACCGTGGCGTTTGGCGCATTGACTCCCACCTCGATAACGGTCGTGGAGACAAGCACCTGGATTTCGCCTGCCGCAAAGCGCTCCATAATGTCATTCTTCTCGGCGGCTTTCATTTTCCCGTGCAGATATTCAATAGCAATGCCGGAAGCCAGCTCCTTTTGCAGCTTTTCCGTATAATCTACCACATTTTCAATCTCGATCTCCGGATTTTCCTCCACCATAGGGCAGATAATATACACCTGCCGCCCGGCGGCCACTTCCCGCTCGATAAAACGGTAGGCCTTAGGCCGATAACTCTCGTCCACCACACAGTTCTTGATGGGCAGACGATTGGCCGGAAGCTCATCGATGACGGAGATATCCAAATCCCCGTAAATGATAATAGCCAGAGTCCGGGGGATCGGCGTGGCGCTCATGACCAACACATGGGGATGAAGTCCCTTACTCGCCAGTGTCTCCCTCTGGCGAACACCAAACCGGTGCTGCTCATCTGTCACCACCAGTCCCAGATTCCGATAGATCACTTTTTCCTGGATCAAAGCATGGGTTCCGATAACGATCTGCGTTTTGCCGCTCTCGATTT
>ERZ827088.3659-NODE-3659-length-13823-cov-3.147661_pt1 | contig 13823 bp, 10 predicted proteins | sample MGYA00519922_ERZ827088 | MGnify/ENA primary metagenome ERZ827088 (study PRJEB31778, sample SAMEA3449254) | human gut metagenome | biome: human gut; feature: human-associated habitat; material: faeces | place: United Kingdom | collected 2010/2012 ... | reverse complement strand
TCCACACGATGGTCTTATCCTCGGTGGTGCCGTCGTCCCACTGATAGTTGGCGGTGTTCGTCAGCTTGGCCACGGCGGTGTACTCACCGGCGTTGACCGCCTTGAACTCGCCCTCCAGCGTGTAGCCCTCACCGGCGGCCACGCCGGTCTGGGTCTCGCCGTTGTAGATGAGGCCGGTGACGGCCGCGGGGGCCTTCACCTTCATGGGCTGGATCTTCCACTGGATGGTCTTGTCGGTCTCGGTGCCGTCGGGCCACACATACCCCTCGTTCAGGCGCAGGGTAATGGTATACTCGCCCACATCCGTGGCCTTGTCCTCACCGGACACGGCGTAGTAGGTATCCGCGCCCTCGGGCACGGTGAGCACCGTCTGCTCCTCGCCGCTGTAGGTCAGGGTGGTCTCGGCGGCCACCACGGGCATCAGGTCTGCGGGCACCGCCTGCACCAGCAGGATGGTGTCGTGGGCCTCGTTCCACGCGAAGATGCTGCCGTTGTTGGTGGTGATCCTGGCCAGCACCTCCGGCGGCAGGGTCTCGTAGGTCACGCCGCTGAAGTAATCCTTACCCTCGCGGCCCTCGACCTCCACCACCTGGATGTCCGCGTTCTCGGTCAGGCCGCTGACGCAGATCTTCGCCACACTGCCGTTCTTTGTATCAGTTACCAGGTACAGATTATCGTCCGTGTCGTCGGTCAGGGTGTTGCCGGTGATGCTGACGCTGCCGCCCAGCGTAAGTGCTGTGTCATTTGGGTTGTGCGAAGTGAGTACGCCGCCGCCCATCTCACCGGCGGTGTTGCCGGTGATGCCGCCGTTGAGGAGCTTGGCCCATCTGTACTGCGTCCCATAGGGCCAGTTGAACAGGCCGCCGCCGAATCTGGCCGCGCTGTTGTAGGCGATGGCGTCGCTGCGCAGGCTGTTCATGGTGAACTTGCCGTAGTTGGCCACACCGCCGCCTCCAGCGCTGCTCGCGTCGCGGATACCTTCAAGATCCGAATTAGGCCAATAGCCGCCAAACTTCAAATCTCCCGTATTGGTGGACTTATTATACTGGATCGCTGCATTTCCGTACAGGCCGAAGCTGCCGCCTTCACGAGGCTCTACGCTCACACCGGCGCCATAGCTGCTGGTAAAGCCGGTGATGGTGCCGTTATACAGGTTGGCGTAAGCGTTGCTCACTTTAAGTCCGCGCTGGTCGGTCATATTGCTGTTGCCCCGCAGGCCGCCGGGCGTGGCCGCGCAGTCGGTCAGGTTGACCTTGGCGAGGACGGTGACGCGCAGCAGAGAGTTGTTGGTGTTGCTGTTAGCGCTGGTGACGGTATGGCCGTTGAAGCAGAGGTTCAGCTGCTTGTCGCTGCCGTTGGCCTCCCACTTCTCCTCCAGCGTCACGTCCTTGCTCAGGTACCAGTTGCCGGTGCGGGGCAGCCAGTTGGTGGCTCTGACATAACCGCCGCCGGATGCGAACGTCGCGGAGCCGTAGTCCTTCTGGGCCTCGTAGTCCGTCCACTCCTTGAAGTCGATCTCGCCGCCGCACTCGCCGGAGTGGCCCGCCACGGAGATGTCATGGCTGGCGCTGTCCAGATTGCAGAGGGTATGCTTGTGGTAAATGGTCAGGTGGATATAGGTGGCGCCGCCGCTGTTGGCGCCCAGCTCCATCTGGCCGTCGTTGTCGTCATCCAGCGTGAAGCAGGGTATATCGTTCACCATCGCACCGGTGTTATAGTGGTTGCTCTTGCTATTGATGGTCGCAACATCTTTGTCATTCGCCGGCTCCAGCACCGTCACGCCAATCTTGCTTCCGGTGCTCAGCAGCGTTGTGCTGGTGCCATACTCTCTGTCCAGCACAATGCACTGGGTGGTGGCCAGGTTGTTGGCCGCACCGTTTACGGTGTTGCCGGTCACAGTGATCCTGGAACCTCTGGTGGGATACAGTGTGATCTTCTTGTCGCGGGTATCATAGACGCTGTCATCTGCTTTGGCGGTGTTATAGATGCCGCCGCCCTGCGTACCGGCGGTGTTGCCGGTAATGCTGCCGCCGTACAGGGTCACGTAGGCAACATTGTCATAGACACCGCCGCCGTAGGTAGCCGCGGAGTTGCCGGCGATGCTGCCGCCGTACATCTCGAAGCTGCCGTTCTTCTGGACCGCCACGCCGCCGCCGGCGCTATCGGAGTGGTTGCCGGTGATGGCGCCGCCGTACATCTTGAAGGTGGCGCTCTTCTGGACCGCCACGCCGCTGCCAAAGCCCTTGATGGTGCCGGCGTACAGGTTAAACGTGCCGTAGGATTCCACCTTCACGCCCGCGCGCTTGCTGGCCGCCGTGCTGCCGCCGTTGATGACGCCGCTGCCCTGGCAGTCCACGATGTTCAGGATGTGGCTTCTGGTCACATAATAGGTATAGTCCGCGCCGTCCTTCACGGTGATGGTGTGGCCGTTCAGGCACAGCGTCACGTCCTCATTCAGAACGGTGCCGCTGCTGACGGTCACGTCGTTCATCAGTCTCCACGCGCCCGCCGTGGTGGGCAGGCTGTCGGTGGAGGTCCATTTCTCATAGATAGCCTCGGTCTCATCGTTGCCGTTGGGGTCCTCTGTGCCGTCCGGCTTGTGGATATGGCCCGGGGACACCAGATACCGGCTGTTCTCCACCGTGTAGAAGTTGTTGCCGGTTTGGGTAACGCGGTCGGCGGACAGGCTGCCGATATCGATCTTGGCGCTGTCGCTGAGGCGTCTGATGATGCTGATGTTGGCGCTGTCGTTGGCGAACGCGATGCTGCTGGCGCTATTGTTGTTCCAGATCTGCACGTTCTTGCCCAGCTTCAGGGTGCCGCCGTCGTCCACATAGATGGCACTGCCCTGACCGCCGGTGATCACGCTGTTGCCCATGATGTCGCCGCCGGTCATGGTGAACGTACCGCTGGTGCCCACATACACGCCGCCGCCGTACCGGACGCCCACGTTGCTGCCCACGCTGCTCGCGCGGCCGTTATTGCGGATGCTGCCGCCGTACATGTTGAAGGTGCCGTTGTTCAGAACGCCGCCGCCGTGCTCCACAACGACGCCGACGCCGCTCTGGTCGCCGTTGCGGTAGATATGGCCCGCGTACATGTTGAACGTGCCGTTATTGTACACACCGCCGCCGTCCGTGCCGACACAGCCGACGATGGCGCCCATATACAGGTTGAACGTGCCGTCATTGCGGACGCCGTTGCCCCGATACGTCTCGGCGTTGGCCGGCATCAGTGCGCTGGCGTTGTGGTACTCGCTCCATTCGCTGCTGCAGTCGGTCAGGCTGAACGTCACGCCGGAGTCCACCGTGATGATATCAAAGCTGCCGCCCGCGATGATGCTGTGGCCGTTGGTACACAGCACGGTGCCCTTCTTGGGCTTCCACGTCTCGCTGAGGGTCACGTCCCTGGTCAGATGATAGTAGCCCGCCTCGGTGGGCAGGGAATCCTCGGACTCCCAGGGCGTGAAGGTCTGGAGGTTGGCCGCGGTATGGCTGCCGCTGACCGTGTGCTCCGCACCGCAGACGCAGTGGTAGTGGGCCGGCAGCTTCTTCAGCTGCTCGTTCTCCACATACAGCACGCCCAGGTTGGGATCGTCCAGAGAGAAGCAGCCCAGCGTCTCGTCCGTCACCCTGCCCTGCACGATGCCGTCCGCCCAGCTGTTCAGGGCGATCTTTGCCGCGCTCTGGAGGCCGCTGACGTGAAGGGGATAGCTCTCGGGATCGATCAGATAGAGATTGCTTGCCTCACCGGCCGTGGTCCTGAGATGATTGCCGTAGACCTGTGCGCCGCCGCTGATGGTCATGGTACCGTAGTTATCGGGGATATCGTGCTCCGGCATACCCTTGTAGTCGCAGGAATTGGCGACACCGCCGGTGGTGGTGCCGTAGTTCTCCTTGATCGTACCGCCGTTTATGGTGAACTCGCCGTAGTTCAGTACGCCGCCCACGCCGCCGGTGTTCCGCCGGATCTCGCCGCCGTTCATGATAAAGACGCCGTTGTTCCGGTTGATGCTGTCGCGGCCCTCCACGGTCACGCCGCCGGCCTTTTCGCTGGTGCAGGTGTTGTCACGGATGACAGTGCCGTCCCCCATGGTGAAGATGCCGTAGTAGCCCACCGTCACGGCGCTGGTATCACCGCTGCCGCCGGTGATATAGATGTCGGAGACATCCAGGCTGCACTTGCTCGCAATATAGATATTATGTCCCTTCAAATCAATGCCGCCCTTGCCGGTGCAGTCGCAGAGGGTCAGGAAAGACCTGTTGATCTGCGGATTCGTCTCGAGGCCGGTCGTCTCAAAGGTGATGGTATGGCCGTTCAGGCAGATGTCCATCACATTATCGCCGCCGCTGCTGTTGAACGTCGCATACCATCTCGTCGTCAGAGTCACGTCCTCTGTGAGATACCAGTTCCAGCTGTCGCCAGTAGGCAGAGAATTCTTGGCCGTATGGCCTGCTCCTCTGTACCGTACCGCCATCTCGTCCGTCCATTCCTTGTACTCCACGTCGCCGTGCATATGCTTCTCCGTTGTGGACGACGAGGCGGCCTGTACCTGTGTAGGCAGCATGCACAGCGCCGCCAGTGCCAGTGCCAGCAGACCGCCCATCCATTTCTTCTTCATCCGTCGATTCCTCCCTGTTGTGATTGCAGATTCTCTCATCGCTCCCCGCGGGTCTGCGCCCGCAGTGCGGTTATATACGTATTGCTCCCGCCGCGTCACTCGGCGTGGGATCCCCCGTCCATGGGGTCGGGCTCCGGCTCCTCCGGCGCTCTGCGGAACCCCATGATGCGGGCCGGGATGTAGACCCACGGCCGGTGCAGCGCGTGGTTGTAGTTGTCCACCGCCTGACGGTAGATGCTCTCGCTGCGGTACAGCACGGCGGCTGCCTCCCGATCGGCGGGGGTCTGCGCCAGACGGCGGCGGAAGGCGGTGACTTGGCTGGCTGCGCTGTCCACGATGCTCTGCCGGCCGGTCAGCATGCGCCGCACCTCCCAGGACCAGAGCGCCACGAAAGCAGCCGCGCAGACGGCGGCGATCAGCCACGCGATCCACGGTGTCATGTCCCATCGCCCCCCTTTCTCCAGCTTTCAGCATGGTCAGTTTACCAGCTTTTTCCGGCGGCAGGAGGCCGCGCCCTTGAAATGTATATTTTTTCGACACGAAATGTCAGAACATGACTTTTCAAACCACCCCTCCCTGTGGTAGAATCGTAGGCGATCATTCAAACGGAGGTGTTTGCGGTGTATATAGCGGTCTGCGATGATCAGGCGGAGGAGCTGTCCGCCCTGACGGCACTGCTGGACCAATGGCAGGCGGAGCGGCATTTCCCCCTGCGGTATCACACGTTCCGCAGCGCCGCCGGCATGCTGGACGTGGCCCAGCGCGAGCGGTTCAGCCTGTACCTGCTGGATGTGATGATGCCCGGCATCGACGGCATGGACGCCGCCCGCGAGATACGCACCTTTGACGATGCCGCCGATATCGTGTTCCTCACGTCCTCCCCGGGCTTCGCCTACGAGAGCTACGGTGTGCGGGCGCTGGAATATCTGCTCAAGCCCATCAGCGGCGGCCTGCTGTTCCCCGTACTGGACAAGCTGATGCTGCGGGAGCAGCGTCCGCAGGACGGCCTGACCCTGAAGGCGGGTGCCACGCTGGTGCGGGTGCCGTTTTCCCGGCTGTCCTATGTGGAGGTCAACGGAAAGCATCTCTACTTCCACCTGGCCGACGGCACGGTGCGGGAGGTGGCGGGTTCTCTGAAGGACTACGAGCCGCTGCTGCTGGTGCGGCCGGAGTTCATGCGCATCCACCGGTCCTACATTGTGAACATGCTCCAGATCAATGAGCTGTCCCCCGCCGGTGTCCATACGTTTTCCGGCATGAACCTGCCGGTGTCGCGGCTGCTGTACCCCCAGCTGCAAAAGGACTATATGAAGCTGCTGTTTGCGGAGAGGGAGGAGCTGTGACCGTATCCGACATGAATATCGCGTCCCTGCTGGACGTGTTCGATTACGCTCTGGTGCTGATCTACGGGCTGGCACTTGATGTGTTCATCTCCGGCGGCTGCGATACCCCCCGCCAGAAGCGTCTGATCGCGTACCTGTGCCCCTGCTTTCTGGTGGTCCAGCTCCTGGGCTGGCTGGCGCTGGGCGAGCTGGCTGTCAAGCAGATCTACCCCCTGATCGTCCATCTGCCGCTGGTGCTGATTTTGGTGCTGGCGCTGAAAAAGCCTTGGGGCATCGCCATCGTCAGCACCGCCACCGCCTATCTCTGCTGCCAGCCGCCCCGCTGGGGCAGCATGGCCGTGGAGGCCCTGACCCACAGCGCCGTGGCCGGCAATCTGGTGTATATCGTGCTGCTGAGCGGGTCGTTCTACCTGTTCCGCCGGTACTTCGTGGCCGCGGCCTACGGCGCCATGACCAGCTCCCCCACCGCCCTGCTGCTGTTCGGGAGCCTGCCCTGCAGCTATTACATTTTTGACTACGCCACCACCATCTACTCCGATGCGCTGTATTCCGGCATTCAGGCCCTCAACGAGTTCCTGCCCACGGTGCTGGTGGTGTTCTACGTCCTGTTCCTGCCCGCCTTCCATGTCCAGAGTCAGAAGCGCTCCAGCGCCGAGATGCAGCGCTCCCTGCTGGAGGTGGAGCTGAAGCAGTCCCAGCAGGAGATGGACTCCCTGCGCCAGTCGGAGATGCAGACGGCGGTGTACCAGCACGACATGCGCCACCACCTGAACATGATCAGCGGCCTTCTGGCCTCCGGCAGCCCCTAGCAGGCACAGGAGTACATCCAAAAGGTCCAGTCCGACGTGGAGGCCATCACCTCCCGCCGCTTCTGCGAGAACGAGACGGTGAATCTGCTGTGCTCCTCTTTCGTGCAGAAGGCGGAAAAGTCCGGCGTTACCCTGAATGTGGACGCGCGAGTCCCCGCCCACCTGCCCATCAGCGACACGGAGCTGTGCTCCCTGCTGTCCAACGCGCTGGAAAATGCCCTGCGCGCCGCATCCACGCTGCGGCCGGAGTTCCGCCGGACGGTAGACCTCTACTGCGGCATCCGCCTGAACAAACTGCTCATCGAGGTGCGCAATCCCTACGACACGCCGCCGGTGATGCGGGATGGCGTACCGGTATCCGATGCGGCAGGCCACGGCTTCGGCTGCCGCAGCATTCAGGCCATTGCCCAGCAGCGCGGCGGTCTGTGCCAGTTCCTGGCGGAGCGGGGCACATTCCTGCTGCGCGTGATGCTGCCGGCAAAGGGCGTCGCCAAGTAAACCTGCGGCCAGCAAAAAAGGACCTGCACCTCGCGGTGCAGGTCCTTTTTTATTGGTTTGTTCAACCCTCGATGATCTCCTGGAAGTACAGGGCGTTCATGCCGGTGCCGTCCAGCATAGCCACCATCACGGTGTGGCCGTCCTTGTCGATGAAGGTGCCGGCATAGGTGACGCCGCCCACCTCGATCTTCATGGTGCCGCCGTCCTCGCTGAGGGAGTAGGTGCCCTCGGTCTGCTCCTCATCCTCGGCCAGCACCACCTTACTCTCGTCCACGAAGATGAACTGGTACACGTCGTGGAGCTGGCTCATGACCTCCTGGGTCTGATCCGCGGTCATCTGCACGCCGTCGACATAGCCGCCGATGAAGGTCCAGTAGGTACCCGCTACTTCGGGAGCGGGAATAAACTGATCGGCCAGGATGGTCAGCAGGCTCTGGCCCTCAGGGCTGGTCTGGGTATCGTCCGCGGCGGCATCGTCCTGCACCTGCTGCTGATCGTCAGCAGCGTCGTCGCCCGTGTCGGCGGTATCACCGCAGGCCACCAGAGCAAATGCCATCATCATCGCCAGCAGCAGAGCCAGCAGTTTCTTGAGTTTCATGTTCATTCTTCCTCCATTATTGTCGTTTCTCTTGATATCTATATAAACCGCCTCTGCGGTCTATATCGTTCTTTGCATCACACGCTGGTGGTGATGCTGTCGCCCTCCACAGTGAAGACGGCCGGGCTGGAGTAGGCGCAGTTGTCCATGGCGTCCCGCATTTCGAACACCATGACGTACCGCCCGTCCGGCAGCGCCGTCTCGCCGAAGGCGGTATCCGCCGTCACGGTGATGGTCTCCGCCTCGTAGGCCTCAAAATCATCGTCGCCGGAAATACTGGACATATACCACACGGTGGTGAGCTCATCGCCCTCCTGCAGCAGCCGCAGCTCCTTACCGGCCATGCCGTTCTCATCCAGTCCCTGCCGTGCGCCCAGGATCTCCCAGGTCTCCGTGGAGAAGTTATAGGCCACCTGCAGGTTGTATGCCTCGCCGTTCAGCAGCACCGGCACGGTATACAGGTTGTAGTCGTCACCCTCACTGCTGAGCTCCATGTAGACCACAGCGCCGTCGATGCTGCCCCAGACGCCCCGGAAGTTGTCGGTGAACACGCCGTTCTCCCAGTCGCCGACGATGTCGTTGTCCCTGCCCAGCATCAGCAGGCTGTCGCTGTCCGGATCCGTATAGTACAGGGAGAAATTCACGGACGCCAGCAGACTGTCGGCCTCCGGCCCCAGGGTCAGCACGGCGCAGCCCTCATCGTTCAGGGTCAGAGGCGCGTTGTCCCAATCCATGGCGGACAGCGTCTCCACATCAGGCAGGTCGTGGATATCCATCTCCGCCAGATAGTCCATGCCGCTCTGGTCCAGCTCACCGGTAAGCTCATAGAGATAGAAGTACTTGAACGCCGTGCCGGCGCCCAGACCGGCATAGCTGACCGCCTCGTCTGCATCGCCGTTATAGGAGTAGTAGCAGGACAGGCCCGTGGCCTCGCTGCGGTAGGGGCCCTTCACCTGATACAGCACGCAGCTGTCCAGCGCGTCCAGCACCGCCTGGGCCGAGGGCAGCATATCGCCGCTCTGGCGGGCCATGTGGCCCAGGTCCACCATGTTGGCATAGCCCTCCTCGCGGGTGTTGCCGCCGTAGTTCTCGCTGCGGTCCGCCACGCGGGCAAACCGCGTGAAGAAGGACGGGTCCTGGCAGGCGGCGCTCAACGCCTCCGCGCCATAGCTCTCGTAGGCCGTCAGCAGCGGCCCGATCTGGGACAGGTCGGTGAGGGACAGCGTCACACTGTCCTCCGTGCCCACCAGCTCGCAGCCGGTGTAGTACGCATCGCAGATGGCGCGTCCCAGAGCGGCGCCGTCCATGGACGGCTGTTCCGCCAGCGCGCCCACCCAGTCGGTGTAGTACCAGCCGTTGCCCGGCTCCGTCTCCTCCGACGCCACCAGATAGCGGCTCAGGTCGCAGAAGGTATAGGCCACGTCCACCGTGGCCATCAGGCAGGTGTCAAAGCCCACCAGCTCCAACGGCTGCTGCCCCGCCTCCAGCGACGGCTCCCACACCTGGGAAAACGCGGCGTACATCTCGTCCAGCGTCAGGGAGTCGTAGTCGTACAGCTCATCAAAAGCCGCGCCGGACACCGAGCCGCCGCCGTGGTTCCAGAACACCACCGCCGTCTTGTCGGCGGGATAGCTGTCTTTGGCAAACTGCAGAAACGCCGCCAGCGTCTCGCTGTCGCCCATACTGGCCGAGGGCTGCTCGTCCACCAGCTGCAATCCCTCGCTGTTGTACACGAAGCGCTGCAGCTTGGAGGCATCCACCACGTCGTTCTGCCACTCGGCAGCGCCGCCGGTCTGGATGACCACCGTCACGTTCTCCGGCAGCTCCACCTCCATCAGCTCGCTGAGGTCCGTGGTGGCGCAGCCACCCCCGGTCTCCAGATCGCTGCCGCAGAGGTACCAGTATACCGCCCAGCTGCCGTCGTCCGCCGCCGTATTGTTGTCCGGCGTACCGGGCTCATCGCCGCAGGCGGCCAGCGGCAGGGCCATGACCAGCGCCATCATCAGCGCGAAAATTTTCTTCTTCATATTCAGATCCCCAGCAGCTGCTTCTTCTTGGCAGAAAACTCCTCCTCGGTGATGACGCCGGTGTCCATCAGCATCTTGTACTTCTGCAGCTCCGCCACCGTGTCCACGGCAGGAGCCGCGGCCTGAACGGGCTGGGCCGTCTGAGCGGCCGGCGCGGCGGCGGTCTCGCCGTCCCACAGCTCTCTGGCGCCGGGATTCATCACATGAGCCAGCGCCGTGGCCATGCGGTGCAGCTCCGCCACCTTTTCATCGTACTCATTGAGATAGTCGATGATGCTGGGGTTCGTGGAGCTGAAGGACGGCGCGCTGATCTCATTCCGGAAAGACTTCCAGTACGGGTCATTGAGGATGACCTCCACGCTGAACTTATGCACCGGCGCGTCCGCCTCGAAGCGGGGCTCCGGTATATCGAACCGGCGGTCGTCCGGCTCCCCGGGACGGCGGTCGCGGTCACGCATGCGCTCCATCCGCTCCATGCGCTCGTACTCCTCTTTCTGCATCTGGAAGCGGTCCACCCGCATCTGCATGGCCCGCGCCCGCTCCGGCACGTCGCTCTCATGGCAGTGCAGACCGTCGGCCTTGCCCTCGAACAGGGTCTTGCCGTCCTCCAGGAAGCGGAAAGACACCAGGGCCGATGCCGGAAATACCAGTGCGCCGTCGTATCCCTTCAGCCGCAGCAGACGGTGCTCCGTGTCCGCCAGCAGCTCGCCGCTCAGAAAGCCGAAGCTCATGCGGTCCGTCTCCTTGAACGCATCCCGCAGCGCCTGGTTTTCGTCATAGTAAGCGATGTATTTCTTGAACTGATCCAGCGACATGCGCTCCAGCACGCCGTCCGGCAGATCCACCTTACCGGCGCACTCCTTGCACAAGGGCATATCCTCCACCTTGGTGGGCAGCAGCCGCGGGGTAGGGCTGCCGCAGATGGGGCAGAGCTTTTTATTGTTACTGAATAATCCCATAGGACCCTCCTGTATTCTCCGTTTGTTCCGGCGGTCTGAACCGCCTACTCTCCGTTTCGGCAGTATAGCATGTTTTTCGACAGCGATACAGGCTCCGCCTGAAATGTATGTTTTTTCGGCGCGAAATGTCGGCATCGTGCTGCCGAGACTTCCGACGCAGCATGGCGCGTTTCGATCGGCGGAACTGTGTTTGCCCTTGTTGCCTGACGCCATCTTCAGCAGATATTACCAGCCCTCGCCGCCGCATATTCACCGTCCCTCGGGAAAAGCTATGACTGCGATACCCAATCAGAGTTTATCGCTCAACAACAGGAAAGGAGATTTTTCAATATGTCCAGTAAGAACAGCAGCAAGCTGAACGTTCCCGAGGCCAAGGCCGCTATGGATAAGTTTAAGATGGAGGCCGCCTCCGAGGTGGGCGTCAACCTGAAGAACGGCTATAACGGCGACCTGACCAGCCGCGAGGCCGGCTCTGTCGGCGGCCAGATGGTCAAGAAGATGATCGAGTCCTACGAGAAGAACCTGTAACCTCTCCCACAGACGGGGCGTCCGGCCAAAAGCCGGACGCCCCTTTTCGCTTATCGGCATCACTGCCCAGGACAGCTCGCCTTTTCGGTGAATATCTCCCTCAAGCACCATTACCGTGTATCCCAGCTCAGACAAACGGCCGGGCGGAAGAAGTATTCGGGAAAATTACCGGCCGCCGCGATTGGCTCACCTCTTCTTTGCGTTTCTCCGGTCTTTTGGCAGTCTCCAATACCTGAGCGTTGATACAGCGTTTCGTATCTGCTGAATTTCTTCCGTTGAAAGCTGATATATCTTTGAGAGAACAAGCTCATCTCCTAACTGATATGCAGCCTGCAGGCCCCTTTCTTTTATACAATCGTCCAATTCCTTGAACACGCTTCCGGCTTCCTCCTGCGATATTGCATTTACTACCTCTATCCTATCTGTCTCGCCCGGGATCAGGACTAATACCCCGCCGCCTAAAGAGTGGACGTTGAGCTCGATCGACAGAAGCGTAAGGCTGTTGTACCACATACACACCAGTTGTTCCGCAGTGATGTCTGACTTTATATGCCCTGCAAGCAAGCTGTTCGATACCACGTATTTCCCGTCATTGACTACTAATTTGGGAGCATCTCCGAAAACCGTCAAAATCAAATCAGGGATCTCAATGCTTGGCGTAATATACCACGGCTTTCTCTGCCGGCACTTATAGCGCAAATGAACACCGGTCTCCACCCCATGCCTGATATACCGTTTGTCTGCGGCCGTTACATTCCCGGGCACGAAAAGATTATTGAGCTGCTGATCGGGGCCTGCAATTGCACCTATACCCGTTCCGCCGCTTATTTCCTTTCCGCTGCTGATGCACGGGAGGAGACTTGCAGAAGGAAGCTTATAGCGCCTGCAGGTCTCCTGATTGGGGTGGAAATAGTTTTTATCGGCGCAAATATATCCGATATTGAATTTGCACAGGTCGATCAACGGTATGATCGTTTTTTTCTTCCGAAGCATTTCTATCATATTTCTCTGCTTTTCGCTGAGCATCGAAAAGGCAAACGGCTTTTTCCTGTGTATAATGTCGGAAATCTTAATTTTGTTTCTGCGTGATATGTTGTTTGCAAGCAAATCATCGACCCTGTCGTAAATCTCAAAATCCACGCAATGTGTACTTGCCCCGTATTGGTCTGCCAGCAGCAGGACGGTCTCCACATCAACATCAGGAAAAAAGTCCTCGTGTATGCGAATGATCTTAACAGCGCCAAAATTGTTGCCAAGATACGTCCACAGGGGATATGAATACTTCACATAGGTTATTTCAAAGGGCAGCACAAAGGCCATGCGCCCGTTTGGAGCCAGCATATTTGACGCATGGATGGTAAACGGCATCCAAAGGCTGCCGCTCGACAACATCTTGATTTTGTAATCAGCCATTCGGTCAATGGCCCTTGCACGGTCCTCCTCCTTTAGATTTCTCAGTCTGACATAGGGAGGATTCCCGACTACCGCTGAAACTGCAATTTTTTCAGAGCATTCCATGAAGTCTTTGCAGCAGCCGGCAAATGACGTCGGTGCGGAGTCTGCATATTTCGAGAAAACAGCAGGCTGCAGCTCAACGCCGATGACCGTGGGCGTATCGTTGCCAAGCGCAGAAAACCTATTGAAAGCAGCGTCTAAAAAAACGCCGTCGCCAAAGGCAGGCTCCAATAATGTGTCGGATCGATCTCTCAAAGCCCACGCAGCCATATAATCAGCAATACGTTGAGACGTATAATATGACCCTGTTAATCGAGTGACTTGCATACGGCGCCTCCCGCGACGATCTGTTCAATTTTTTCCATTTTTTGAATTACTGCATTTCCGGTTTCGGTGATATGGTAACTGCCTTTTTTCTGCTGCTCCACACACCCCACCGACTGCAATTCCCGCAGCCACTTGTTTATTGTTGCCGGACTGCTGCCATACTCGGCGGCGATCTCCTCCTGCGAGAAATTGACAGCTGCGCCGCGAGAGGTCTCTCGTTCCTGACTCTTTAGCCAGTTCAGAAAGTGATACTCCTTTGAGCCAAACAACTGTATTCGCTTGTCTGCCACGATAGCGTCACCCATTTCTATGATATTTTATAGCATAATAAACTAATTTTTAACTGCATTATACTATAATAAATTATCGTGTCAAGCATCACGCAATATACAAAACAGGGTATCATTTTCATTCGGCGTATTTACCGTCAGTCGACATCGACTCCTACAAAAAAACCTGCATCCTTTCCCGCAGACGGGGCGTCCGGTCCTTCGGCCGGACGCCCCGTCTCTTATCAGTATTACTAACATCCCATATCACATTCCATAGCTTTACTTTTCTCGTTAATTATCCTACTATACAGTCACAGCAACGAAAGATCCCATTTTTCGATAATAAATTCACGTTCTAAGGAGGAACTTATCATGAAGAACATTGG
>ERZ827088.3652-NODE-3652-length-13832-cov-3.354286_pt1 | contig 13832 bp, 11 predicted proteins | sample MGYA00519922_ERZ827088 | MGnify/ENA primary metagenome ERZ827088 (study PRJEB31778, sample SAMEA3449254) | human gut metagenome | biome: human gut; feature: human-associated habitat; material: faeces | place: United Kingdom | collected 2010/2012 ... | reverse complement strand
CTTGCATGTGTTAGGCACGCCGCCAGCGTTCATCCTGAGCCAGGATCAAACTCTCTATAAATCATATCATAACCGCCGAAGCGGATATAATCTTTTAGATCGCTTTCTAGCTCTCAAAAGAATTGTTTTACATCATCTCTGATGTTAAGAACCCTTTTCTGGTGCTTATTTGCATAAGCTACAAAACTTATCAAGTTTTGTGTTCTTACATTGTTTAATTTACAAGGTACACGCCGCTGTGTCTCTCGGCGACAGCTTGTTTATCTTACCACACGCGGTTCACTTTGTCAAGAACTTTTTTCAACTTTTTTCGGAAGTTTCTTTCGTTCTTGCCGCTCCCCGCGAGCGCTTTGCTAATATACCACCGGAAACGACCGATGTCAACAACTTTTTTCACATTTTCGCAATAATTTTTCGACTTTTCCCGTGCCCACTAAATATTGTGGTTTTTTTCCGGGTATACTACGCAATATGCAAACGAACTGCTTTCATTGCGGCCGGGACGATGCGCCGCATCCGCGCCCGCAGCCGAAATTTGACGTGCCGATCACGGCGGCCGAAGTGAAAAAAATATTTTCCGACTGCGACGACTTTGAAATGCGCACCGTGCGCATCGGGCTCGAGAGCCGGCTCACGGTGTGCGTCTGCTGGCTCGACGGCGTGGTCGCGGCGGGCAACGTGTCGGCGGATATCCTGCGCCCGCTCACCGAGGACGGGCGGCTGGCCTACGTTACCGGCTCGCGCGAGGCGGTGCGCCGCATCGAGCAGGGCGCGGTGTACAGCTGCGCGACGCGCACGCGCACGCAGATGGACGCGCTCGTCGCCGATCTCACCATGGGCTCGGCCGCGCTTATCTTCGACGCGCAGCGCAAGGCCGTGACGTTCGAAGCACGCACGGCAAATGTGCGCGCGGTATCGGAGCCGACGATCGAGAAATCCGTCAGCGGTGCGAAGGACGCCTTCGTCGAGACGCTGCGCATCAACACCTCCCTCGTGCGGCGGCGGCTGCACACGCCGGCGCTGAAGCTGCGCCAGACGGTCGTCGGGCGGCAGTCGGAGACCACCGTCGCGGTGGTATATCTCGACGGCATCGCAGACCCTGCGCGCGTGCAGCGCATCCTTGACCGGCTCGACACGATCGACGAGCAGGCGCTGCTCGGGCGCGGCGACCTTGAGCCGTAACTGACGCGGCGGCCGCGGGCGCTGCTGCCGCAGCTCGGCCAGACGGAACGCCCGGACAAGTTTGCCGGGGCGCTGCTCGACGGCTGCGTGGGGCTGCTGGTGGACGGGCTGCCGATGGGCTACCTGCTGCCGACGACGTTCCGGCTGCTGATGCACACGCCGGAGGACGAGGCGCACAATTACCTGCTGGCCTCGGCGCTGATCGTGCTGCGCTACTTTGCCTTGGCGCTATCGCTGACGTTTCCGGCGCTGTACGTGGCCGTGGCGATGTACCACCAGGAGATGATCCCGGCGAAGCTGCTGCTGTCGGTCATCCAGGCAAAGCAGCAGGTGCCGTTTTCCGTGCCGGCGATCATTCTGTTCATGCTCATCGCCTTCGAGCTGCTGCAGGAGGCCGGACTGCGGCTGCCGAACTCCATCGGCCAGACGGTGTCGATCATCGGGGCGCTGCTCGTGGGGCAGTCGGCGGTGGACGCGAAGATCGTGAGCCCCGTGGCGATCATCGTCGTGGCGCTCGCGGGCATCGCGGGCTACACGCTGCCGAATCAGGAGCTGAGCAACGCCGTGCGCCTGCTGCGGCTGGCGCTGGTGCTGGCGGCGGCGCTTGCCGGACTGTTCGGCATTCTGGCAATGCTGGGGCTCGTGATCTGGTACCTGTGCACGATCGACAGCGACGGCGTGGCGTATATGGCCCCGTTTGTGGACAGCGAGCGCCCGGCGCTTTGGCGCACGCTGCTGCGCCGGCCGCAGCCGGACAACAAGTTCCGTCCGCCGGAATACGGCAGCGAAAACCGGCGGCGGCAGCGATGAGGCACACTATATAATATAAGGAGGGCTGCGTATGCACCGCACGCAAACGCTCGCGCTGCTGCTGGCGGCGGGACTGCTGTGCAGCGGGTGCGCCAGCGGCGCGATCTCGAGCAATTACCGGCCGGTCGAGGACCTGATGCTCATTCAGACGATCGGCGTGGATCGTGCGCCCGAGGGCGTGTGCCTGAGCGCGTCGACCGGCAGGGCAGGCGAAAACAAACCGCCTCAGCGCATGACGCAGACCGGCGAGACCGTGCTCGCCGCGCTCGACCGGCTGCAGGACCGCACACCGAATGCGGAGCTGTTTTACGCGCAGACGAGCTACCTGCTCCTCGGCGAGGAGGCAGCCGCCGCGGGCGAGCTGGCGCCGCTGCTGGATTTCATCGCGCGCAACCCGGATATGCGCCTGAGTGCGCCGCTGTTTCTCGTGCGCGGGGCGGCGGCGCAGCAGGCGGTCATGGACACGGGCGACGACAGGACCGACGTGACCGAGGCACTGACCGCGCTGCAGAAGGACACCGCGCTCAGCGGCGCGGGCCATGCGTTTTCCTGCGCGGACATCGCCCGCGCGCTCGCGGGCAGCGGCTGCGCCGCCGTGGGCGCCGTGGCGTGCGTGCGCACGCCGGAGAGCGAGGGCGGCAAGCTCGCGCTCGCCCCGGCGGGGTATGCGATCTTTCGCGGCGGGGACTATCTCGGCTGCATCGCGCCCGAGACCGCGCGCGGGGCGAGCATGCTCCTCGGCGTGGTCACCAACGGCGACATCGCGGTGCGCGACGGCGACGGCAGCACCGTCATGCTCACGCTCGACACGTGCAGTGCGGCCATCCGTCCGGTCTGGGACGGCGGCACGCTTGCGCGCGTGGACGTGACGCTGCAGCTGCACGCGGGCATCTCCGAGCTGCGCACACCGCGCCGGATCACGGCGCAGGCCTATCAGGATGAGCTCAATGCGGCGCTCGCAGCGTGCGTTGGCGGCTGGGTGCGCGATGCGCTCGCGGCGTCGCAGGCGCTGGAGGCGGACTTTCTCGGCGTGGGGCAGGCTGTCGCCGTGCGCAGCGGGCGCAGATGGGCGGCCATCCGCGACGACTGGGCGGAGCTCTGGCCGGACGTGCCGGTGCGCGTGACGGTCGATGCCGACGTCGGGCGCACGTATGACCTGCGCGACGGCATCGACACCACAGGAGGCGGAAGATGATGCACCTTTCCCTGACGCGGCGGCAGTATTACGCGCTGTGCACGATGGCGCTGCTCTCGCCGCTGCTGCACCTCGTGCCGCGCAAGACGGCGGCGGAGGCCGGCTGCGGCGGGTGGCTGAGCGGCGCGGCGGCGCTCGTGCCGCTGCTGCTGTTTGCGGCGCTGCTCGAGGGCATTTTGCGCCGCGGCCGGCCGGGTGAGGGCATCGGCGAGATCACGCTGCGCGCGCTCGGGCCGGTCGCGGGGCGGGCGGTATTGTGCCTGTACGCCCTGTGGTTTCTGCTCTACGGCGCGTTCGCACTACGCATCGGGGCAGAGCGCTTCATCGAGGCGGTGTTCCCGCTGAGCCAGCCGTGGCCGTTCGTGGTGACGATCCTCGCCATGGCGGTCTGCGGCGCGCTCGGTGCGCCGAAGGCGCTCTTTCGCGCCGCGGAGATCTTCTGGCCGCTGCTCGCGGGCGTGCTGACGCTGGTGCTGGTGTTCGCCCTGCCGGGGCTGGACGTGAAAAACCTGCTGCCCGTGACGGCGGCGGACGCGCCCGGCATCGCGCGCAGCGCGCTGACGGTGTTCGGCGCGGGGGCGGCGGTGCTGTTTTTTGCGGCCTTCACCGGCGGCGCCACGCCGGAAACGCCGGGGCGGGCGCGCTGCGCCATGCGCTGGTGCGTGCGCACGTGCGTGCTCGTGACGCTGCTGAGCGTGTTCACGATCGGAAACCTCGGCGCGGGGCTGACGGCGCAGCTCAACCACCCGTTTTTCACCCTGCTGCGCAACATCAGCCTCTTTCACGCGGTCGAGCGCTTCGGCGCGCTCGTGATCGGGCTGTGGGTGCTGCCGGACTTTGTGCTCGTGGCGATGCTGCTGACGCTGGCAGTCAACTGTCTGCGCGCGGCGTGCACGCGCAATGCACAGCTCTTTGCGCGCAAAAACCCGCCCGCGCTCGTGCTTTTGTGCGCGGCGGCGGTCGGCGCGGGTGCGCTGCTGCTGGCGCAAAACGCCTTCGACACGGACGCGCTGCAGACAAACGTCGTGCCGCGGCTCAATCTCGCGCTGCTCGGTCTCGGCACGATCGGGACGTATCTGACCGGCCGCGCGCGCAAAACGATCTGAGCGCAAAAACGCCCTGCCGGGAACTGTCCGGCAGGGCTTTGCTGCATTATTATATAGTGTGTTACGGCGCAATGCGGTCGCGCCAGCGGGCGGTGAGCCGCTCGAGCTCATCGGCGAAAGCGCTCAGCCCCTTGTTCGGGCAGCCATCACAGCGGCGCACGAGCGCCGTGAGCTCGCCGAGCGCACGCTTGAGCCGCTCGAAGGCCGCGCTCTCGCGGCGCTTGCCGGCGGCGGCAGCCTGCCGCTGCTCGTCGTGCCGGACGGGGCGCGGCGGCGCAACGACCGTATACACACCGGCGGCGAGGTCAAACGCGCTGCCGCTGTAGGGTGCGTCGGCCTCATAGCCGTATTCCTCGCGCAGGCAGGCGGAAAACGCCGTGCACGCATCGTCGTCGCCGTGGTTGACGAACACGTGCGCGGGCTTTTGCTCCATGGCGTTGAGCCAGCGCAGCAGCCCGGCCTTGTCCGCGTGACCGCTCACGCCGGGCAGCACGGTGATCTCGGCGTGCACGGCAATCTCGTCGCCGAAGATCTTCACGGTCTTTTCCCCGTCGTTGAGCTTGCGCCCGAGCGTGCCCACCGCCTGATAGCCCACGAAGAGCACGGTGCACTCCGGCCGCCAGAGGTTATACTTCAGGTGGTGGCGGATGCGTCCGGCGTCGCACATGCCGCTCGAGGAGAGGATGACCTTGGGCGTCCGGTCGTTGTTGAGCGCCATGGAGTCCTCTTTGGAGACGGCGGTGTGCAGGTCGTCAAAATACAGCGGATTCACGCCGCTGCGGATGAGCGCGCGCGCCTCGTCGTCGAGAAAGCTCGTGTCGGTCTGCAGGAAAACGCGCGTGGCCTCGTTGGCGAGCGGGCTGTCGACGTAGACCGGAAAGTGCGGATGCCCGTGCACCATGCCGGCGTCCTTGATCTGGCGGATGAAATACAGCAGCTCCTGCGTGCGGCCAACAGCGAACGACGGGATGACGACGTTGCCGCCGCGGTCAAGCGTGCGCTGGATGCAGTCGGCAAGCGCACCGAGATAATCCGGCCGTTCGCCGTGGCTGCGGTCGCCATAGGTCGATTCGATGAGCACGTAGTCCGCGCCCGAGACGGCCTGCGGGTCGCGCAGGAGCGGCTGATTCACGTTGCCGATGTCGCCGGAAAAGACGATCTTCTTTTCCACATCGCCCTCGGTGAGCCACGCCTCGATGCACGCGCTGCCGAGCAGGTGGCCGACGTCCGTGAAGCGGATGATGATGTTCTCCCCGACCTGAACGCGCTGCCCGTAGCTGCACGGGCGCAGCAGCGTGAGCACGCCCTCGGCGTCCTCGAGCGTATAGAGCGGCTCGGGCGCGGCGCGTCCGGCGCGGGCGGCCTTGCGTCCCCGCCACTCGGCCTCGGACATCTGGATGTGCGCCGAGTCGCGCAGCATGATGCCGCACAGGTCGCACGTCGCCTCCGTTGCGTAGACCGTGCCGCGAAAGCCCTGCTTATACAGCAGCGGCAGGTGGCCGGTGTGGTCCATGTGCGCGTGCGTGACGAGCACGAACTCGATCTGCACTGCCGGGACGGGGATGTCGATGTTCTCAAACTGGTCGCGCCCCTGCTGCATGCCGCAGTCGATCAGGCCGTAATGCCCGCCGATCTCGAGCAGGGTGCAGCTGCCGGTCACCTCGTGGTCGGCGCGGATAAATGTCAGCTTCATGCTCTCGCTCCCTTTCGGTATTGTTACCTGATTTTAGCACATCTGCACGCCGCACGCAACCGCAGCGCAAAAAAACGATTGCCCCGGCGGGGCATTTTGTCCCGCCGGGGCAGCCGGTTTGTCAAAGAACCTCGTAGCCTTTGCGCCCGCCGGGGCAGCGGCCGGTCATGCGCTCTGCAGCTGCTCGAGCACCTCGCGGTAGCGCAGCGTGACCCGGTCGCTCCACGCGCTCCAGCAGGCGATCGCCTCGGGCACGCATCCGTCCGTCAGTCCGTCAAGCACCGCGCGGTAGACCCTGCACAGCTCCTGCATATCGAGCGTGTAGGCCACCATGTAGTACGCCACGTGTGCAAGCTCGCGCGTCGAGCGCAGCATGACGCGAAAGATCATGTTGTCCGACTCGCGGAACATGCACACCAGAAACGCATTGAGCAGTTCCAGAAACGCCGCCTTGTCGCCGTCGGGCACGTAGGCGATGGCGTCCATCTGCGCGAGCAGACCGTACAGCTTTTGCATCTGCGCCGCGTCCGGGCGGCGCCCTACCCAGCAGAACCAGCCGAGCGCGACCATTTCGCGCAGCTCCAGAAACGCGTCCACCAGCTCCGGATGCGGCGTGCCGCCGTGCGTCATGATGACCGCCAGCGTCTCCAGATTCGCCCGCTCCCAGTAGGGTGCGACATACGTCGCATGGCGCGGCACGATCTCCAGAAAGCCGAGCCGCTCCAGCTCTTTCAGGGCAAGGTGTACGTTCGTCTTGCGCAGGTCGTACTGCGCGGCCAGTTCGCTCTCCGTGGGCAGCCGGTCGCCCGGATTGCGCTGCCCGCCGAGAATCTCCTTGAGCATGCGGTCGATGAACCGCTCCTGCTCTGTCCTGCTGTCCCTTTCATTTGCTTTCATAATGCTCTCTTCCCCCTTGAGACCATTGGTAATGTTACAGATTGTATTGCTTTTTCCGACAAATGTAAAGCGGTTCTAACAGTTTTTTAAATTATTTTCCACGACTGTACAAAAAACGGGACACTCACGACCGGAGCGCCCCGTTTTTTTCGACGATTTGCGCCGGCTCAGAATGCAAAGCCCATGGCCAGCAGCACCTGCGCAAGGATGTACGTGCCCATGACGGCGAAGTTCTGCTTGGTCGGCTCGGCCTTCTTGATGAAGAGCATGTCGCACAGCACGCCGTCGGACGCGAGGAAGGACGACGCGCCGAGAAACGCCGCGAGCTTGCCCCACGTGAACGCCGTCACCAGCGGCAGGAACACGCTGATGCTCAGCGTGCAGAGCATGACCATGTACGCCAGCGCCAGCGGACGCAGGGCGCGCGGGATGCTCCTGCGGCTGCCCTTATAGACGACCACGATGCCCACGGCATAGGCCGCGCACACGAGCACGATCCAGAACCAGCGCAGATGCACGGCATAGGTCGTGTAGATGTGCACAAGGTAGCACACGTGGCCGAGGAAGAACGACGCCGTGCCGAGGGCGAAGAAATGCTTCTGCAGCGGCCGCAGCAGAAACAGATCGCCCAGGCAGCCGAACAGCAGGCCGGCGACCACCCAAAGCGACGGCGTGTTGGCAAAGGCGAGGTACGTCAGCGCGACGACCGGCATCAGCGCGACCTTCGTCGGCTTGCGCAGATCGTCATCACCGCGCCAGCAGCTGATGAGGTGCACGACGGCGAGCGCCGCCAAAAACACCGGGAATAACCATTTCAATACGATCATCTCATTATCCATCCTATCTCTGATCGAAAAATTTCGAGATCCGCGCAAGTTTACACCCCGTTCATTGACACGGTCCCGTACAGTAATTATAATGGATGTGATACCAAGCCGTCAATGACTATTGACAGGATTTCGTCACATCCCGTGTGGAAAGGTGTCCGACCATGGTTTATTATCTGATGCTCGTTCCCGCCGTGCTCAGCACCGCGGTGATTTATTTTTTATCCCCCGCGCTCAGTTACTGGTGGCTGCTGCCCGTGCTGCTCGGCTGCTTCGTGGCGGCAAACCTTGTGTACGTGCTGGTGATGTTCGTGTGCGCGCTCTGCGCCGGACCGAACAAGACGTATGACCGCATCAGCCCGTTTTACTTTGCGCTGACCATGGGGCTCGACAGCTGGATCCTCGCGCTCTGCCGCATCAAGATCCACGTCGAGGGACTGGAAAAGATCCCGACGGATTCGGAATTTCTCTTCGTGAGCAACCACCGCTCGAACTTTGACCCCATGGTGCAGTGGTGGGTGCTGCGGCGCTGGCCGCTGGCGTTCGTGTCCAAGCCGTCGAATATGCGCAAGTTCGTCATCGGTCCGTTCGTGCGCCGGTGCTGCTTTCTGCCGATCGACCGCGAAAACGCGCGCAACGCCCTAACCACCATCAACGCCGCCGCCGAGCTCATCCGCAGCCACGTGTGCTCGTTCGCCATCTACCCCGAGGGCACGCGCAGCAAAAGCGGTGAGCTGCTGCCGTGGCACGCGGGCTCGCTCAAGATCGCGCAGAAGGCAAACGTCCCCATCGTGGTCGGCACGGTCGAGGGCACGGAGCGCATCGCGCACAACGTCCCCTGGCGGCGCTCGCACGTGTATGTGCGCATCCGCGAGGTCATCCCCGCCGAGACGGTCAAGGCCACCACGACCAACGCGCTCACGGAGGACATCTGCGGCAAAATGCACGCCGCGCTGGGAAAGTGAAAAACGCCGCACCGAACACTCGTCCGCAAATGCGGGCGGGTGTTTTTCTCTTTCATTGGGTGCATATTTAAGTTAATGCACATGAAATTTTTATACATATTAAGTTTATTGATACATTTTTGCCAAAATTCTTGAAAAGTCCGGAAATATACCGTATAATGCAGGTGTGTCTGGAAACCCACATCGGACACGACCCCACAGAAATACCGGAATAGGAGGTTCATTCACAATGACATTCCGCAAACACGCAACCAGGATCCTTGCCCTGCTGCTGGCTGTGCTGCTGTTTGGTCAGCTTGCCGCATTCCAGCTGCCGGTCTCCGCCGCGAGTGCGGTCCCGGCCGGCCACGACGGCGCGGCCTACATCCCCGCCGGAGCAGACGTCAACGACCTGCTCAGCCAGACCCTGCTGAGCAATTATGACGAGGTCGGCAGCCAGCAATGGGAATACCGCGCGACCAGCATCCTGTCGGACTACGCCGTCAAGTGGACGCCGGTCAACGGCTTTGACACCACCGGAAGCTTCTTCCGCGACCGCCTCAACGCGAGCTATCCCGCGCTCAACAGCGAATCGGCCGCACAGAGCTACGCCGTGCGCATTGAGGGGACGAGCACGGTCTACACGTTCACGAAGCTGGCTTTTCCTGCGGCGGATGCCGCAGCCCCGTCCGTGACACCGGACGCCGCGCCGGGTGCTGATCCCGCCGTGACGCCGGACACCGGCACCGACACCGCGCCGGATGCCGCACCGAGCACCGCGGCCGACACGACCGAGGGCGAACCCGGCACCTACACGCTCAACATGACCTATACCGCCGACGGCAAGATCGACTTTGACGCGCTGCGCGCCGCCATCGTCGCCACTGTGCTGCCCGATGCGGACGCCGCGTCCGTGACCGTGACCTATGAGGCCAAGGCGAAGATTTCATCGAAAATCACCGCCTATGTACCGCTCAAGGGCGGCTGGGAAACAGTCGGCCTCCTTCCGTATGAATTCCCGGCCATCACCGTCGGCACGTACAACGTCAAGCTCACCGCAAACGGTCAGGACACCATCGTCACCGTGACGCTGAAAGACGCGCGCACGCAGGCGAAGATCGTGCTCAAGGAGGGTGTCTCCCTCAGCTACACGAAGGACGCCGCCGCCATGCGCACGCAGATTCTCGACAAGCTCATCGACTGGTCGCAGACCTCCGTGAGCAAGGAGGCCGCAGCCCAGAGCATGGTCATTAAGTACTACGGCACCGGCTACAGCAAGGAATTTCTCGGCCTGTCGGCTCCGCACAACGACTGGTATCCGGTCGAGGGCGGCAGCGTCGGCATCTACACCGCGCCGAGCATCGGTGCCGGCGAAAACCAGCAGATCCGCGCGAGCTTCCCGACCACGGCCGACTATCTCGGCTGCGACGCGGTCGAGGGTACGCTCACGGTGAACAAGGCGTTCGTGCGCGTGCACGTCAAGTCCACCTCGATCTTCTATGACGAGAAGCCGACCACGCAGCAGTATGTCACCACGAAGCCGGAGGGCGACTTCACCATCTTCAAGGTCTACAGCGGCGTGACCAGCAACGTCAAGGGCGCGATCTACCTGCAGCTGCCGGAGAGCATCCTCTCCCCGGAGGCACTGGAAAAGATCGACCCGGTCGTCAAGCTCCTCTGCGGCAAGACGCTCACGGACATCTTCAACGACGGCATGACCCTCGGCGAGCTGCGCGCGCTGCTGCAGCAGCTCGAAAAGCCGACGGATGACCTCGCCAAGTTCCTGAAGATCTTCAACATCGACATCTCCTCGTTCACGGAGCTGCTCAAGGTGGTCAACAAGATCCCCGGCGTGTTTGACAGCACGCGCGTGGCCATCGGCTCGCCGAACCGCGCGGGCATGTACCTCGTGACGGCGATCACGTCCAACCCGAACTACAAGACCGGCGTCGGCACGGGCACGCTCGTCGTGAAGATGCGCGCCACCGGTGCAAGCCTGACCTGGAATAACGACCAGACGACCTACACCACCGGTGAGCTGGAAAGCAGCCCGCTTGGCGCCACGCTCATGCGCGACGGAGAAGCGTGCCACAATCAGGACGGCGTGCACTACCGCTATGTCGGCACGACGGACACGCACAGGCTGTACATCAGCAGCAAGGCACCCACCGAGCCCGGCACGTACCGCCAGACCGCCTACATCCTCGGCGGGAACGACATGGCTAAGTCCATCTCCCGCAGCATCACGATCACGGCGGACTGAGCCGCAGCAACACGAAAGAATCGCCCGGAGCAGCAGCTCCGGGCGATTTTTGTCTCGATATGGGCTCAGTGGCTGTCGGCCATGCGGTAGCCGACACCGACCTCGGTGAAGATATACTGCGGCTCGACCGGGTTCGGCTCGATCTTGCGGCGGATGTTGGCCATGTGCACGCGCAGGAGCTTGTTGTCCCCGCCGACGCCGGGACCCCAAAGCTCTTTCATCATGGATTTATACGTGAGCACCTGCCCGGCGTGGCGGCCGAGCAAGGCGACGATCTTATACTCGTTCGGCGTCAGGTGCGTGTCCTTCCCGGCGAGAAAGACGCGGTGCTTGTTGTAGTCCACGCACAGGTCGCCCACGCGGTACTCCCCCGTCATGGCCAGCGCGTCGCTCGTGCCGTCGGTGCGCGTGTGGCGCAGCGCCGTGCGGATGCGCGCCAGCAGCTCCACCGTGCCGAAGGGCTTGGTGAGGTAGTCGTCCGCCCCCATGTCGAGCGCGGCGGCCTTATCGAGCTCCGCGCTGCGCGCCGAGATGACGATGATCGGCATGCGGCTCCACGAACGGACGGAGCGGATGATCTCGCTGCCGTCCATATCCGGCAGGCCGAGATCCAGCAGCAGCAGATCCGGACAGTGCGAGGCGATCATCTCCAGCGCCGTCTTGCCGTCGGTCGCAAGCATGGGCTCGTAATCGTGGCCGCGCAGCGCCGCCTGCAGATATTTGCTGATGCCGGGATCGTCCTCGACGATGATGATTTTGTTGCGGATCATGTGTGTCCCTCCTCCGCCGGCAGCCAGAAGCGAAATTCCGCGCCGCCGCCGACTCGATTTCTTGCATAGATCTCCCCGCCATGCGCGCGTACGATCGCGCGGCAGACGCTCAGGCCGATGCCCATGTGCCGGCTGCGGTCGGACGCTTCCACCGCGCCGAGCGGCAGATAGCCGTCAAAGAGCACGCCGAGCAGCTGCGGCGGGATGCCGTCGCCGTTGTCCGCCACGGTCAGCCAGACGCGGCTGCCCTCGTCGCGGATCTCGATGAAGATCTCCGTCGCCGACGGGCTGTGCCGGGCGACGTTTTCCAGCAGGTTCAGCAGCACCTGCTCGATGAGCGTGGCGTCCATCGGCACGAGCAGGATCTCCTCCGGCTTTGTGACCGCGATGGGGATGTCCGTGGCGCAGTTTTTGCGAAAGCGCCGGATGGCGCTGCCGACGATCTCCTCGACGACCTCGTCCGACTTCTCGATGACGACGCCCTCCTCGCTGAAGCGCGTGACGGACAGGATGTTTTCCGACAGGTGCAGCAGCCACTGCACGTTCTGGCGGATCTCCTCGACCATGCCGCGCCCCTCGTCCGAGAGCGTTTCGCCCTCCTCGACCGTTGCACTCAGGCCCATGATCGCCGCGAGCGGCGTGCGGATATCGTGCGAGACGCTGCGCAGAAGATTGGCGCGCATGCGGTCCTTTTCCGCCTCGTAGCGCAGCTGCTCCTGCCGCTTGATCTGCGTGGTGAGGGTGCTCACGAGCACGCTCACGACCAGCATGACCGCAAACGTCAGCGGGTAGCCGTCGATGGAGAGATTGAACTCATGAAACGGGTAGGTGAACAGATAGTTCACGCCCACCACGCCGACCGCCGCCGCCAGCACACCGGGCAGATAGCCGTTGGTAAAGCGCGAGATGAGCACCACCGCCAGAATGAACACCGACGTGGCAAACGGATTGTTGTCGTCATAGCACGCCGACAGCAGCATACAGATGCCGACCGCGCCGCCCATGACAAGGATGAAAACACCCAGATCGCGCAGCCACTGCGGCGCGCGTTTGCTCGCTCTTTGCATAAGCACCCCTCTTTGTCCCTCTCGTTGTCTGGTCTCCGCTCCCACGTTCAGCATAGCACAATGTGCGCCCGCGCGCGACTGTCTTTGCAGCGCAGCGCCGATTTCTTTCCGCCTTCTTAACGACTGCGTGCCGTTTTTGCCGCGCCTTTCCGGAAACTTAGCGCGGGTTCATCTTATAATGAAGTAACTTCAAGGTAAGTCACTTTGTTGCCCCGGCCGGACACCGGCCGGAGCTTTCGGGGGAAAGGAGGCAGACACATGATCTTTGCAGCAGTCGGCGGTGGTATGATCCTTGCCTGCGGTGGATTTGTGTGGTACATCCTCAAGCGCTGACACACATCGCGTCGAGAGAGACCATGAGAGAGCACAGTGACCGCACAGTCACAAAAAAGCCAGCCGGAACGGTTTCCGGCTGGCCTTTTTTCGTTTTCAGCGGACGATCGCCTTCGTACACAGCCAGTCGCACCAGTCCAGATCGTACTTTGCGTAGACATGGGTGCTGTCGCCGCTGGCATCGGCGCGCAGGTTGCCGTTTTCGTCGTCGAACACCTCGTTGATGTCGATGTAGAAGATGTCCTTCCCGTCGGCCAGCGCGGCAAGCTTCTCATTGAGGCGGTTGATGCGGGGGTTATTGAACGTCGCGTCCGTGCTCGAGCGCGACGGGCCGACGTGCAGGTTCGCCTCGACATAGACAATGGCGTTCGGCTGCGCGGCGCGCACGGTGTCGATCAGCGACGAGAACTTCGCCGTGATGTCATCCAGATCGTTGCCGAGCTCGTTGATGCCGAGCATGATGTAGACCTTGCCGAAGGTCTTCTGGCTCAAAAGCTGCGGCAGCGTGACCGTGCCGACGTTTTTCACGGCGACGGCCTTCGTCTGCGCGACATAGACATTGAGGCCGACGTCAGCAAAATAGGTCGCGTTTTTCAGGTTGCCATATTCGGCGATGCCGACAGTGCGCGAGTCGCCGATGAAGAGCGCGTCGTCAAAATACGAGGCATCCACGGTCGTGAACTGAAGCGGCGTCGGCTCCGGCGTGGGCGTCGGCTCGGCGGTCTCCTCCGGCGCCGCCGTGACG
>ERZ827088.3651-NODE-3651-length-13836-cov-3.789928_pt1 | contig 13836 bp, 8 predicted proteins | sample MGYA00519922_ERZ827088 | MGnify/ENA primary metagenome ERZ827088 (study PRJEB31778, sample SAMEA3449254) | human gut metagenome | biome: human gut; feature: human-associated habitat; material: faeces | place: United Kingdom | collected 2010/2012 ... | reverse complement strand
GTCGCGCCGACATGCCGCGCAACCTCGATCAGGCTCCGTTCTACGCCATCATGGTGACGCCTGCCGTCCACCACACGATGGGCGGCGTGAAGATCGACCCGAAGACCCAGGTCTACAACACCAAGGGCCAGATCATCCCGGGCTACTTCGCCGCGGGTGAAATCACGGGCGGCGTTCACGGCGGCAACCGTCTCGGCGGCAACGCCCAGGCCGACATCGTGACCTTCGGCCGCATCGCCGGCCAGCAGGCCTACATCTACTCGAAGCAGGCCAAATAACGGACCTTCCTCCCGTCCTCCGCGACGGGAGCATCCGCTCGCACAAAGCCCCGCCGCCCGGCGGGGCTTTTTTCATCGGAGCACCTCCGCTCGCCCCCGCAAAAAAGCCTGAGCCGCCTTCAGGATCATGAAAACGACGGCGTCCGAGGCGTTGCGCCCCCTCCCCTTTCCCGCATCGCGGGCGCACCCGCCGTCGCCGCCTGTGAGCGAGGTGAAGAGACGGATCTTCCGCATTTTCCGCGCAGTCGGGAACGAATCGTTCACGTGCCTGAGAATCAGGGTGACACGAATTTCGACCCCGTTCGTTTTTGCAGATTTTTCGCCCTGAAAACGCGTTTTTTGACCGATTCAGGCCCCGTTTTGCACGTTCTCTGAATTTCGTTCCTGTGCTCGCGGGGTGTGATTTCGAGCCATTTTCCGCCCCTGGGACGCCCGCATTGGCTACAATGGTTTTCTGCAGATACAACAAATCCAAAAAAAGGACTTACGATGACCGCAAACACGCAGTCCCAGGCGATTGTCCGCGTAGTGGACGACGATCCCGACGTCAGGCGCTCCTGGCAGTTCGTAATCGAGGGCGAAGGCTGGAACGTACTCACGTACGCGAGCGCGCTCGAGTTTCTCGAGAAGGACAGTCCCTTCACGCCGGGGTGCCTGGTGCTTGACGTGCGCATGCCGGGGATGAGCGGGATCGAACTCCAGCATGAGATGAAGTTGCGCGGCGACACGCTCCCCATCATCTTCATCTCGGCCCACGGCGACATCGACATGGCCGTGAAGACGATGAAGGACGGTGCGGACGACTTCCTCTCGAAGCCCGTGACGCCCGAGAGACTTCTTGATGCGATCGAGAAGGCCGTGAAACGCGACGCGAGGATCCGCACGGAGTCCGCGGCGCGCGAGCAGGAGGTGGCCATGGGCGTGGCGCGCGGGCTTCTCAACAAGCAGATCGCCTATGAGCTCAACATTTCAGAGAAGACCGTGATTGCGCACAGAAGCTCGCTCTGCAAGAAGCTCGGCGCGAGGACCGCGGCCGACATCACGCGCATGCTGATGACGATCGATCCCGACGCGATCACGGGCGCGCCCGCACCCGCCGACGGAGAGTGAGCCCGGGGATCCCCTTCCCTTTCGATTCCTTCGGCTTTGCTGAATCCGGACAAAAAGAGAGCCGCTTCGACGACCTGTGCGTCGAAGCGGCTCTTTGTTTTCGTGGGCCTCCGGTCCTGCCTGCCCGTGAGGCGGGACCGGAGTCAACGGGCCGTTAGAGGAGAATCGGCTCGTAGTAGCCCGCGAAGAGCACCGAGGCGCGAAGGAGAAGCGCACCGACGATGCCGAGCACCGCGCCCACGGCGACAACCTTGTGGCTGCGCGTCGTGAGGTTGATGGCGAACGGGATGAGCGAGCCGCAGAGGACGGCGCCCACGAGGAACATCATGGCCTGCGGACCGGAGAGCAGGGCCTCAGCGCCGGCGCGGGCGGCGGCGGAGGTGGAGCTCGTCGCGACGTGCACGAAGGCGAAGATCGTGAAGAGCTCGGCGGCCTCGACCCAGAGGGACGTGCGGCGGCTCCAGAGGACCTTTTCATGCGGGATGCGGCCCGAGATCGCGAGGAGCTCGATGCAGCCCATGGCGCTGGCCATGCCGGACATGATCCAGAGCAGCGGGATCAGGGCCGTGTTCCAGAGCGTGACGCCGACGGCCTGCGTGAGCAGGAAGCCCGAGTAGATCGTGGCGGCGACGCCGACGGCGGCGGCGATCCAGTTGAACCAGTCGCCGGCAACGAGCTTGCGGCAGCACTCGCCCTTGAAGATCACGCCCGCGAAGACGCAGGAGTAGAAGAGCGTGAGGCAGCACTGCACGACGAGCAGGCAGATGCCGATGAACATCCAGCTGCCGAAGTTGAAGCTCATCTCAAGCAGGGCCGAGATGGCGGCCATCGGCAGGTTGAGGATGCGCGTCAGATGGCTGACGACGAGAAGCGTGCCCACGATGCCCGTGATCGTGCAGACGTAGACGAGCGCCTTCTCGCGCACCCAGTTGTTGAGGAACATCCCCATGCCCGAGAGACCCACGAGCCAGAGGAAGAGCGCAATCGTCCAGCCCCAGTGGGCGGCCTGGACCTGCGCGGTGAAGTCGGAGAGATCCATCATTTCTGCACCACCACATAGAAGTTCGGTTTGGTCCCGTGGCTCTCAAGGAGCGTCTGGGTCTTGGAAGAGGCGATCTTGCGGGAGATTTCGGACTGCGGATCGAGCGTGTCGCCGAAGAGGCGCGCGCCCGCCGGGCAGGCCGTCACGCAGGCGGGCAGGCTGCCGGCCTTGATGAGCTCCAGACAGCCCTCGCCCATGCACTTGCTCGGCAGGCCCGTCTTCGGGTTGGACCAGCGGGCGTCGTACGGACAGGAGGCCACGCAGTAGTTGCAGCCGATGCAGCGCTTCGGATCGTTGCGCACGAGGCCGTTCTCGTCATAGTAGTTGGCGCCGAACGGGCAGGTCGTGACGCAGGGCGCTTCGGAGCACTGCTGGCACTGGACGAGGAGCTGCATCGGACGGTTCTTCTCGACCTTGACCTGACGGATGTTGTTGCACACCGTGTTCCAGGCCGGGATGAACTCGTTGATGAGGTCCGGATAGTTGGTCTGGGCGCAGGCGGTCGTGCACGCGCCGCAGTTGATGCACTGGGTCGCATCGAAGAGGTGCGCCAGCTGTTTCTTGACTTTCTTCATGGTGACTTATCCCTTGATGCGCTTGACACGGATGCAGCTGTTGTTGGCAAGATTGCCGACGACGGGCTGCGCATAGCCGGTTGCAAACCAGTGCGAGTTGATGCCCTCCTTCACGAAGTCGAAGCGGGGATCGTTGACCAACTCCTTCGTGCGGACGCCGCCGGAGAAGCCGAAGGCGAACACGCTGCCGGCCATGACCTTCTTCGTCACGGTGACGACGACCTCGGCCTGGTACTCGCGGTCAACGCCTTCGACCATGACCTTTTCCTTGTTGGCGATCCCGAGGCGCTCGGCGTCGTACGGGTTCATCCAGAGGGTGCGGTCGCCCGTGAAGCGGGTGGTCGCGGCGAAGATGTTGAGACCCGAGGAGGACGTGCAGTTCTTGCCCGAGACGAGCACGAACTCGTTGCTCTGGGGCTTCGGAGCCGTGTAGGCGGGAGCCGGGAAGTAGTCGCTGATCGGCTTTATCTTCTCGTAGCCCGGCTTTGCGAAGGACTTGAAGCCGTAAATTTCGATCTTGCCCGTAGGCGTGCCGAAGGGCTTCTTCCAAGGATAGACGCCGTACTTCTTCTTGTTGACCGTGGTCCAGCCCTTGGTCTTGAAGTCGGCGAGGATCTTTTCGCCGGAGCCCGGGTTCTTGGCTTCCTGGTCCTTGACGAACTTGGCGATGCCCTTGTCGTCGAACTTGTTCCACCAGGCGTCGAACTCGTCGGCCGTCTTGCATTCCTTGTAGCCCACGCGTTCGGCGCGTTCCGGATAGGCGCGGCGGAGGATTTCGAGGAGGATCCACACGTCGTGGCGGGCCTCGACGCCCTCGGGCGGACGGATGCCGGCGTCGTTCATGTGCACGGAACCGTCAAGCGCCCACTTCACGCCGGCGGTTTCGCGACGTTCGAGGAAGTAGGTGGCCGGCAGCACGTAGTCGGCGTAGTCGCACACCTCGTGCGGCAGCAGGTCCTGCACGACGAGAAGGTCGAGCGTCTTGAGGGCCTTGGCAAGGCGCGTGGAGTCGGACTCGCGGTGGAAGAGCGTGGTGCCCACCGTGAAGAGCGCGCGGATCGGATAGGGCTTGCCCGTGATCATCGCGTCGAGCGCGGCCCAGAGGTTGCCCGCGGATTCCGGAGAGAGCATCTTGTCGATGCGCTTGGCGTCGACCATGTCCCACTTCTCGCCGTTGGGGCCCTTGCCCGCGGCGACGCCCGGACGCTTGAAGCCGCCGCCGGCGGTCACGACGATGCCGCCTTCGCGGTCGACGTTGCCATTGAAGGCGTTGAGGATGTTGATGAGCTGATAGAGCTCGATGTCGTTGCCGTTCTTGGAGGAATACCAGCCGTCGTCAACGACGCCCTTGAGGTTGGCGAAGTTGTGGGCGAGCCTGACGAGTTCGTCGGCCGGGATGCCCGTGATCTTCTGGGAGGCCTCGGGGGTGTGGCGGGCGGCGATTTCGGCGAGGATGTCGAGCGCGGTGCGCACGGCGGTCGTCGTGCCATCGGCAAGCTTCACCTCCTGGGCGAAGTGCAGGTTGGCGTCCGTGTCGGCGGATTCGTCGAAGCCCACAGCGGCGCCCTTTTCGTCGAGCACGACGCCCTGGAAGACGATGCGGTTCGTCTTGAGGTCATGCACGGCGTAGCGGTCCTTGCGGCCGCCGGCCTTCATGTCGGCTTCGGTGAGCGGACGGCCGTCGGCCTTGATGAGGTAGGCGGCGTTCGTGTGCTTGGCGAGGAACTTCAGGTCGGCGAGGCCTTCCTGGAGCATGACGTTCATCATGGCGAGCACGAAGGAGGCGTCGGTGCCCGGACGAATCGGGACCCACTTGGCGTCTCCGTAGGCGATGTCGGGCATGCGCGGGTCGACGCTCACCACCTGGGCGCCGCGTTCACGGGCCTCGTTGAGCGAGTGCAGGCAGCCCATGGCGGAGCCCATGGAGCGGCCGATGAGGATCAGGTAGCGCAGGTGCTTGTAGTCGGGCTCGATCTTGCCGGCGCCCGAGAAGCCCTTGCCGTACACCCAGTCGCGACCGGCGATCGAGGCGGAGTTGCAGGTGCTCGAGTGGCCGATGTCGTTCGGGGAGCCGAGCGGGAACGTGATCCACTTGGAGTAGGAGGAGAAGGAGTGCGACGTGGAGACGACGGACTGCTCGCCGTGCTTGGCGACGACGTCCTTGAGCTTCGCGGCGATGTCGTTGAGGGCTTCGTCCCAGGAGACTTCCTTGAACTTGCCTTCACCGCGTTCGCCCACGCGCTTGAGCGGCTTCCTGATGCGCAGCGGATGGTTCCAGATCCACATCGTGGCGGCGGCGCGGCCGCAGTAGCCGCGCTGGGGGTGATCCGGATTCGGGAAGATGCGAACCGTCTTTTCAGAGGTCGGCTCGCCGATCTTCTTCATGGCCACGAGGCCGCAGAAGGCGCCGCACATGCAGCAGGCGAGCGGATGACGGCTCCAGCCCTGGTGCTCGAGCTCCTTGAGCTGTGCTTCGATGGGCCACATGGCGCCGGCCGCGCCGGTCGTGGCGACGGCAGCCGCACCGCCGAGCTTGATCAGCCCGCGACGCGACATTCGAAGGTCGACAATGGTGTCTGCCATTCGTTGTTCTCCTTGGTGTTTTGTACGAACGGCTCCCCTGAACGGGGCGGGAGCCGCACAGAAACAGATTCTGTCCGCTATGCGGGACGGGAGGGAGCCGCCTTCGGTACTACCCCTATTGGATATTTGTCCATACTCCCCTACCCCGTTATTCCAGACATGAACAGCGAATCAGCCTGAAATCGGTGAAAAATCCCCAAAAACACCATGGTTTTGCCTGAAAACGGGCGTCCTGCAGGTGTTTATACCCAAAACCACCCTTTCAATCCGAGCTAACCCTTATAAACGAAACACCCTATGGCGACAATAGCATTCACCTATTTACCTAGTTCCAAAGAACTAGGCGGTCGTTTCCCCTCCTCCACCACCTCCTCCTTTTGGCGAAGTTTCGGGGGCGCGGGTTAGAATCGAACCGTCCCTCTTCTCTCCTTCCCGTCATTCTCCTCAGGCACGATGTCCGGTCCCTTATCCAGAGCCCTTGCGGGCCTCCTTTTCGTCCTTATGCTCGTCCCCGGCGTCTCTGCGGCGTCCGACGACGACATGCTCGTGCCCGACAGCGCCCACGCGGCCGCCGAGTCGGAGACTGCGTCCGTCAAGCGCCTCAGGCTTGCGATCGTCAACTCCTACGGCATGTCGATCATGGACGACTACTACAGCCGCACGATCGAGGCCGTGAAGGAGAAGCTCACTCCGATCGAGATCGACGTGAAGATCTACGGTCCCGACAGCTTTCTGAAGGCGGCCGAAAAGGAAAGCTTCGACATGTCGATCGCCTCGAGCGGCCTCACGAGCCTCATGATCGAGCGCACGGGCGGGCTGCCGCTTGCGGCCGTCGTCTCGGACGAGGCGCCCGACCCCAACTACGCCAACGGCGCGGCGATCATCGTGCGCGCCGACCGTCCCGAACTCAGGACGCTCGAGGACCTGCGCGGCAGGAGCGTCGCCATCATGAGCCGCACCGCCTTCGCGGGCTGGCAGATTCCCGCCTCCGAGATGGTCCGCAAGGGGCTCGACCCCGAGGCCTTCTTCTCCGAGATCCGCGTCTCGGGCTATCCGATGACGCGCATCGTGCAGGAGGTGAAGTCGGGCGAGGTGGACGTGGGCTTCGTGGCGACGTGCCTGCTCGAGCGCATGGCCCGCGGCGGGCAGATCGACCAGAAGGACTTCCGCGTGATCGGCGAGCACGCCGACAGGCTCGTCGCCTGCCGCCACTCGACCGAGCTCTATCCGAACTGGTTCTTCTCGATCAAGCCCTCGGTCCCCACGTCCGTCGCCCGAACGCTCACCGCCACGCTGCTCGACGTGCCGGCCGCACCCGACGGCACGCAGTGGACGATCTCGAACGACAACCGACGCCTCTTCGAGGTGTTCCGCGTCCTGCAGGTGCCCTACGGCAATCCCGACGACTTCGGGCGCTTCGTGAGGCGCATCCTGCCCTGGGTCGTGGGCGCGGGCGGCGTGCTCCTCATCCTGCTCCTCAACACGCTTCTTCTTGCGCGCCTGGCCTCACACCGCGCACGCGCGCTCGAGAAGGCCATGGACGAAAAGCTTCGCGCCGAGCTCGCCGCCCAGCAGAACGCCGTCCAGATCGAGAGCCTGACGCGCGCGAGCGCCGTGGGCCTTCTTTCGAGCATGGTCGCGCACGAACTCAAGCAGCCCCTCACCGTCATCGGCAACTATGCCGGCAGCCTGCGAAGACGCCTGAGCCGCGGAGAAGTTCCACACGAGACGCTGCTCGCCTCCATCACCGAGATCGAGGACTCGGGGACGCGTGCCGCCGCCATCATCGACCGCGTGCGCAGCTACGGACAGGTGCGCACACGCTCGCTTGCCGCCGTCGACCTATCGGACCTCGTCAAGACTGCCGTCGCCCGCTGGCGCCGCCACTCTGCGCACCGCGTCCCCTGCACGCTCGACCTCGAACCGGGCCTCACCGTTGAGGCCGACCGCCTTGAGATTGAGCTCGCCGTGCTCAACATCGTGAAGAACGCGGCCGCCGCCGTGAAGGACCAGCCCGACGCCGCCATCGAGGTGACGCTCAAGGCAGACGGCGCCTACGCCAGACTCTGCATCGCCGACAACGGGCCCGAGCTCTCCGATGAGGAGATCGCGCGTCTTGGCGACATCGGCTACACCACCACTGCGGGCGGCCTCGGACTCGGCATCGCCATCGTCCACTCACTCCTCGAGGCCCACGGCGGCTCGCTCGCCTACCGCCGCAGGACCGACCTCGGCGGCCGCGGCCTCGTCTGCACCGTGAGGCTCCCGCTCTCCGGCGCCCCCGAGGACAGGACCGCCGCCTGAGCCGCAGGCGGATTCCGCCCCTTTGTTTCCAATTGCCGCGCTTCCCGTGCGGGATCCGCCAAAATGCGTAGAATTGACGGAGCCGATCCCATGACGACGGGAAATTTCGTATGAGAGCGAAGCAGTCGTCGAGCGCCGACAGACCAAACTGCGGCGGCGCCGAGATGGTCCCCGGACATTGTTCCGGCAGCCATAGGACCGGCGGACGGGGCCGCGGGCAGAGACTGCACGCGGCCCCGTCTTCATTTCCGCCCCCGCCACGCCCCTCCGAAACCCACTCCCACTCAATCGTACACATGCGCCAGTCGCTTTAAAACGACACTCGCACAACGAAACCCGCGCATTCGACAGGTGACGCAAAGGCCGACTTCCGCTACAATTCGGCTCCGAAAATCCTGCGGTCCGTCGCGCGCGTGCGCGAGGGCCCACCGCCACTTTCGAACGCACAAGACATGACGATTGAAAACAGAATCGCCGGCGCTCTGGCCGGCATGGTGCTCGGCGACGCCCTCGGCGTGCCGGGCGAACTGTGGCCCCGCGAGAAGGTCCGCGCCCGCTTCGGGCACATCGACACGTTCCTCGACGGCCCCGAGGACAACATCGTCGCCTGCTACTTCAAGGCCGGCCACTACACGGACGATTCCGCACAGGCCTTCGTGATCCTCAAGGCGCTTCTCAAGGCCGGCACGGTGCCGCCCGTCAAGGTGCTCGCCGACGATCTGATCGCTTGGGTCGAGTCGATGAACGGGTTCGAAATCAACCTGCTCGGCCCGAGTTCCAAGGCAAGCCTTCTCGCCCATTCCCGGGGAGAAGACTACACGAAGTACACCAAGCTCTCGCTCACGAACGGCGCGGGCATGCGCATTGCGCCCGTGGGCTGCCTCGTCGACTGGAACGATTCCGAAAAGCTCGCCGAAACGGTTGCGCGCGTCTCGATCGTGACGCATGGCACGGACGTGGCGATCGGTGGCGCGGCCATGGTCGCCCAGGCCGTCGCGAGCGGCATCGGCGGACGCTCCTGGGAGGAAGCCGCAGAGGACGTGCTCCGCATCTGGAACGTTGCGCGCGCCAAGGGAGAGCCCACCTGGGCAGCTTCGGTCGCGGAACGCTTCCGCCTCGCACTCTCCGTCATGAAGGATTTTGACGACGACGAGAAGTTCTCCCGCTGGGTCTACGACATCCTCGGCACGGGCACGATGACGAGCGAGAGCGTGAGCGCCGCGCTTGCCGTCGCCTTCTACTGCCGCAGCGCCGAACGCGCCGCGATCATGTGCGCCAACATGGGCGGCGACACCGACACGATCAGTGCGATGGCCTGCGCGATCTGCGGTGCCTTCGAGGGATTCGATGCGCTACCCGAATCGCGCTCGTCCTTCCTCGAGACGACAAACGCGCTCGACTTCCGCGCCATGGCGGCCGAAATCGCCCGCGCCCGCACGACCTTTCACCTCTGAGGGAGCCCCTGCATGCGAAGCATCCGCTCCGTCCTCCATTCGCTCAAGCCTCAAAAGCGCGTCCTCATCATCGGCTCGGCCTTCGTCGACATGGTGATCAACGTTCAGGAAATGCCGCGTGCGGGCGCCGACGTTGAGGGCGACTACCGCTGCACGACCGTCGGCGGCTGCTCCTTCAACGTCGCGGACGTCCTCTACAAGCTCGACCTTCCGTTCGAGAGCTACATGCCCGTGGGCGAGGGCCGGTTCGCCGACCTGGTCGCGCAGGCCCTCACGGAACGCGGCTATCCCGTGCACCGCGAGGCGGGCGAAGGCGACAACGGCTGGTGCCTGTCGCTTGCCGACGCCTCCGGCGAGCGCACCTTCATCTCGATGTTCGGCCTTGAACGCCGCATGAAGCCCGACTGGTTCGAGCGCTTCGACATCGAGAGCTTCGACTACTTCTACGTCTCGGGCTACCAGGCCGAGGGCGAAAACGGCCGCGTCATCCTCGAGGCCCTCTCCCGCAAGCGCCCAGACGCCGTCGTGGTGTTCGATCCGGGTCCCCGCGTGCACTTCATGCCGCGCGAGCGCGTCGAGGACTTCTGCCGCCTCGGCTGCCTCTTCACCGTCAACGCCGACGAGGCCCTCTTCATGACGGGCACGACCCGGGTCGAGGATGCCGCGTTGCGCCTGCACGACATGTCGGGGCGCGATGCCGTCGTTACCGACGGCGGCCGCGGCGCGATCGTGGCCGACAACGCCAGCGTGCGCCGCATCCCGGGCTTCCCCGTCGCGATCGTTGACACGATCGGCTCGGGCGACGCACACACGGGCGGCGTGATCGCAGGCCTCATGTGCGGCCTCCCGATCGACGAATGCGTGCTGCTCGCCAACCGCGTGGCCTCCGTCGTGACGGGGCGCGAGGGCGGCGCCTGCGCGCCCACGATCGACGAGCTCCTCACCGAGCACTGCTGACGTACAAGGGCCCTCATTCCCATTCAAATCAACCGCCCCGCCCGGCCTTCCCCTGGGCCGAACCGGGAATTTCATCCCTTCCTCAAGAAAAGACAACCAACATGAGCGACAACTCCTCCGCCTCCGCCATTGAGGTCAACGGCGTCAACCCCGTTCCCGACAGCGAACGCTACGGCACGCCCGCCGGGCTCTTTCCCATCTGGTTCTCCTGGAACATCTCCATCTTCGGCATCACGCTCGGCATCTACGTGCTCGGGCTCGGCCTCTCCGTCTGGCAGGCCATGCTCGCAGGCGTGATCGGCTACTTCGTCTCCTGCGCCCTCGTGGGCATCCTCGCCGTGGGTTCCGTACGCACGGGGCTGCCCACGCTCGTGCAGTCGCGCTTCGCGTTCGGCTACCACGGCAACAAGATCCCGACCTTCTTCGGCTACGTGGCCAACATGGGTTGGAAAGTCACGATGCTCTCGATGGCCTCGACGACGCTCGCCGACCTGATGTGCCACCTCGTTCCCGTGCTCGCACAGGTCGACGGCTCCCCCACGTCCGCCTGCGTCTTCGGCTCCTTCATCGTCGTGATCGTCCTCACGATGACGGGGGCCGTCTGGGGCTACCAGCTCATCATGAAGATCGAGAAGGCGATCGCATGGATCACGGGCCTCTTCACGCTCGTCTACCTCTTTTTCTTCATCCCGCAGATCGACTTCTCCGTCCTCGGCGACCGTCCGTCCGCAGGCATCGTCGAATTCCTCGGTGCCGTCGTGCTTTCCATGACGATGGTGGGCCTGGGCTTCCTCAACTACGGCGGCGACTACTCCCGCTACCTGCCCCGCAACACGAGGGCGGGCGGCGTCATTTTCTGGACGATGACGGGCATCGCACTTCCCGTCTCGGTTCTCCTCATCCTCGGCGTCATGCTCTCTGCGGGCAACCCCGAGCTTCTCGCCAAGGCCTCCCACGAACCGATCGCCGCGCTCACCGGCATCCTTCCCTTCTGGTTCTACGTACCGTTCTCAATCGTCATCATCGTGAGCCTCATCTCGGCCGGCATGACGGGCGTCTACAGCTCGGGCCTCGCGCTCCTCGCCATGGGCGTGCCGCTCTCCCGCGCCGCAACCACCGTCGTCAACGCCGTGATCATCACGCTCGGCGCCTTCTATCTTCTCTTCATTTCGGACTCCTTCGTCTCGACCTTCCAGTCGTTCCTCACAGCGATCTCCGTGATCATGGGCTCCTGGGGCGCCATTGAAATGGTCGACATGCTGCGCCAGAAGCGCCTCAACTGGGACGTCCGCATGGCCTTCGACTACGGCGAGGGCGGCCGCAGCGGCCGCTGGACCGCACTCCTCTCGCTCGCCGTCGCCACGATCATCGGTCTGGGCACCATCACGTCGAGCGACCCCTACATCGCCCGAATCGTGAGCTTCCTCCTGCCCTCGGGCGCCGAGACGAGCGTCTTCGCCAAGGCCAACATCGGCCTCGTCGTCGCCATGATCGCGGGCGGCCTGCTCTACGCAGTCCTCACCTTCGTCTGCCGCTTCGACGTCCCGCCCGTCCTGAAAAAGAAATAATCCCGCCCGTTCATTCAGGCTGAAATCCTCCGGAAGGCCCCGCGCTTATGTAAACGCGGGGCCTTTTCTTGATCCTCGTCCACTAATCCTGCGCCCGCTACCCGCCCGCAGCGTCCTCAGGGCCCCGAAGTCGAGCCCTTCCCTCAACTTCCATCGAGCGCACGCCGCTCTTCCCAGTGCCGCAGGCGTTTCCAACCATACCCGCCATACGCCGACGTCCGAACCTCCCTGCACGCGGCCGTTTGCCTCGCCAAAGCATTCGGGATTTCACCTAAAGAAAAGCCCGGAAACGGCCTCAAACCTACCTCTTGAGAGGTACTTGACCCCAATCAGACACGCACCCGTAGAGTTGCGCCCAGGTCATTTCATTTCCAAGGGCGCCCGCAGGTTCTCCTTCTCCTGCGCCCCTTTACGGCAAACCCGCAGCCTCTCCCTGCGGGTCCCATTCGATTCGGAACTCATCATGAACAAGTCTCTCTCCCGTCGTGCATTCCTCCGCACGAGCATTGCGAGCGGCGCCTCTCTCGCCGCTGCGGCCGCTGGTGCGGCTCCCGCCGGCATCTACAGGCCGGGCACGTATTCCGCCAAGGCCTCCGGCATCGGCGAAGTCACGGTCACGATGACCTTTGACGCCGACCGCATCATCGACGTCGTGCTCGACGTCTCCCACGAAACCCCGGGGATCGGTCAGGCCGCCGCCGACACGCTCAAGAAGAACCTGATGGCCGCTCAGGCCGCCGAAATCGACGGCGTCTCCGGCGCCACGATCACGTCGAAGGCCGTCTCCAAGGCCGCCGCCAAGTGCATTGCGCAGGCCAAGGGCGAAATTCCCGTTGAAGTCATCTCCGACACGAAGACCGACGAAGACGACGGCGACTGGCTCGGCAAGGAGCCCGAAATCGCCGAAAAGGACATCGTCGCCACGCACGAGACCGACATTCTCGTCGTCGGCTGCGGCACGGGCGGCCTCTTCGCCGTCGCCGCCGCTGCCGAAGCGGGCGGCAAGGTGATCGGCATCGACCGATTCGCCGTCGGCACGGGCATCCGCGAGGACCTCGGCGCCATCGACTCCCGCTACCAGAAGGCCTGGGGCACCAAGATCGACAAGTTCGAGTTCATCACGATGGCCACGCAGTACGCGGGCGGCCACATCCAGCAGGACCTCGTCAAGCTCTGGTGCGACAAGTCCGGCGAAGCCATCGACTGGGTCGGCGACCGCCTCGCCGAGCGCAACATCGAGCTCTGGCATGAGTCCGGCGACAAGAACGACGAAACCCGCTACAAGCACTTCGCCATCGGCCACTCTCCGAAGCTCCCGATCGATCCGAAGACGGGCAAATTCAAGATCACGCTCGCTCAGGTCATCGAGCAGTACGCCGCCAAGAAGGGCGCCCGCTTCGACTACAACACGAAGATGGTCAAGCTCGAGAAGAAGAACGGCCGCGTGACCGGCGTCATCGCCGAGAACGCCGACGGCAAGTACGTGCGCTACAACGCCGCGAAGGGCGTCGTGGTCGCCACCGGCGGCTACGCCCAGAACTGGAAGATGATGGAGGCCCTGCAGCCCTGGAACCTCCGCATCATCGGCCGCTCCGGCGCCCTGCCCGGCGCCCGCGGCGACGGCATCCGCGCCTGCCTCTGGGCCGGCGCCAAGATGGACGAGACGCACTCGATCATGATGTTCGACCGCACCGCCATCCGTCCCGACCAGCAGCCCGGCCCCGACACGGTCAAGTCCGGCGACAGCGGCTTTTTCTGGATCGGCTCCCAGCCCTGGCTCAAGGTCAACGCCGACGGCAAGCGCTTCTTCAACGAATCGGGCACGTACGAAAACATTCTTCATGCTGACGAATATCAGAAGGGGCACTGCCACTACACGCTCTTTGACGCCAACTGGCCCGAACAGACCAAGCAGTTCAAGATGCACGGCTGCTCGCGCGTGCATCCCTTTGAAAACGGCGCCGA